>Ga0326511_10001050_pt1 | contig 23422 bp, 18 predicted proteins | sample 0_2496_0518_D_FD_203701 | JGI IMG/M metagenome (GOLD analysis project Ga0326511, IMG submission 203701) | Bovine rumen microbial communities from UC Davis, California, United States - 0_2496_0518 | ecosystem: Host-associated > Mammals > Digestive system > Stomach > Rumen | place: USA...
GTTGATTATGTAATTACTAGCTTAATGACTGAATTAGATTATAATAATTATCCGTCTGATTGTAGGGATTTTGTTAATCCGTTTAATTGGAATCGTCTAGAAAACGGTAGTAATTATGTATTTGATTGGGAAGGAACTAATAGAGAAAGTGAACAAATTTATAACAAAATTTATTTAGATGGCGAGCTACTTTTAGCAGGTCAAACCATTTTGGTAGCTAATAATGGTAATAGCGGTATACCTGGAGGTTTTTACAGGGTTATAAAAACATTAAAAGAGAGCGCAAACAATCCTAACCTAAAAATTAATGAAACACAATTAGAACCTATTACTACACCTGACTGGTCAGGAGATAATATAATAAATTGTCAAGTGGTTTTATTAAAAGGAACATCTTTACATAATATTACTATTTCTAAGACTGGTAATTCTTATACGTTTGATTATTCTAATGATTTTTGGTGTGATATATTAGGTCCATCTACTAATCTTCTTAATATACATACTGGAACTTCTTTTTATAAATGGGAAATAACTCTATATCAAGGAGAAGGAAAACCAGTTAGCAATAGAAACACGGGAGCTACTTATTTAGATTACTCTGAATTGGACGATAGAAGTTTTGATATGGTTGTGACTTCTGGCACCATACTAGGTTCTACTACAGAGAGAATTCAAATTGCGGATAACAATGGGAAAAATCCTCAACTTCCTGGAATCAACAATGGAACACTTATTTTACAAGGAAAGTATATGGCCTTTGGTAATGATAGTGGCTATTATTCTACCGACCGTGCCTATGTTCAATCTTATGACAATACTTATGGTCATGCTTATCCAATTAGTGGAAGTGTAGCCTCAGGTTTAATATCCTCATCTAGTAAAGTGCGTTTTTATAAGCATTCTTTAAATCCTGAAGATATATACGAGAATGAAATAGTAGATTTTGGAGTAGGGGCACCTATTTACTTTGTTTTATATAACGGTTCTACTACGGTAGATGAAGATACATTTGATGATTTACCAGTAAATAGTAGATTTTATGGTGTTGATAAATATAAGCTAAACCAAGTAACAGGGGGTTCATTAGGTAATAATATCCAAGAAGGACAAAAAATTTTATTCACTAATGTTATTAAAGATGTTCATGATACTACTAATAAAGCTTACATGAATGGAGTTTATACTGTATATTTAAGAAATGGAATTTCTGATACTTTATTTTTAAAAAGAGACTATTCTTTCTATACATGGGGCGCTTATATAGGTAAAATTATCTATGTTAGAACTTTTTATAACGAAGACGGTTCTATTGAATCTACAAATATAGAAAGTTTAGCAGGAGCTAACCCTGATTATAGTCTTTGGAATCCAGATGCTCCGACTTTAGGTTTAGATGCTGCAAAAAGCTATTTATATTTTTCTAAAGAAATACCAACTTTATTATTTGGTAATAAAATTAAAGATATAGATTATGTTGATTTAATGTGGGCTGATAGCGGCGTTGTAACCTCTCTCCATCCTGGCGATATGATAGATGGAGTTGTTGTTAAGACTGGTATGAAAGTAATTATTAAAATTCTAGAAACTAGCCAAACATATGAATGGCGATTATGTGAGATTACCAGTGATGGCTATCGAGTAATTCCAGAATGGTCTACAGTGGGCACGCCTTGTAATGTTTATGTGTCTGAAGGACAAGCAAAAGGTAAAAGAGTATGGAAATTTACTAGTTATAGTTATGATGTAAGTGACACTAGTAAAGAACCTGCTGAGACTTTGGAGTTACATGAAGCGACTTTATTAAAAAATAGCGATGAATATACCTTTATTTCTCCTAGTTTAAATGCTCAAAAAGGAATGAGATTAAAACTTAAGGGGAATAATAATGTTATGTTTAATGGCTCTAGTTCTTTAACACAATGGATACCTATTTTAGAATATAATAATGTTATACATCGTGTAAAACATCCAAAATTAAGTTCGCCTACTGTGCTTGTATCAGAAAATTTAGAAGACAAAAAAACTCCGTGGAAATATGAATTAAGGACGTTCTTTAAAGCTTCAGATTGTAATCCATTCTATTGTTACGAAAATCCTTATATTATTCTATATAAAAATAATTCAGAATACAGTTCTTTAAGTAATCTAGTTTCACAAGAAGAATATTGGGTTCAAGGTGCGGCTGGTGGGCAAGAGCCATTTCATGTTGCAGAAACAGAAGGTGTTGAAACACCTAATTATCTTTTTATTGTTGGTCAATATGAAGATGCTAATGTATCATATGCTAGATTATTAAAATTAGCAGCTAAATATGTTCAAGGTAACGGTTTATCATGGGAATCTTACCGTTGGATTTTAACAGATCCTGAAGGAAATATTTTACAAGACACGGGTAAAAAATATGATAAAGATATGTCTGTTTTATTTTATGGACTTTCTAATGACGATATAGTTAATTACTCTGTATACTATGCTTCTGTTTATATTGAAGATGAGATAGGGAATGTTATAGTTTATACTATTAAATTGGTTATTAAAGCTGGGGAGCCACTAACTTCTAATTTCCCATTTACAGCAGAGTATGCATGTGAAGACCATGCTGTTAAATTAAGTTATGGAGGAAGTTCAAAATTGACAGCTTCGTATCGAGACAGTGGAGAATTATATGACTCGTTATATATGAGTGGCAATCCTAATTTTGATAAAGGTATTCAATATTTTGATGGCTCAGGATTCGTAACAAAAAATACGGGAGGAGTCGATGATAGACCAATAGATTATAGTAAAGGTTCTACTATTCAAGAAACCGACAAAGACACTAATTATTATCCAAACCATATATCTTTGAGCAATAAAGTCGGAGTGCCATATTATACAATTTTTGATAGCGATGAACCTTTTCAAGCAGCTTCTGATAATAGAGCATTACAAATACCTGCTCCAAAAGATACAACTATAGACAATGGGGAACTTTATTTTGAAACAGAATTTTCTCTAAATGATAATCACTGCGGTCAAGTTTTAGAATGGATTATAGAGGGGGCAAGAGGAAGACCTATTATAGAACCTTTAAGCTATCGTTCAGACGGGGAAATATCCTCTTTAAAGGGATATCTTAGATTTCAATTATTAGACGTGGATAATTTTGAGGATACCAATGTCTTAGATGATAATAGAAATCGTTTAAAAATTGTGGTTACTGCGTATCCAGATAAAGACAGTGATGTAAGTCACTCTGAATCATTTATAATTCCGTCTATATCTTTATTTAATATACCTTCGAACCACTATTATTATATTCAAAAAGGAACCGATGCACAGCTTGCGGATGAGAACTCAGAATTCTTACACTATGATTTAACCAACGAATTATATATAAAAAGAGAAAAAAATACCGATAACTTTTTTACTAGCGGCAACAATGATTTTGGAAATCTTTGCTTATTAACAGCGCAGTCTAGAGGAGCGTCTAGTTACTCTAAAGGTGTTACCTACTGGGTAGAAAACAGACCATTTTTGATTTCTAATACAGAGGCCTCACTTGACCCTCAGTATGAATATGATAAATTTCTATCTAATACACCACAAAATTGTATAGGCCAATTCGTAAAAGGGGATAGAACTTTAAATACAGATGAAACTAGTAAATTATTAAAATGGCCAAGTTCTGACGATAATTATAATGAAACTAATTATTACTGGGACGATAGTTTTATAGTTGATAACAGTAATAGGCTACCGTCTATATGGGATAATGTTACGGCGTCAACTACTGGTGTTACTAAAGTTTCTACTGTGGCTAGACATCCTGGTATGAGTAAAAATAACTGGCATATCATTTGTAGAATTATGAATGTACAATCAATATACGATGGTTTAATGCAAGGAACCTTGGATATTAGAGAAAATGAAGGTAGCATAGAATTTAAAGTAAATAACCTAATTTTAGGTACAATTTCTATACAACAAAATAATTAAGGAGGTGGATAAAAATGGCTAAAGCACGAAATTTTGCTTTTAAATTTGGTGGCGAAGGGAAAATTGATGTTTATCATGATGGTAGAGTAAATGTAAAATATTTTAATGTTTTTGGTAAATATAACCCAGACGAGTATTTTAGCTCTGAAGATGGACAAGGATGGACTGGGGGCAAAGTCCAAAACTATGATGAAATTTTTAACAAATATTTGAAAGATGACAGTATTTTTTATTTTTATCCACTTATCAGTAATTACACATCAGATACTCAATATGGAACCTTAGCTTATAATGGTGTGGCTCCTATTAATCAAACATTATTACAATATTATTCTATTTATCGTAGAGAGTATGAAGTATATATAGTTCCTGGTGCTAAAAAATATGGATATTTAATTGGAGATAATTTTTACGAAGACCCTTATCGTGACAAGTTAATTCCTAAAATGAAAGATGTTTATTATGTTGATATAGATACTGGATTGTATTATTTGTATAATAGTGATACCGATTCTTACACAATAACAGAAAGTTCTCGTGTTTATAAAGGAGAGTGGGAGCCAGTTGCTGTAAGTACTAATTTAGCATCTTTATATGATTATAATGTGGTAAATAATAAAACTTATCAGTATATTATTTACCCAAATGACGAAGAGTTTAATTTAAATGATAATTCTTTACAGGTGTCTACACAAAAATTTGCTAATAGTGAAGCGCCTTATAAAGTATGGCAACCTGACAGGGAATTATCAGGGCAAGGTAAATTGATCCCAGGTTCTATTTCTACTTCTAGTACATTAGGAGCCCCTGTTACCGTTAATTGGAACGAATGGAGCATTTGTGAGCTAATTCCTGAACCTGTTTCACAAAATATACCTTTGATTAAAAAAGCGTATACTGTTAATCAAGACCAAATATGGAGGTTTAGATTTTCTTTAAAAACGGGGGAACAAAAACAAAATATAGGACGAAGTGACTTCCAAACCTTAGGACAATTTCCTAAAATGGGTTATGGGAATCAAAATTATGCGTCTGGAGATGTATCCGCTTTATTAGGTAGTGAGATAGTATTGGGAACAAAAGATAGATATATAGAAAGAACTAAAGCTAGTAGACTATCTCCTTTATCAACTAATGAAAAAGCAGAAATGCTTGCACAATGGAAGAAATTTGTTTCATCTAATAATCCAAAATTATTAAAAGATATAAAAGGACAATCATGGATAGTTCAAATAGTATCTTCAGGAAATACCACAGAAAATTTCTTTAATGGAAATCCCGATACAATTAATTTTCAATGGAAACAGATCGAGGATACGAAAAATGTAATTATATATTCAGAATTAGGAGATTTACCACAAGAGAATAAAAAGATTGGAACATTACCATATGAGCCTTTATTTGGTAAAAAATAAAAAGGAAGTGTTTTTATATGGCGGAAAAAATAAAATATAATTTTTTAGCTAGTGGTGAAGTAGCTCCTTATATAATAGACGGAGATTTCTATATCGGTGTAGATACCGATATAGAAACCCTTGAAAGAAACATAAATTTAAATTATGTTACCCCTCGATTTAGAATATATGTTCTTTATCCAGATGAAACAATAAATTACGAAATACCGATTGATTACATTAAAGTCGGTGGAAGTTATAATGAAAACTATCAAAGCGGGCAAAGAAGAACACTTAATTTTACTATATATAATAATGATCAAGAATTTACTCCGAATATTAACACTTTATGGGCTGGCACTAGGTTAAGATTAGATATTGGTGTTAGTTTTAATAGAGATACAGTGTGGTTTATAAAAGGATATTTTGTTATTACTAAAGCTTCACCATCTTTAACGTCTAATGGAAAAGAGGTTGTGGTTAATGCCAGTGATAAATTTTCTTTATTTGAAGGAGCTTTAGGAAGACTTGAAGATACCTATGAAATTCCTGAAGGAACTGATATTCAAGAGGTTATTCAAAATATACAACTATTAGAATTAGGAGACGGGACAGTTCGTGACCCAAAACCTATTTTTTATCATGAGAGTTTCAAAGGAAAGAAAACACAAGTGGCTATAACAAAAAATGCTGGAGAAACTTTTGCAGACTTAATCAAAGATTTGGCTATGCAATTGTCAGCTGAGTATTTTTATAGCGCTAGCGGAAATTTAACTTTCATACCTACGGGAGAAGTCACAGATGATAAAGATAAACCAGTTATTTATTCTTTTGATGCAGATAAAGGTGAAATAGCGCAGTTAAATTTTGATTATGATTATAATTCAATTATTAATAGAGTAATAGTTGTCGGTAGCTCAAAAAACGGGAATGTCTATAAAGCAATAGCTGTGAATAATGATGAAAGGTCTCCTTTGTGTTACCAACGTATCGGTTACAGAACTGATAGTATTATTAATGATAGTAATATTTTTTCAGATATTCTTGCACAAGAAAGAGCTGAATATGAGTTAAGACAAAAATTAATTTTAAAAACAACTACTACATCTCCTATTTTATTTAACCCATTTTTGTCTGTTAATAATTTAATTACGGTAGATAGTAGTTTTTATAATTTAAATCATGAAAAATTTTTATTACAAAGTATTTCTTTTGGCTTAGATTTTAGTGGTCAAATGAATATTACTTTTTCCAATATAAATAATTTATTAACAAACATAGAAGTTTATAATGCTTATAAATAAAGGAGATGATAGATATGTCAGAAGAAAATCAAGGTTTTATACTTCAAGGTTTAAGTAGCGATTTGATGAGAAAATCAATGGAGACAAAGCATTTATTACAAAAAAAAGGCAGTCTATATATTGGAACAGGTAGGTCTGATTCTGATGGGCTAATGATTACAGCTAGTTTAGACCTACCTATGACTTTTAAGGAGGGTCAAAAATTTATTTTTGCCACTAACAGCAATGTAGATTTGGGAGTTGAATATCGTTCTACAATAACCCCCGACTTCTTTCCAAACGATGACAATCTAGTATATAATGTTACTGTCGCTACTGTGCCTTCTACTTCAGGGGCTCCATATGAGAGTGCTCCTAAAGCTAAATATGCTATTAGTGCTGCAAGCGCGCGACCAAGCTCGTTTTCTATAAATAGTCGTTTAAAAAGACTAGGAAGTTAAAAAGGAGGTAGTCTATGATAATAGATGATAATGGAAAGATAATATCAAACTTAAGGTCTGATATTATGCGATACAGTATTGAAAATAAAAATTTATTACGGTCACTAGGGAGTTTATATATTGGTACGGGCACACAGAAACAGATTCAGACGTTAGAAGGGGTTGTTAAGATTCCTAAAACTACTTCTTTATCTTTGGGAAATGAGAATAATTTTTTAATAGCTATTCCTTCAACAGGAGAATTACAGTACCAAAAATTGTCTGCTGATATGTTAGATAACACTATGGTATATAATATTACTTGTAAAAATGCTTTATACACTGATTATGTTGAAGAGGCCACAGAAGCTGAATATGCAACATTAGGTCAAGCTTCTGGTACAATAGAAAACAGGTTGATAGACGCTGAATCTGATAAATATGGTCAATGTATTATTACTTATCCAACCTCTCATTCCTCTATTTATAAAGAGGGACATGTCGTACAAAATCAACTTTTAAAAAAAGGGGGAGGGGTAACAATGAAATTGTCTATCTACGATTGTTGTCTTAGTCAAGATACTAATGGTAGGTATGACTACATAGATATTCAACTTCCTCAAAAATTCCGACCTTCACAGGATAATAATATTATAGTTAGTCTTTCTACATATATTAATTACGAATCAACATATAGACCACCATGGTCAGGCACGACATATACTATTACAGGAGAAAGTGCTAGATTTATGGTTAGTTGTGATAAGATTATTGGTAGTGGTGGCTTTTTACGTATTAGTTTTGAAAATTTAAAAAATTCAGTACAAGGAGATACTTTTAGGGTTCATAAATGTACTGCTATCGAAATTAATGCTGGTTGGAATATATATAACGAATAAGAGGAATAAAAGGTGGTGATAAAAAATGAGTAGTTTAATCGGTCCAGATGGAGAAATTATTAATGGTCTTAGAGCTGACTTGATGAGAACTTGTATGGAAAATAAAAATTTATTAACAAAAAAAGGTAGTTTATATATGGGTACTGGGGAAAATAGCCGTCTTGTTATAGACAATATCATTTACGATATTCCTGTGACAAAAGAATTAGAGGTTGGGCCTGATAATTCTGTTTTAGTAGTAAAAGAAGATGAAGATACCCACAGAAATACGTTGGCTTATAGTAAAATTTATCCAGAGATGATAGAAGAAAATCAAGAGTGGAATATAAATTGTACGAAAGCTAAGAATATTATAGGGAGTGCTGATACTGCCAGATATGCTGAGTATGCTAGTGCAGACCATTCTAAGGGCACTATAGACCAAAGATTAAATATAATGGAAGCAACCATATCTAGTACAAACATTACTGTCACACCCTATATAGAAAGTACAGATGGGTCTGGAGGGACTGTCACGAAAAAAAATATAACAAAAAAATTTAAGACGGTTACTATGGACCTAGAAATAAAAAACCTTTCTTTGCATGAGACAGAATATGAGGGAGTAGTAGATAAATTGGTTATTTCTATTCCATCAGCTTTTCGTCCTAAAGGGTGCACTGTAATTTTTGCCACTATATCGGGAGAAATTTATTGTTCTAACAGTATTCCTGGAGCTGCTTCGGATTATATATATGCAGCTGATAATATTCCGTTTACCGTTCCAATAAAATTAGATTATGAAAATCCGATAACATTATATCCAAGATATATAGTAGACAACAGAACAAAAGTAGAAGACCATCTTCATTCAGTAAATAAAGAAGAGGCATATGTAATAGCACAAGCTACATTAAGAATTCACACTTCATGGAACATAGAAGAGCCAAGTGTTGATATTTGTCTTGCAGAACGTAACAGTGCAGGAAAACATGTAGTTTGGATTCGTTTAGGACAAGTGGACTTAAATGAATTTTACACCGTGAGGGGATATTTTGCTAGAGAGAGCTCACCTTCTCAGTGGTCCACCTATGTTACGTCTACGTTGTTTGATCAGATACCGAATCATTCAGAGTTTGCGTCAGGGAAGCATATAAAGTATGCAAGTTTTATTTTCTCTGAGACAAGCGATCTCTTCCCATGTTTTTGTAAAGCTGAAATAGAATATAATCATTCAGTCACTCAAAGACCTTCTACATTTACACAAGAAGTTTACATAGAAAATTAATACAGAGGGGGTGCTATAAATGTCAGAATCAACAAATCAAGTATATACAAGTAACTATAAAGGAAGTCAAATTGACAGTGCTTATGAAAAAGTTTCTCAAATAACTTCTTATGAACAAAATGAAATAGTTACAATTGATGGGAATGGTAATTTAATTTCTTCTGGAATTAGAGTTGATAGAATACCAACGCGTCCAGAAGGAAGTGGGAACACGGGTGATTTTATTGTGTATGACGCACGAAGTAAAGACACAAGGGTAGCTAGTGGTTTAAATGAAAATAGCTTCATGAAGGCTATGCAGAGTGGAATTACTGGAAACATCCCTATGATTCAACAGGTTGGGACAGGAAGAATATTAGTAGATACTCAATTTTCGATGAGTGAATTACTAAGTAAAATTGGAGCTTTAGAAGCAAGAATTCCAGTTCTAGAAGCAAGAATTCCAGCTCTAGAAGCAAGAATTCAAAATTTAGAAGAGTTTATCGACAAAGGCGTGTGCTATATAGCAGGGGCAGAAACGCCTGCACAAGAAGATTAATCATTTAATTATTTAGGTAGGAATTATCCTACCTTTTTTATTTAGTTTACAATTTGGTTTACGATTATGTGTTAACTTGGTTTACGACTAGGTTTACAAAATTTTTTTCTTTTTATTCTTGACATAACTAAATATTAAATATATAATATATACGAACGCAAAAACAACCGATGTTAGGTTGAAAATAAAAAAATCAACCGAAATTCGGTTGAAACTTCGTTTTTAAAAAAAATGAAAATTTTCTATTGACATTTTTTTATTAATCATTTATACTATATGCGAAGAACGAAGAAGCCACTAAATCAGCGTTCTTAAAAATATTTTACGAAGAAAAAGGAGATTACGAAAAATTATGGTAGAAAAAACAGAAAAAAAGACAAGACAAAATTCAGTTCATGTGGTAGGTTATTTAAAAGAAAACACTTTAGAAGTGGTAAAGACAGAAAAAGGCGAAGCTATTCGCGGTTCTGTGGTAATAGCTACTAGCGACGTTAGTAGTCACAAAATTCAATTCTTTACTTATGCAAAGACAAAAAATGGTGATGATTCCGCAGATTTTGAAGCTTTATCAGAATTATTACCAGATAAGACAACTTCTATTGCTAGTTTCTTAAAGAACAACCCAGGTTCAACTTTTGAAATTGCTTCAAACGCTTCATCAAAAGTATGGGTTATGGCTCGTTTTGAAGAATTCGCTTCAAAAGTTGGTGAGAGAACTAAAACTATGGTATTATTAAAAGGTTTTAAGGCAGGATTTAAAACAGCAACAGATGCTTCACCTTTTGTTCCAAGAGCAGAGTTTGTTACAGATATTTTTATTAAGAGTATTAAACCAGAAATGATTAATGAAACAGAAGATAATCCTGGTGAAGCTACAGGTAGATATTTAATTGAAGGTTTAATGCCTATGTATGATGAATCTGTTCAATTAGTTGATTTCATTGCTCCATGTGAGGGGGGAGTTGCACAATACATGTCAGCTAACTTCGCTAAGGGAGACACTGTAACTATCAAGGGTGAAGTTATCAGTATGGTCAATAGAATTTTAAAGGGCGGTGCTGAAGACGAAAACGAATTCTTTGGAGAAGCTCCAGAACCTCAATATGAGACAGTATTTGTCAGAGAAAGAATCATTAAAGGTCTTTCTAAGAAACCTATTAAACAAGGCGAAGAAAATTGTATTTCTTTAGACTCTGTTAAAGCAGGAATGGCTAAGAGAGAAACTAAAATGATTGAAAATGGTAAGAGAGCTAAAGCTAATGAACAAAAGCAAGCAGAAACTATAAAGCAAGCACAACCACCTAAATCTGATCAAACTACAGCAGACGATATTGATTTTTAGGAACATTTCAATATGAAAAAAACTGATGAAAAAGATATAATGTCAGTTGAACGGCCAGCGCAAGTAGTGCTGGCTAATCAACTAGACGGAGTTCAAATTACTCCTGAAATCATTAAAAGCGAAGAGTTTGTTAAAAGTTATTCAAGCCTTTTATCTTTAATTGATTATTTAGGTGCAATAAAAAAGGCTGTTAATTCAGAGATTAAAGATATTCTTCAAGCAGAATATATTGAGTCAGGTGAAAATTCTGTTAGCGCTCCAGACTATACTTTTACTTATTGTTCGCCTTCAACCAAAATAGAATTTGATACTAAAAAATTTCAAGCTGAACATCCAGATTTATATAAAAAGTATATTAAAGTTACTAATGTCTCAGATTCACTTAGAGTGACAAAAGCAAAAAAAGCTGACGAAAAAAATGACCCTAATATTATTAATCTTGATGATGTAGATTAAGGGGGAATAAATATGGAAACATTAGATATGGAAGTTTTTGTATTACCTAATGGTCAAAAAGTAGAGTTCTATCCTGAAGAACATAGATATTTTGTTAATGGGCAAGAAGTTTCTAGTATTACAAAATTAATTCAAAAAGTCTATGGAGACCCTTATCAAATGGTGAATCCTACTATTCTTGAAGATTCTGCAAAATATGGAACTAAAGTACACAAAGAGATTCAAGACTTAATAGAAATGAGAAATCTTGGAATTGATATAGAAGATTTTATTAAAGAAAAAACACAGGAAACTAGAAACTATTTTGATTTAGTTGAACCTGCTTATCATATTACCCCTTTATTTACAGAAAAGGTGGTAGTTCTATACAATGACGAGGGTGTACCCGTAGCAGCCGGAAGGTTTGATCTAGCATGTAGAATAGGTAAAAAACAGGAATTATCAATATGTGATTTTAAAACAACCACTACCTTACATGTAAAAGAGGTCTCAGCTCAACTTAATTTATATAAAAAAGCAGCCGAGCAGTCTGGATATTTTAAACCAGGAGAGATTACTCATTTAGGAGCAATTCATTTAAGTGGAGAGCAATGTAAAGAAAAACCTATCCAAATATTCGGAGAATCGTTTTTAAAGAAGTTTTATTAGAAGATTGATAAAATATCTATTCTTAGATTAAAAATTGATTATAGGGCAAATTTGACACGTTATAATATATAAGGTAGGGTAATATCCTACCTTATTTTATCAAAATATTAAAATAATAAATAAAAAAATAATTTTATTAATTTATAGTTGACTTATTTATATTTTTCTTTTATAATATAGTCGTGGAAAACAAAAGGAGGTTAGAGATATGATAGAAAAAGATAATATTGTTTTTCCTTTACTTACTTCTGAAGATATTGAAGTTAAAGTAAAACAAATTACTAAAAGTGGTGCTTTATTACTGCTTTATAAGACAGCTAGAACTGACGCTAAGATTTTAGACGATGTTTTTGGGCCATTAAACTGGACTTGTGACATTAAGGAAGTAAAAGGTAACTTATATTGCGGTATTGGTATCAGAGAAAATACTAGCAAAGATTTCGTTTGGAAATGGGACTGTGGTATTGAATCAGGTCAAAACGACGGTCAAGAAGTTAAAGCAGAGTCTTCTGATGCATTCAAAAGAGCTGCAAGCCGTTTAGGTATTGGTCGTGAACTTTATACTTCTCCTCAAATTTGGGGTGAGATTGCAACTGTTCAAAAAGGAGATAAGTGGTTCCTAGAAGACCCTTATGCAAAATATGTAGTTACAAAAATTAAGTTTAATGAAGAAACTCGTGTTATGACAGAATTAGAAATTCGAAATGTTAAAACTGGAGTTGTTGTTTTTGAATGGTCTTTAAATACAACAGGAGCTATGGGCATGAAGATGGTTAAGACTGTTGGAGAAAAAGAAGAAGAAAAGACTACTACAAAGAAAACTAAGACTGAAAAAGAAACTACAACTGAAAAGGCTGTAGACTCTCAAGAAAAACCAGACTTAAAGAGTTTAGTTCGTGAAATAGGAAACATGGTTAAGAACCTTATAGAAAAAGAAGGTTCTGCTGATTCTTATAAACAAATAGTTAAAGAAGTAATGGGTAACACTTCATTTAAGTGTAACACAGCTACTGAAGACCAATATGATCAAGTTTTAGAAATTAGAAATAAGATGGTGGCTCACGGTTATGGCGTCTAGTAGTGGTGGAAAATGCTGTAAATGTGGTAAAATTTTAAAAAATGGTTTAAAATATATATCAAATGGCAAACACTACTGCTATGACTGTTATCAACTATTAGCAGTTAAAATAGAGCAAGAACAAGAAAAGAAAACTAAAGTTTATAATTATATTAAAGAACTTTATAAAATACAATCTCTACCAGAGTTTGTACTAGAGGGAATCAATCGTCTTCTTAAAGAAGGATATAAGGAAGACGATATTCTCTACACTATATATTATATTTATAAAATTAAAGCAATTGATTTAGATTTAGAGTTTCTAATTTTTAATATTAAAAAATACACGAAAGAAGCAGACGAATATCATTGTCTACAATTAAAGATAGCAGCAGCTAATGAAAAAGCTGTAATTGAAACTGCTCCTGTAGTAGTTAAAATAAAAAAATCAGATTTAGAACAACAATCTAAACCTAAGTTTAAATATAATATTGAAGATTTATGATTTCATTGGGGGTGATGAGGATTGAAAACAGACGAGACTAAACCAGTTTCATCAAATAAATTAGCAGTAATTCATGTATTAGCTGCTTTAATTAATAATCCTCTATTGTTTACTGACAATAACTATAATTTTTCCATAGAAGATTTTCCAGAGCAATTTCATCGCATCCTCTTTGGAGCCATAGAGCATCTGGCTAAGAATGGTATGGAAACCATTGGATATATTGATATTGACCAATTTTTAAAACAATACACAGTTCAGTATCAAGTATTCGTGACAAATAAAGGTGTGGAATATATACAAAATATTTTATCTATATATGACCCTAAAAAATTTGACTATTATTACCACACTTTAAAGAAATACAGTCTTATTAATAATTTAAATGCAGTTGGAGTAGATACTACAGATATTTATGACCCAAATATCATTGACCCAACTGAGAGTGCTAAAATGCACGCTAGATTTGATAATTTAAGTGTTGATGATATTTTATTATCAGAAGAAACAAAATTAATTTTAATTAAAGAAAAGTTTGGTAGTAATGTCGATAGAGTAGAAAATCATGCTGGAGATGGCTTAAGAGCTTTAAAAGAAAAGTTCAAAGAAACTCCTGATATGGGTTTACCTTTAATGTCTTCAAAATTAACTACTATTTATAGAGGGCAACGTCGTGGTTGTCTATTTATGGAATCTGGAGCCAGTGGTACAGGTAAATCTCGTGTTGCTAACGGCGAAGCTTGTCATTTAGCTATTCCTGAATATTATAATATTGTCCAAAAGAAGTGGGTTAGAACTAATTTATCTGAATCTGTACTAGTAATTTCTACAGAGTTAGAAGAGTCTGAGTGCCAACAAATGTGGATGGCTTATGTAGCAGGAGTAAATGAAGGGCATATTAAAGATGGACGATACTTACCAGGGGAAGAAGAAAGAGTTGATCGTGCTATTGATCTTATTGAACAATCTGACCTTTATTTTGTAAGTATCACTAACTATGATATCGACGATATAACTAATATTATTAAAAAATATAAGCAATTACATAATGTTAATTACGTATATTTTGATTACTTGGGTGAAACTTTAAAGATTACCTCTGGAGCAGCTAGACAGGCTAAAGTTCAGGGTTTAAGAACTGACCAAATCCTATTAATGTTTGCATCCGCATTAAAAGACGTAGCTAAAACATTAGGAATTTATATCTGGACAGCCTCACAATTATCTGGAGATTATAAGAACGCTAAAGAACTTGATGCTGGATATTTACGTTCTGCAAAAAGTATAGCAGATAAAGTCGACGTCGGCGGTATTTTAATGCCAGTTAGAGAGCAAGACCAAAATGCTATTGCAGCATATTGCGGTAAAGGGTTTGAATTAGCTCCTAATTTTGTAATGACTGTGTATAAAGTCAGAGCAGGAAGTTTCCAAAATATTAAAGTTTATTTATATTTTGATAGAGGCACTTGTCAAATGCATGATACATTTGTAACTGATGCGAACGGAGAGATTTTAACAGTCCAAGATACTAATATTGAAATAATGTTAGACCAAACAAAAGAAGAAAATTTTGAAAAAGCTTATACAGGTAAAACAACAGAAGAACTAGCACCTGAATTTGGTTTTGACTTTTAAGGGGGTGTAGTTAATGTTAGATAGTAATAAAGTAAAAGAAAGACTAACTGAAGAAGATATAATTAAATTGTGTTGTTATTTACAAAACAGCACTGAATTTCTTCGAGATAACTACGGTAACCCTATATTCAGTACCGTTCTAGATCACCCCGACTCTTCTGGTTCATTAAAAGAATATTATTATCCATCAACTAAATTATTTAGATGTTATACTCGAGGAGAATCCTATGACGTTTTCGAAATGGTTCGTAGGGCCAAAGGGTTTGATACTTTTAAAGAAGCTTACGATTACGTTGTTAAATTCTTTAATTTAGAAGATTTTTCTTTAGATATAGAGGAAGAGACAGAGTTGACAGAAGATTGGGATATTTTCCAAAAAGTCAAAGATTATTCAAAGGAAGTTTCAACTGAACCTGAGACTCTTACTCCTATTCAAGAAAATCTTATGGAATATTTTTATCCTCTAGCTGCTCCTAAAGAGTGGTTAAGAGAGGGTATCTCTGCAAAAGTAATGAGATATTTTAATATTAGAGTAGATTCTGCTTTACATAAAATTGTTATTCCACATAGAGATGTAAATGGAAATCTTGTGGGAATAAGGGGTAGAACCTATGACCCTGAAGAGCTTGATAAGGGTAGAAAATATATGCCTGTCTTTATTGAAGGAGAGATATATAATCACCCTTTAGGAAAGAATCTCTTTGGTTTATATGAGAATAAAGAGACAATTCAAAAAATTGGTAAAGTGTGCATTTTTGAAGCTGAGAAATCAGTTTTACAAATGTCAACTATGTATGGAATAGATAATAACTGGAGTGTAGCTGTATGTGGTTCAAGTATTTCACAAACACAAATGATGTTGATATTATCACTTGGGGTAAGTGAAGTTGTCTTAGCGTTTGACGCTGATCAACAAGGTGGTAAAGGTGAACCTGATACTATAGAATATGAACAAAAATTATTACGAATAGTATCCCCCTTACTTCCATATGTTAATGTTTCTGTGATATTTGATTATAATCATCTACTACCTGAAAGAAAAATGTCGCCATCAGATGCTGGAAAAGAAATTTTTGAAAAACTTTATCATAGTAGAATAAAATTATATTCTTTCTCTAATAACAGTGTAAAGAATAAAAGGAGATAATATGAGTGAAAATAAAACAATAAAGAAACCTAAGGCTAAAAAGATATCTTATTCAAAAGCGAACACTTATGATTCATGTGGATGGAAATATTATCTAACCTATGAAGAAAACCACTTTGTTTTTGAGGATTCAATAGCCAGTGAACTTGGAACTACACTACATTTTTGTGAAGAAACGATGTTCAATATGTTAAAAGAAACAGGTTCCGTAGACTATGAAAAAATTAAAGATATTTTCCAAAATGTTAATATTCCTAAAAAAGATAAATACGACGTTAATGGCGGTATCTTTGGTATTAATATTTTAAAGGAAAAATACAAAACAGATTTCTATCAAACAGATAATTTAGGACGTTCTTATTATTCAAAGACTTTAGATTACTTAACTTCTGGTATGTATAGACTAGAAGATTATTTAAAAGCTAATCCTGATATCACATTGTTTGATGTGGAAAAACATTTCTCTTTTGAATACAAGGGATATATTTTAAGTGGTTATATAGATAGAATCTTTTATGATAAAAAGAATGATAAATATATCATTGAAGATATTAAAACAAAAGATAAGCTATTTAAAGACGATGAATTAACTACCCCTCTACAGTTCGTAATATATTGCATGGGATTAAACACATGTCTAGATATTCCTTATGAAAAAATGGAGTGTTATTATAATTTACCGTTTGTGAATGCTACTCAAAAAGCTGGCACTAAAGGCTTTATTAAAAGAGGCTTTACAAAGTTAGATAAGATTATAGAAAACATAGAAAATAAAAATTGGGAGCCTTCTCCTTCCCCTTTATGTTATTGGTGTCAATATTCTATGCTAAATCCTAACCAACCAGAAGACGCTAAGAATTTATGTCCTTATTTTAGTTTATGGACTCCAGACGATAAGAATCATGCTGTTGAAAACAAATGGGAAGGAATGGATAATCATGAAAAGATAATGAATAAATTCTTAGAAAAGCATGGTCAAATAGAAATTAAAAAAATAGTCGATGAATTTGATTTTGATTTTTAGGAGGTGTTGGAATGAAATATATACATAGAGATGTAGCAGTTTTTAAGTTTAATTTAAAAGATTTGGAGGACTGGAGAGATAGCTCTTCAGACTCTCTCCCTATTAAAAGTTTTATATCTTTTTATGAAGCTTGTGGTATTACAAATAAAATACAAGAAATTAAAGAATCAGAAAATAAAAATGATATAATTCCTTTTGATAATTTATTATGTAATTCCTTTACTCTTTCAGCTATTAAAAATTTTATTGAAAGACAATGGAAGATATATTCTCTTGATATAGATAGTAATAATCATGTATTCTGGAAAAATGATCAATACGTGCACCAAAAACACTATGCAAAAAAATTATCTGCTAGAATTAAATCTTGTTTAACTTTAGATTTTATGCATTATTGTCCAGGAACAGACGATGATTTAGAGGATTATGAAATAGTATTAAGACTTTTTGATAAAGTAGATACTGATGAAGAAACATCGGAGGGGATAAACGATGAGAACGAACCTATTTCGAACCTTGTCATGTAAAATTAAAAATTATTTCTTATGTTTAAGATATCCTTTCTTAAAGAGTAGAAATTTTTGGTCAGGAAAATTTTTAGGATATAATTACACTAGATATGAAGACATTCCATTGGGCTGGAGAAAAGCTTTTGGTAAACAGTTTTTAAAAGAATTAAAGCAATGTCTAAAGAAAAATAAAGAATTAAAGACATTTAGATTCTTAGAAATTAAAGAGAAGTATGGTACTCTACGTTTGTCATGTGCTTGTGCTTCTCGTGAAACATATGAAGTATTACATAAGTATGAAGCTTTATCAGAACAATATTGTATAAACTGTGGTGAGAAAGCTAAGTATGTTACAGATGGCTGGATTGAGTTTCTTTGTGAGAAGTGTTTTAAAAGGGACATGCTCCGTATGAATCAATGGAGAGAACTATCTCCAGAAGAAGAAAGTAAATACTTAGAAGAACATTTAATTAAAAATTAGGGAAATTACTTTTTTTCCTAAAATCATTTTGAAAACCGTTACACCCTTGGTCGGGGTGTAACTTTTTTAATTTTAACTATTGACTTTATTTTTTATCATGCTATAATAATAGTGAACATAAAAAGTAGATTTTATTTAGAAAGGAATTTAAAATATGACTGAAGAAGAAATTATGCAAAAACTTTTAGAAAAGGAAAATTATGATGATAATGAATCTTTATCATTCTTACGTGATAGGGGATTAGTTGATTATCATGAATATACAGCTTATACCTATGAAACTCGTTATGGGGATTATATTGGTAATAGCGAAGTTAATGATAGCAACGAATTAGTTGAACAAATAATTGCGGATCAAGATTTTGACGAATTCATGGAAGAGTTTATTGATTACTATGTTGATGAAGATTTACAGGAACAATTTTCAGATGAAGGTTTAACTAATAAAGAAATAGCAATGAGACTATTAAATAAATAAAACCTTAATTTTATGTGAAAAGGGTCTTGACTTTAAGACCTTTTTCCTTTATAATAGAGATGGTAAATGAAAGGTGGTATTTGTATGAACAGAAAAGACTACGAATTACTTATAAAAAATTTAGACAAAGTTATTTCAGAGTGTCAAGATATCGACGCTAAATTTAGTAGTTCTGAAGCTGTATTAAAATGGACGATTAAAGAATATCAAAACAATTGTAATAAAGCTCGTGAACTACAATCAAAGACTGATATTATTCTTAAAACTGATTGTTATCATATTATTGGAATGGGTAATTTAAGTGTTTCTCAGAGTACAAGATTTATTAAAAAGATTAAGACACTGGGGGAATTGAGAAGCAAAATTAAAGTTTTAGCTAGCGTTCAAGATGTTATGGTTCCAAACATTCCAAAGTCGTCTGAATACAAGTGCTCATTATTAAATGATAAGAAATTAGTAAGAAAGAAATAGGTGATAATATGAGTTATTTTAGTTGCCATAATCATACTTATGCATCAAATATAAGATTTTTAGATAGTATTAATCGTCCAGAAGAAATGATTAATAAAGCTATTAGCTTGGGTTTTAGTGGAATAGCGTTTACTGATCATGAGTCTTTATCTGCAGCGATATCAATTATTAAAATTAGAGACAAAATCAAGGAAAAGAATCCAGATTTTAAAATTATTTTTGGAAATGAGATTTATCTTATCGATGAATCAGAAGTTAAAAATACAAAAAAATATTATCATTTTATTCTATTAGCTAAAGATTTAGTAGGTTGGCAACAGCTAAAGGAATTATCTAGTTTCGCATGGGAGAATTCTTATGTAGAAAGAGGTCAAGTTCGTGTTCCTACCACTTATCAAAAAATAGAAGAAGTAATTAAAAATAATCCAGGACATATTTACGCTTCGACCGCTTGTATAGGTGGATATTTACCTACAATGATATTAGAACACAATGTGTCTGAAGCTAATAAATTTATTCGTTGGTGTGTTGACGTGTTTGGTAAGGATAACTTTTCACTAGAATTACAACCGTCAGATAATGAGGAACAAATTAAAGTTAATAAAGCATTAGTTAAGTTAGCTAAGGCTTATCAAATTCCTTTTATTGTAACAACTGACAGCCATTATCTAGAAAAAGAAGATTTTAAGATTCATTCAGCTTTTTTAAATAGTAAACAAACTTCCGATAGAGAAACCGATAAGTTCTATAGATTTACTTACATGATGACTGAAGAAGAAATGATTAAGTATTTAACATTAGATGGGGCTGGTATTTCAGAAGAAGACGCAAAGCAGGCTATCTTAAATACTCAGCAAGTTGGTGACCCTATAGAAGAGTTTGATTTTAGACATGGAACAATCGTTCCTAGAGTAAAAGTGCCTGAATTTACTTTAAATAAGTGTCTATATCACAAAGGTTATCCTATTACTGATAAATTCTACGACAGTAAGGATGAACAAGACTTATATTTAATGTATCAAATTGAACAAGGTCTTATTAATAAACATATAGAACTAGATAAAGTTAAACAGGATAGAATAGAATATGAATTAGATATTCTTGATTATATTAGCACAAAACTAAATCAACCTTTAAGTGCCTACTTAAACTTAACAGTTAATATTGTAGATTTAGCATGGCAAGTTAGTTTAGTAGGAGTCGGACGTGGTTCTGCATGTGGATTCTTTGTAAATTATTTAATTGGTATTACGCAAGCTAACCCATTAGAGTATGACCTTCCGGCCTGGAGATTTTTAAATAAGGAAAGAGCTGAGCTCCCAGATGTGGACGAAGATTTCCAGCCAGAAAAGAATGATGACATAGTTCAGATTTTAAGAGATAATTATGGTGAGGATAATGTACTAAATTGTGCTACATTTAAAACTGAGTCTTTAAAATCAGCCATATTAACTTGTGCTAGAGGTTTAGGCTATAATAATGATGATGCACAGGCTCTAGCTGCTTTAGTTCCAGCTCATAGAGGTAAAACTTATTCTTTAAAAGATTGTCTTGAGGGGAATGAAGACGAAGGACTTCCTCCAGTAGAGAATTTTAAAGAAAAATTAGATGTTTATCCTGGACTATTTGAGGCGGTTAAAAAGATTGAGGGGTTACCTACAAATGCTAGTATTCATGCCAGTGCTTTATATGTATTTAATAACGGTTACTTGGCTCAAAATAGTTTAATGAGAGCTCCCAATAAAACTAAAATAACTGCTTTTAACATGCACGATAGCGATGATCAGGGTGCATTAAAAATGGATGTATTAAAAACAGATGCTCAGTCTAAAATGGCCAAGTGCATGGAACTAATGTTAAAGGACGGTCAAATTGAATGGCAAGGTTCTTTAAGAAAAACTTATGATAAATATTTACATCCAGATGTATTGATCTATAACAACCCTGATATGTGGGAAAAAATGTCAAATGGTTCTATTCAAAATTTATTCCAAATGGATTCTCCAGTAGGAAGTATAGCTATGAAAAAAGCTAAGCCTGTTAATGTAAGACAATTAGCCGAAGTAAATTCAATCATGAGATTGCAATCAGACTCTGGAGAACAACCTATTGATAGATATGTTAGATTTAGAAATGATATTAATCAATGGTATTTAGAAATGGCTGATGAAGGATTAAATCAGAAAGAAGTTAAAATACTTGAGCCTTATTTATTAGAATCTAACGGCGTATCTGGTTCTCAGGAAATTCTAATGCGTTTACTAATGGAGCCTAAAATCTCTGGATTTACTTTAGGAGAAGCAAACGCAGCGAGAAAAGCAATTTCAAAGAAAATAGCTGCTAAAATTGTTCAATTGAAGACAGATTACTTTGAAAAATGTAAGAATTTAGGTACTAGAGAGGTTTTTAGTAATTATGTATGGAAATACTGTATTGAACCTCAATTAGGTTATGCATTCTCACTTAATCATACTTTGCCTTATTCTATAATTGCGGTTCAAGAAGCTAACCTTGCAACTCGTTGGGACCCTTTATATTGGCAATGTGCATGTTTGTGTGTAAATGCTGGTAATTATGTAGGTGATATCGGCGATGATGATGAGGACATAGAAGAAGATTATGTAGAAGAAGAGCCTGTTGCTGAAGACGAGAAAAAGTCTAAAAGAGCTGCTCCTAACTATGGTAAAATTTCTAAGGCAATTTGTGCTTCTCAAAAATCTGGAGTGAATATAGATTTACCAGATATTAACGAAGCTCAAGTAGATTTTATTCCAGATATTAAGAGACAAGCCATTATTTACAGTTTACAGGCTGTCAATGTGGTTAGTGACGAATTACTAGATAAAATAATATCAAATCGACCTTATACATCAGCTAGAGATTTTTATGAAACAGTTGAGCCTACGATAGCTCAAATGATCGGTTTAATCAAAGCAGGAAGTTTTGATAACCTATATAAGATTCCTAGAACTGTTATTATGGAGAAATTTTTAAATTATTTATCAGCAAAAGAAATTAAATTTAAAGATAAAATTACTACTGTTCAATTAAAAAAGGCTTTAACTTTGAATATGACTGAATTAAATGCATATTCAGACTCAATTAGAGCATATAAATATAAAGTTTATTTAGATAAGAATTGTGTAGATACTTCTACTAAGCCTAAACGATATATAATTTCTGAAGAAGCATGTATTAAGTATTTTAATTTATATATTATGGATAAGTTAAATCCTGCAAAAGACGAATATACGTGTTTAGCGGATTCATCAATTGCAATTAAATCCTCTGCTTTAGAAAAGGTTATTAAAGAGTTAATGTCTCCGTTAATGGAGTGGTTAAATTCTGAAGATGGATTAAAATGTTTTACTTCAGCTCTTAGAAAAGAATTTATTGATGAATTAAAAGAGAAGTATTGTCTAGGCTCTCCATCAAAATGGGAAATGGACACTATGGGATTTTATAAAAGTGCTCATGAATTATCAGATGTTAATGAAAATATGTATGGTATCAGAGATTTTAGCACGTTAACTGATAAAGATAAAAATTGTGCTATCGCAGGAACAATCATAGATGTAATTAATGCTAAACATACAATTTCTCTACTTACATTACATGGAGTAGTAGACGTAAAGTTCTACGGAAGCAATTATGTTAAATTTAATCAAAAAATTAGTATAATCGATGAACAAACCAATAAAAAGAAAGTTATCGATGATTCATGGTTTAAAAGAGGTAATAAACTTATCGTCTATGGAAATCGTCGAGAAGACACTTTTGTAGCTAAGACTATTAAAACAAATAATGGTTATTACAGGTTGGTTGGTTTAATTGAACAAGTTAATATTGATGGTTCAATGAATGTGA
>Ga0326511_10001051_pt1 | contig 23418 bp, 16 predicted proteins | sample 0_2496_0518_D_FD_203701 | JGI IMG/M metagenome (GOLD analysis project Ga0326511, IMG submission 203701) | Bovine rumen microbial communities from UC Davis, California, United States - 0_2496_0518 | ecosystem: Host-associated > Mammals > Digestive system > Stomach > Rumen | place: USA...
CCGGTTCCGGTTCAGGATCAACAGTAGGTTCTTCCGTATCATCATTATCTTCAACAGAAATATAAACCTCTGTTGCAGATATTAGTTTAATTCTTTTTACTTCTTTATTACCTATATCACTCTCGGCTATAAGCTTATAACCAGCTGCGTTGAAGTCAATCATCTTAATGTCATTTGAATTAAGAAGAGTGAGCGTCAAATCCTGATTATTACCGAGAGCTGTAAGTAATCCTGACAACTTCATTTTGAATTTCCTCCTTACATAAGTCGCATAAGAACATATTTTATATATACTGTTTTTGTACTATCCGAAACCATGTTGCTAACGCTGTTCTGTATGTTTATTATTGGGTATTGATAGTTATCACCTCCAATGGAAACACTTCTATCGTTTAAGAGTGTTACAGCGTTTATTGCTGAGTTTCCAGTGCCAGAATAGTAATCAAATAGTTTCCCGGCCTCAACAATCCCACAATGTGACGCCCCACTAGGCCATATTTTAAGTATTCTACCACTATAGGATATATACTGATTTGATGGTTCTCCGCCAATAACTTCAATAAATTCTAAAAAAGTTCCAAATGTATTACTCGGCATTAATGTTTTGTAAAATATTCCGTTAACGTTACTTGGGCATTTTAGAATAGTGGTAAAACCATTCATATTTTTATTAGCAATTTCATTAGCGACATCAATAGATGAAAGATTTATGGTATCGTCCGAACTATTAACTAAAAATCTAGGATCTAAACCAAGACCAAATATTGTAGTGTATAATCTTTTAATATCAGGTGTATAACCACTTCCTGATATATTGTAATTTTCCCCAAATAATATCTGACATTTATCATTAGCTCTTAAATTATACCCATGAACAAATGAATAATCACCAATTGCTTCAGAAAATGAACCTCCAGCATGAGATGAAGTTCCTTCTGCCAAACATTCATATCCCTCAGTATGCGAATAATCTCCGACAGCTTTTGTTTTCCTTCCCTCAGCATGAGATGCTGTACCATTAGCCCATGTTGTATAACCCTCAGCATGCGAATAGTTACCATTTGCTCCAGGATTATTTTCTTCTAAAGCATAATCATTGATGGCATAGCCTTCTGCGTGAGACCCTATTCCAGATGCTTTTGTTCCGTATCCTTCGGCATGTGAATAATTACCGACAGCTCTTGGCGGATTATTACCGGGCAATATATATGTTCCAGCTGGAATCCAATCTATTGGTTTCTCTGGATCAGATCCTGTAGCATAACTATAATAGAAATTGACTTTATATGTAGTCCCGCTCTCACCACCATTAACTTTTAAATATAATCCACGATCATTAGATTTATTATCTAAATCTGTACCCTTAAAAAACACACTGCAATTAGAACTGGTATATTCATTCTGTGGTATATAAACTGTAACGATACCTGTAATCTCAACATTCCCTGTGGATAAAGGCGGGGTAAAAGTACCATTAGAAAAATACAATTTTACATTCTTCTTCGATGGATGCCAATTCTGATAATATAATCCAAATGAATAATCCTGATTTATACTACCTTTTATTGATAGACTTAAGGTTTGTATACCATAAATAGTAGCATTCCAATCTGAGAACTGACCATAATAAATCCCAAGTACTTTATTAGTAGTCGGATCTATAGCCCAAACTGTTTTAGGAGAGAAAGACTCACTATATTCTGTTTTTGCTGGTACATTCATTAATGAAACTGTATTGCTTTTACCGGTCCATGGTAGTTCTATTTCAAGACATGGTTCAGGTAAATAATTTTTAATATCATATTCATGACCATCATATATACTAGCTTTAGTTAAACCACTTCCATAACCTGTACATGCTACATATTGACTTGCTAATATACCGACATCAACATTATCATGCGGTGTTGTACTAATATAAGTTGGAACTGGATCATTATTATCATTAAGATATCCAATGTAATATTTACTATTTTTACTAGCTGGACCTAAAGCTCCAATTTTATGCATCAATACCTCACCGGTTGTATTATTTACCAATTCCATTGCTACATAAAATGAATTTAAATTATTGAAGCTACCAATACTTTTACTAGGATCATATGTTCCCCAACTAGTACTATTTTCTTCACCGTTATCAGTAATTGATAAATCAATACCTCCTTGACTAGCATCTTCACTAGTATGAATATCATCACCAATAAACCCGGCATTATGATGTTCTTCTGTATAATCTCCACCGCCTTCAGCATGCGAACATTTTCCACTAGCTATTGTATTCATACCCTCAGCTGTAGCAAATTCACCAATTGGATACTCACCATCCATATATTCAAACCGTTTTTGCCCACCCTGAATATGTCCATGAGTATTACCAGTACCGCCTTTTTCTATCGGTACTACTCTATTATCCAAAGCCTCAATCTCGTTCTGTAAATGTCCAGCAGCATCACCATCAAGAATATAATGAAGATTTGCAAACCAGATATCGAAATCATCCTTACTATCATCCATCCAGCCATCAAACTGAGATTTCTGAGAAGCGATCCACACTCTAAACTCAGCTACATCTTCATTAACATTTTCTGTAGCATTTTCTATATCTGCTTCAGCAGCTGCTATCTCAGCTTCAAATGCTCTCTTTTGGGTTTGTACATACCCATTAGGTCCTTGAAACCATTGTTCCCATGCTGCCTGCCATTGAGCAACATGAGCAGAAAGATCAACGGCCTGAACTGGGGCTGTAACATATGGACAAGGATTAGATCCAACAACATAGTTAATGTTAGCAGCATTTATCTCAGTTTCTGCACCCTTTCTTACTATATAAGCAAGCGCTACCTGTTTATGTTCCCCATCAAGTAATTCCGGATAAGGTGGTGATGGATTATCAGCAACTTCTGTGCCCGTTACATATGTTATTTTGTTTTCTCTAACATTAACATTAGCATTTATATCAATTACTATAGCGTCTGCTCTATAGTAATTATCTAGTGTTGGCGGAGCAGGTAATGTAAGAATTAATGGTGCATCATTTTTAGTCCATGTATGATTAAACCATGCTCGACCAGTACCAACACGTACCTGAAAACCTTCGAGTCCATTTATATCTACTAAAAATTTATTTCCAACATACTGGTATACACCATCTCTTATAATTCCATCAAATATCTCTGACATTTGAGTGGCATCATAAACTCGATCGTGGTTTATAGAATTATAGAATCCATATGTAACCATTATTCTTGTTCCTCCTCTTCCTCTACTACTTTAAATGTAGGATACTCTTCTATTCCACTAGTAGATTCTGAGTGGATGTATTCTACAACTTTTACTCTTGTTTCTTTGCCATATTGATTAACTAATTCACAGACATCGCCCATAAAGAAATCTCTACCATATCTATAGATTTGAGTAGCATCAACTTGACCATCAAATGTTTTTTCTATTTCTACCTCTTTAAGCTTCTCTAAACCACGATTTTTAAGGAGTTTCTTATACTCCTCTGGTTTCATATGTTCTTCCTCTTCTTCACCACCGCCTTCAGGATTTTCAGGATCTTGTTCTTCCTCTTCTTCATCCTCATCATCTTTTGGTATTACTGAGGATAGATCTCTAGCATCTGTGAATAGTTCACGTCTATTTAAACCAGATGATGTAGTGTCTCCGACTTCAAGTGTAACTCTATCTGGACCTTCACCTTCTCCAGCAACCAATGTTACATTGCAGTATTTTGATTTATTTTCAGTATAATCTGTGCTAATTAAATTATCAAACTCTGGAGAAAATACTACATATTTATTTTTATTTTGTCTATATGATCTATCAACCCCTTGATATAGACTAAATACAAATTTACCAGTTATTGGATTTCTTTTTAGACTAAATCCTACATCAAACTGGTCACAAAGATCTTTAATAACATCATAAACAACATCACCAGTAAATTGGGTCTCATCTATTGTTAATTGTTTAATAGCAGCATCAGTGCTATCTTTATCCCAATAAAATTCTTCTATTTTTCGTTTGGCTTTACTATTTTTAGGGATTGGATCATAGACATTTTGTTTAAGAATCTTATCTATAGCATTAACAAAATTCCCGCTAACCGTAGTCATTTTCCAAACAATACGTCTACATAGTATGCTTACCAGATCTCTACCAGTAACTATAAAATGATCTCCACCTTCTAAATCAGTAGTTACTTTAAGGTCCTCAATTATCATTGTATATTCGCTATCAGCCGATACTAAATAATAATCAGGTTTATAGATATCTAGTAATCTACTTTCCATTGGAAAATATAACTCAAAATCCCCAGGTTCATTGTACCGATCGTTCCATATGAGGGATTCGTAGTCATCGCAAATAGCTACTATATTAAAATTTGTATCATAAACTATTAGATCCATATTTTAAATTCCCCCATAAAGAACGTCATACTTTATATCAAATACGAGTTTATCAAGACCGGTCTCAGCAGAATAACCAAATACATTTTTACCATTAACAAGTTTAAGCCATTGTATAGGTGCTACTAAACAATCCAATACATCCCATTCTTGTTTAGAATTTTCTCTTATGTATTTAGCTGATTTCTGACCACGAATGGTATTAACTCTAAAGATATCTCCATATTGAACTGATCCTACTCTTTCCCTTAACTTTGTTTCATTTATTCGTATTCTTTCTCCGGTTTCTTTATCTATAAACTGTATACCAGATGCCAACCCTTTATAAATAACATCGATTATGAACCCAGTATCGCCGTCACCTTCATACCAGATATTACCTTCTGTTATAGTATTTAGTATCCCTAATTCAGTATTAAAAATATCTTTATATCTTTTATATACTTGATACTTTGTAATATCTACATCGAATGGTGCAGATGATTTACTAGCAGAAGTTATTACTTTAATTGTAAATGTTTCATTAGACCTACTAACTAAAATTCGTCCAAAAGCCGAATTATTATACAATTCAAGATTTGTAGTTCCATCTGGTATCTTTCTGTTATTTGGGTTTGTATCTTCTGATAACATGGTTATAAATTCTTTATACCTAGGATACCCATGCTGAAAACCTTTTGCAAAATATTCTATATTTAAAGCCGGATAATTACAAATATAAGTACGTTCTACATTTCTTGCTATGTCATGATCTTGAATCTTCCCTTTTTCATCATAGTAAATGGTTTTGGTCGTAGATTTTCCTTGTGATGTATAATGTATAAAATCTAATCTATATGTTAAAGCTGCATTTTGCTTTAAAAATCTAAGAACTAAATTATTATTATCATCTCTAGATACATATAGTTTAAAGCCATTATCATCCGGATTCCCATATAATAAAATATTATGAGCATTTAATGGTATTACAATATTTTTTGGATCTGGATCATCTAAAATTCTAGTAATAGATCCATTATACACCTCATGCATATCTAGAAGACGGAATTGTATTTTTATATCGATTTTATCAATATTTTCGAAATCATCTAAAATACCCTCATCTTCACCTACTATTGTTATACCGCTATCATCTACTTCACGATACACTATTCTGTCGCTATCAATTACACCATCCTCTCCATATGTATCTATATCATAGTACTCATATTGAGGATTTTCATCTATCTCATTACTGTATTCAAATTCAAATAAAGGTTCTGCACCAAAGAACATTTTACTATTTATTGAATCTGAATGAAAATATGGATCAGCGCAATTGATTGTTATTGTTGCTGATTCTTGCTTCTGAAATATCTTCGGCTCATTCTTTTCAACTATACCATAAATAGTAGCTGTTTTTTCTATATCTCCGGGTCTTATTGTTTTAAATGTAAGAGATACCGGTTTCTTTATTGGAAAATATTTATAAGTTAATAATCTTGTATCTTCTATTGTAGGTTTTTCCATGAATATAAGATCCAGTTTAATTTCTTTTGAATTAAGTCTTGCCGAATTAACAATCCCGCCATCCATTGTAACTAACTCAGTTATATTAACTGTAGTATCAGATGGTCCCATACCGTCTATGTTCTTGACTATTAAGCCGGAGAGTTCCGGCTGAGTGAGTATCAATTCCAGAGACTCACCCAAATGATTAGTGACTGTGACTGAATGTATCATACTCCCTCAACCGCCTCTCTGTATTGTTTAAATAACGACTTCGTATCTCTGTAAATGTCTAAGCGAGACAGAGCTTTCGGAGAATTATTGTTCTGAACAAATGTGTAATGAGTTCCAAACCTAGAACCATTCTCATTTTGAAATTCTTCACTACCATTCTGCGAGACTCTACCTGACATGACACTTGCAATACTTCTTGTTCCTGAATTTGTTCTATATAGTGCTGAATTGAACATGCTATTGATCTGACCAGCAGCCGACATTACATTTGTAAGATCAACCATAGGTGTAATCACTGGCGCACCACTTAAGATGTCATCAGCTTCCTTATTGAGATTCTCTAAAGCAAGCTGTAATCCAGATTTAGCTGATTCACCTAATGATCCTGCTGCTGTAGCAACTTTGTCACCCCATTCATATAATCCTATGGCCATACCTTCACCGCAGAATGCTCCGATCTTCATGAAATCTTTTGATGGTGACTGTGAATCAACGGATGCTTTGGTTGCTTCTTTAGCTTTAGCACCTATTGCAGCTGCTGATTTAGCTATAGCAGCTAATGCTTCGCTATTTACTAATCCTCTAGCAAATCCTTTAGCACACATTACACCTATTTCTTCAAAGTTCTTAACCTGTAATTCAAGGCCTGAGTAAGCTTTCATACCAAGCATCTTACCAGCTGTAGCAGCCTGATCGTATACTGATCTAAGCCCAGCAACATACGCTTCACCATGCTTCTTACCCATATCCTGGAATTTAGATGTATACTCATCCATGGCTAATATAATAGCATCAAGGAATGCTCTAACTGCTTCAACGGCCAATGGACCCTGATTTGTAAATTCTTCTACAAATTTCTGAAGTCCTTCAGTAGCTGTCTTCTTTAATGCAGTATTAAACTGAGTAAGTGATGCTGTATCAAACTTACCTATATTAGTAAGAATACCTATTAAGCCATTTATACCTTCTATTGCACCTGCATACTGGTCTTTGGTATAAGTAGTTAATACTGATATGCTATCAACAACTTGAGCTATTACATTGGCATTGCTAACAGCCATTTCATCAAACTCTTTTAAGCTTTTACCAATAGCCATTATACCACCAGCAAATGAGCCCAATAGTTGCTGTAAATCAGTAATAGGCATATTACTTACTCTCTGAACACTACTAATCAGTGTATCTATTGAGTTGACTACAGTAACTACAGCATTTGCTCTACCTTCTGCATCCCAGAAACCAGCTTTTTTAATAGCCATACCAAAATCCTTAAATGCAGTTCCTATAGCATCTAATACAGTTTGAATTCCCTCAACATCCGTTTTTAAACCTGTTAATTTTACAACAGCATCAACTAGTTTATCAACTGAATTAACAACTGATACTATAGCATCTGCTTTTCCTTGAGGATTTATAAATCCAGCAGTTTTAAGAGCTACACCAAAGTCCATAAATGCTGTACTTATATATGTCAATACTTGCTGAAGCGTTTTTGCATCATTTTCATTAACTATTTCTACAAAATCTTTAATACCACTTGCTAAAGATTTAACATTAGCGGCTACTGTAGCTAATCCTTGACCTCTTTCATCAGCATTAAATAACGGCGTATTTCTTAACCCGCTACCCAAATGCCAAAATGCACTTGTAACTATTTCAAATGCAGTTTTTACTTCTTCTCCAGTTCCAATATCATTTATGAACGTTTTCATTCCGTCTGATAATGTTGTTATGGAATTAACTATTTCAACTATACCAGCTCCTCTTTCGTCAGCATTAAATATTGGTGTATTCTTTAATGCACTGCCAAAATTATAAAAAGCTTTTCCTACAATACCTAAACCTTGAGATACATATCTACCGCCTTCTCCTGCGGTTACCTTTATAAGTTCCGGTAAAGCAGCGTTAAGAGCCTTTATGCCCTCACAAAGATTTACAATTCCTGCTGCTCTATCTTCTGCAAACCAGAAATTATCACCAGATAAAGCATCACCAAAATCTTTAAATGCACCGCCAACTATATTAAGAGCTTGTTTTACATATCTACCACCTTCACCACCAGCTATTGTTATAAGTTCTGGTAATGCTTCTGTTAAAGTTGAAATGCCTTCACAAAGAGCATTTATACCAGATGCTCTCATTCCAGAACCCCAGAATGGAGTATTATCTAATGCTGTGCCGAAGTCTTTAAATGCCGTTCCTAAAGACTCCATTATGGTTGTTACCTGTCCTAAAGGAACAGTTGATAATGTTTTAACTGCTGGAGCTATCTTTTCAATAGCTTGTGCCACTATAAACATAGCTCTAGCCTGAGCTTCAGCCATCATTGGATCGTATGACTTTAATGCTATACCCATTTGAGCCATACCCTTAGCAGCCCATATAAGACCCTTACCAACTGTTACAGGATTTACAGTATTTAAAGTTGCAAATACTTGTGCTAGTTTAGCTAAACCATCACACATCTTTGTAAAACCAATTGCTCTTATTCCACTTAATAACTGGAATGACTTTAAAGATTTACCAAATGATTCCATTGATGTTCCAATATTAGTTAAAGCATCACCAACTTTGGCGGCATCAACCTCATTTAGAACCTTTATTACGTCTGTTAATTTAGATATTCCATCGGTTACCTCATCAAATCCAATAGCTCTTATCCCACTTGTCAAACCAAATGACTTTAGAGCTTCACCTAAACCAGATATTAAACCAGTTAGACAAGCTGTTGCTTTATCTATGTTAGCCTTATCTGCTTTGGCTAGTGTATCAACTATTTCCATGAACTTAGTCATGGCATCTGATACCTTTGTTATGATATTTGTTATAGATCCAGCATTAAATGATAACGCTGCTGTTAGTTCAGTAATAATGACACCAAGCGCAGCAGCGCCAGCTATTGCCATGGGGGATAACGCACCTATAACAATTAAAGATACCAATAATGTAAGGATTGTTATAGCCAAGCCCTTACAAGCTTCTTTCATTCCAGCCCAGCTAATGCTTGATAACACTTGCATAGATGATGCTATATTAGGCAATACATTTGCTATTGATGTTAATGCTGCTGAACCAGCTGCAGTATATGGAGCTACTGCTCCGGCTAAGAACATAGCAACTATTAATATTGCCAAACATCCGGCTAATCCAAGACAAGCGGTTTTTACACCTTCCCAACCAATATTTCCCAATCCTTGCATCATTGGGACTATAGGTTGAATTGTATTTATAATAAGAGCTAATAATAATGCTCCAACTAAAGGTATGGCTGCTCCGACTCCGCCAGCAGCAACGCCAGCTCCAGCTAAATACATCGCACCTATTAATATCCCCATTGCACCGGCAAAAGCGGCTAAACCAGATAATACACCATCCCATCCGATTGAGCCCAGACCTTGCATTATTGGTATTATAGGTTGAATTGTATGCAATAGTAATGCTATAAGTAATGCTCCTACTAAAGGTGCACCACTCTGAGCTTTGACACCAGCTAAATACATAGCACCTATTAATATTCCTAATGCTCCACCAAAAGCAACTAAACCAGATAATACGCCAGACCATCCAATTGAACCTAATTCCTGCATTATTGGCACTATTGGTTGAATCGCTCTTATTGCCAAAGCCAATAGGATAACCCCAAATAAAACATTACTCAATTTCATCTTACTTATTAGGAGCATAGTTGCTAATAATTCAGCAATAGCACCACCCAATGCGGTTAATCCAACAGCTACACCTTTCCATCCAATAGATGCTAACTGAACTAATCCTTGTGCTATTACATACATGCTCTTTGATACTGAGCCTAAAGAGATAGTGGCTTTTAATAGATCCTTGATTTTGAATTTTCTTAACAAGAACATAGTACCTAATACTATAAGCAATGCACCAGTCATAGCAGTTAATGATCTAGCTATCTGATCCCAGCTGAGTTTTGCCAAATTCATAAGCATTTCACTCATGGGTGATTTAATTATCTCTATTATAGAGCTTAGAGCTATAATACCCTTTGCAAGTTTCCATGCTTTAATCTGACCAAGAACCAATAATACGCCAGTTAACTCAGCTAATGCAACACCCATTACAACTAATGATCTTGCTATTTGTCCCCAACTCATCATGGATAAAGACATCAGGCTTTCTGCTATGCCTTTTATAGCATATGATAATATTACCATAGCAGCACTTGCCAATATCATCTTTTTAGCACCACCGGCCAACATAGTGTATATTCCAAGTGATAAAATTATTCCAGCTATAGCAGCTAAACCTTGTGCTATTTGATTTATGTTAAGATCTCCTAATGTTTTAATGACTCCGCCAAGCATCTTAATAGCACCAGCTACAAGTAACATGCCTATGCCGACAGATATCATCTTTTCGGCTCCACCGGTCATGGCTGTAAATATTCCTAACTCAAGTAATAATGCTCCGATAGATATCAAACCTTGAATTACTTCTTTTGTATCTATTTTGCCTAATGCCATTACACCGCCAGCTAATATTCTAACAGCACCTGCTATTAAAATCATGCCTAAACCAACAGATGTTAATTTTTCAACACCCATTTTACTTATGATAAGCATTACGCCCATCATCTCACCAAGGAGAATCGTAACTGCTCCTAAACCCTTTGCAAGATCTATAAAGTTTACAGATCCCAAAGATTTGACAGCGACAGACAATAAAAGTATAGCAACCCCTATTTTTAAAAGAGAAGATGCTAACATATTAATTTTTACAGCATCTAGTACCCCAGTTAAAGCATCTTTTAAATCATCAGATCCAGAAAGACCTTTTTCTAGTAATGTCATAGCACCCATTACTTCATACATCATAGCAGATATTGCGCCTAAACCTTTTGTTATTTGACTATAACTTAAGGTAGACAAGAACCATAAAGATCCAGCTAATATTGCTATGGCTATAGCTAATTCTTTAACAGCTTTAGCATCTATAAGATGAGATAATGATTTAAACATCTTAGCTAGTCCAGCTGTTGTTCTTTTTAAAGATGCTCCAATTTCAGCTATTGTCTGTTTTATTGAACCAAATATGCCTTTTCCTTTAGAAGGATCCATCTTCATTATTTTAACCATATCACGTAACTTTACTAATATTCCGGTAAGTAAAGCACCGTTTAAGGTTTTAAAGAAAGCTTCTAATGGACCATATTCTTTTATCGAATTTACTATTGCATCTTTTAATTTTCCAAATACTTCTGCTAGTTTTTCTATTACTTTTTGTACATTTGCCATAACCGAAGACTTTCCACCAAATCTTTCGGCTATAGCATCTCCAGCACTTATTATAAAATCTCTTAAACCACCAAATACAGTTTTTAATGCATCTATAGGAGATATCATATCAGCTATGCTTGTAAAGATATCGCCTAAAACACTAAAATCTAAAGAATGGAGAAATTCAGATATAAAACCAACACCTTTTGATAATCCATCATAAACCCATGACATTGTTGATCTTATAGCATCGAATATTTCATTTAATGTTTTTGATTCATTTACCCATCTGCTAAATTCAGATAAGCCCCTTCCAATATATCCTATTATTTCTAAGAATGATGCTCCAGTATCTGCTACTTGATCTTGGAACGGTAAAAATGAAGATACCAATCGAACCACTAATGATATCCCGGTTCTTATGATATCAAATACTCCTCTAAATGCATCGTACAAATTATCAGCACTTTCTTGTGATAATTTAAAGTGAGATGCCATCTGCTTTAAGGATTCTATACCTTTATATAGATTATTTACATCAAATGAAAAGGCATCTGCAAACGCTTCACCAATCGGTACTAATATGGACTTTAAACCCTGTAATGAGTAAACTACTATTTGGATTATATCAGAAAAAGCATGGAATGGAGTATAGATGTCCTTATCTATTATCTGTTCAGTTCCATTTCCCCATTTTTGAACACCTTTATGTGCACTCTCAAATACTTTTTCAGTACCATCAGCAAATTTTCTAGTATAAATATTGGCTATTTTGAAATTTTCTACTAATGGTACCAAACCGGATACCATATTATTAACCCAGTTTGTAAATCTAGCAGCTATTCCATTTGCCGCCCCTAATGCTTTATTAAATTCATTTACTTTTATTCTTATAGCATTAAATAACTGAACAAATGGACCATTTTGTTTAATAAGAGGAGTTATAAACATGGCACCAGTTCTTGCAAGAGCTGCTCTTATGTTTGACATGGCTCCAGTAAATGTCTGGTTAGCATCCTTAGCGTGTTCACCGAATGTGGTTGACATTGCTTCTGAGAATATATCAAATGATATTAATCCATCATGTACTAGATCTCTCAGTTCTTCTTCAGTTATTTGAACACCATCTGTTATTCCTTTTATCGCCTCTGTTACACTTTCAGATGCTTCTATTGCTCCACTATTTACATCATTCAAATAATTAGTTAATGCAGCTGCAGCGTTCATACCCATAGATGCAAATCTATTTAACTCTATGGCCTGGATCTTTCCTTTACCAGCTATAGTAGTAAATAGTTCAGATATTCGCTCGTAATCTGCATTTGCTGTTGCAGCAACACCAGCTATACCTTTTAAAGCATTCTCCATCTGCTGTCCGGATTTTAAACCAGATGCCGCAAACATAGATGCAGCCTTAGCAGCTACATCATATGAATATGCGGTACCATCAACAGAATCATTAGCCTGTTGCATTACAGCTTGAACTTCTTTTTCATCCTTTATTAAACCCTGTAACTGGAAATGGGCGTTTTCGATATTCATGGCTCTCTTTATACCACCACTAACTATCGAACTAGTTACAGAATGAATCGCTCCTCCTAATCCATTCATAAGACCATCAGTAATATTACTGATGACACGCATTCCAGCTATTCCAAGAGTTGAGAACCTACCCTGAAGAGATTCTATACCTTTTGATATATTGCTAAGATCTAAACCATTTGCTGCTTTTTGTAAACCTTCAAAACTTTTAGATGATACACTTTTGTTTGTTGCTTCTTTTAATTTTTCTAATGTAGCAAGAGATTCCCTAACTCCGCTTTCGAATTGTTTATTGTCAAAGCGTAATTCAACAACTCTTTCATCAATCGTTGAACTCATAAACTAGAAACCTCCTTCCATACTGCGTCTGCTATATCATCAAATATAGGTCTTAATGCTGGATTTATATAATCCCTACCAACAACATATCCGCCAGTTCCTGTACCATGTCCATATTGTAGTATAACAGCAATATTAACACCATGATTTACATGAGTATTATTCCATGCTAACGTAATTGTATCACCATCTTGTTCTATCTCATAATTCCATGATGTTGCTGTTTCACCACTATCCAAAGGTGTAGCTAGAGATAGTGCTTGCACACCCAGTTGACCGTATTTATGAAGGATGTTCATATAATCTCTATTAAGACATTTTTCTAAAAACCTTTGTATATGTTTTAAATCTCCTGTACTGGATATGCTAATCATGCTTATACCTACTTCTTCTTAGCTCCGCCTCTAAACATAGCATCTCCAAATTCCATTGCATTGAATTGCTTGGTAACTATTGCTTTACCGGCATAGAGTGCAGCTCCAGTTGCTGCTGTCTTAACTGCAGTTTTTCCAATATCTCTAATTAATGCTCTTCCAGCATCTACATTTTCAGCTTCGAGACGTCTAAGTTCGTTCTCCTGCCTTAATCTTCCAACCCTATAATTGAGTTCTTCATCAGACATCTTATGTCTTTGATCAGCAGTTGTAACACCTCTTTTTGCAGCATTTGCTTTTATCTTTTTCTTAATAGCGCCATAAGCAGCTAGTCTTGCTGCTCCTACTACTGGTCCACCTCCAGCTAAAGTTCCAATCAATGCTGCTTTTCCAGCAAACTTAGCTGCGCCACCTGCTGTCTTTAATGTATCTTTAGCAACTTTAGCTCCTATTTTTGCAGTTTTTCTAGCGCCGCTACTTGCTACTGTTATGGCTTTCTTTGCGCTTCTACCAGCTATGCCAGCAGCTTTCTTAGCATTAGATGATAAACTTTTCTTCCATCCAGCTTTATTTTCAGCTGCTGAGTGATCTGACCCGCTCAATGGATATGGCGGCCCATTTTGTTTACCCCATTTCTGACCTAATATGCCATGATGATAAAGATCAGATCCAGATGGAGCTATAACATAATAATCGTTCATTTCTACCTCCCATATTTATCATAGTATGCCTGACTAAAGGTTGCTCTTTTAGTCTGTGTATTAAGTCCTTGATCTGCTGGTTTTTCATACTGAGTCAAAACCAAAGTTGAGGCGTCCCTTACAGTCTTAGCTGCATTTAGTTTCGGTATTAAACCTTTTATCTCAACAAGAACAAATTCTAATTGCTTATTGAGATTGTCTATTCCAAAGCCTTTACCAACTGTAAAGTCATATAAGGCCTGTTTTCTACTCCAGAATGTCCACTGAGCTAAACCATAACCTGCTTTATCTTTTGAGAATGAATCTCTAGAATATACTTTGTTATTAACTATCGCTGTATATTCTTCATCAGATAAATTAAACTTCTTATTATAGCTATTCTGAAGATTATTAGGGTTTAGACCAGATTCAGCATAGAGATTCCCCATAAGTCCAGCTGTGGCTATTGGTGTAAGGCCTTTACTCCTTAAGAAATCCCATATCTTTTTAGAGTTGTCTTTCTCAATAACTGGCTCATTTTGAATATTTTGTACTGTACCTTTTAATACCCTATTAACATCAGCTGCGATCTTAGGATGCAGAGTATACAGATAATCTCCAGGACATGCTTTTGGTGCAAACCATCTATGTACAGTCATGTTCTGCTCTTCTACTTTGCCTATATACCGTCTATCGCCTTTCCACTTCAGTTCCTTTATTCCATTTCTTTGACATATATCGATTAAAAGAAGAATCAAAGATTCATAGGCTTTATCTGATATATGCCATCCGGTTTCCGCACCGCCATCATTTGCTACTTCTATAGTAACAGCACGGTTATCATTCGCTGAGTTAGAGGTGCACCAACTACGATCCTTCTCCTCAACATACATCCCGATCCGTCCATCCGTTCCTATTCCATAGTTAGATGATGCTTTACGATTTTTATCTGAAAACAGTTTTCCACACTGTTCTATAGTCAAATTTCCAGCCATGCAATGTATAGATATAGTATCTATTGCATGATTTCTTGGAGATGTTCTATTAGGACTGATATTTGAATGTGTCACTAATTTACTATTACTCATCCTTATCACCCCCTCGAATGTGCTTTAGCTCTTCTTTGAGCATTTATTGCAGATCTCTGCATTGCCTGTTCTTTCTTACCCATCTTCTTTGGATCATGTTTTATGTTTATAACCCGTATAAGTGTGAGTAATTGATTTAAATGCCACTTCTCAAATTGCATCGGTATATTCAATTCGATCATCCAGTAATAGATTATTTCAGCTGTAACTATTTCTTTATTTATCTTATTTTTTCCATGTCCATTATCGCTAAACCATGTAGCTGTCATTGGATCGTCTATATAGTCTGTAATTTTTTTAATAGTTTCAACTGGCATATATCTATATATATTAGGATCTACATTCTGTGTTATAGTCATACATTCTATATAGTAAAGCCATTCATCAGATGTTTTATCATTGTCTTTATCTAAAAATGGCTTATGATATTTCTGCTCCCATTTTTTAAGGGAGATTAAAGAATGTTCCAACTGAAGGGTTGTTTCCTTTACCTCTATAAACTCATTCCTATCTGAATCGAATCCAGATTGAGCAGGTATTTTTAATGTTAATGGCATATCTATAATCTCCCTTATATCAAATAATAAAATTATTTGTTAACTGGTATCTGAGCTATGTCAGCTTTCTTTAAAACATCAGGAACCTGATCCGGATTCTCTTTCATGATCTTATCGACTTCTGCTGCTAGATCTGACGGTATTATTTTGTTAAAAAATTCAGCAGCTTTAGATGCATCCCCAACAAGCTCCATAAAAAGCTCATCATATGCTGGACTATATCTAAAGTTATCCTGTATTTCTTTTGTTTTCACAAAACGTTTCCCATCAAGTGATTTCTCACCATATGAAGTCAAGATTAAGGTCTCAAATTCATTGATCATATCTCTGACATTCTCTGTATCTATCATTTTCTGTAAAATAGCTTCAATTGTATATCCACCATTTGTTGTGAGCCATTTTATAAGTTCTGATTTGTTAAGATTAAACAGAAACTCTTCTTCTCTTTCCTGTCCATTGAAATCTGTGTATTTAATTTTTTTAACTAACATGCATATTCTCCTTTCATTTTGAAATAAATGCAGGGTAGCCGGGCTTTCCCCGAATAATACTACCCCGCACTTATCATCTAAAAAGTATTAACCAGCTGCAAAGATCCTCTTAACTTCATCAGGAAGAGGCAGATAAGCATCTGTGCCGCCAACCGGTGAAGCTGAGCTTGATCCATCTGTACCATAGAGCTTATTTTCAAGAGTGGTAAGCTTCTCAGAATCTACCTTTGTAGAATCGATCGTGATAAGAGATACAGGCTTATAACCGTCAAGAGTTATAGGTGTGGTTGTGATCTCCCAGCTGAATGTGATTGCCTCAGGGCTATCATTAACTGTCTGATATCCCCTCTCTGAAGGAGAAGCTGAGCAACCATATACCAGATGAAGCTTATAGCCCTTGCTATCGCCATCCACATCATTACCGATCCTGGTCCTATATGAAAGACCAAACTTCTTCCTCTCCTGCTGTCCAATCTTAACACCAGTAGCAAGAGCTGCAGTGCCGTCACACTCTTCCCACTCATCAGGATAAGTATAAGCCTCGATCGTAAGACCAAACTCCTCAGCACTCTTAAGTGTCAAATACTTAATATTGTCAGCATACAATGCGGTATCCTCTGCTCCTGAAGGAGACTCTGATACAGAGGTTATACCATTCCAAGCATATCCCTTAGGATAAGCACCATTAGAAACAGGGTAGAGAACTGCATGATCTATACCAGTCTCATAAAAGCGATCACCTATCGCATCCCAATTAAGTTTCATTGTCAATTTCCTCCTTAATAGTAAATTGTGAACACATCGTGATTCAGGTCATCAGATACGAAATGCCTATCAAATGAGCATTTTTGTAGTCTTTCTATTTGAGGGGCTATTTCACTATCTGGATCTGGATCTATAACAGTTAAGGTATATCTAGTATCAAGCATATATGGGGAATTATCACCATACGATACTTTTGTATATCCACGATCATAGATTATACAAGGGTATTTCAACTTATGACCAGATGGTGGAGAGAAATAGACATTATCACAAATGTTTTTTAACATCTCATGCAATTCTAGTCTTTTATTAAGCGTCGATGCCATTGTAAATACCCCCTAAATCAAAGATCACTCTAGGATACTTGATATCTAAAATCTTAACTTTCCATTTAACACCCATAAAAGTTGCATATTTAATGGAGCCAAGATTATCATTAAGATATGGATCAGCTATAATGCTAATTTTATTATTAACACTTAGGTCATCACTCTGATGCTCTGTACTATTCCAATATTGCCTATTTTCTAATACATCACCAGAGTAATATTTCTCTATAACTTCACTCCTAAATACTCCTGGTCTAATTTCCACATCATCTTTCCAGAAGCCTATCTTATCGTAATACTTCATCTTAACCTCCATTAAAGAAACTCCCTAGTAAAAATTCAACCATTTTGAAATTCTTACTAGGGAATCTATAGACTATTAACCCTGAGGGCTAACAGATGAATTGCTGTTATTGCCAGGGGTTCTGTAAAGGGTTATAGCAGAGAAAGGCTTGATGAGAGCTCCAGAAATCCTGGTCTCAATCAGGTATTTATACTGGTTGTAGTCGATATCGAAATCATCGAACAGGTTGATCTCGCCGCCCTTATCAGCACCGACATTATAGTCAGAAAGGTTAACGATAACACCAACAAGATCCTTGTCGACATTATTAATAGATACCTTATAGCCCTCCATAGCCTCAACGGTTATGATAGCACTCACACGAAGAGCGGTAGCAAGCTCAGCCTCTGTCTTGTAAAGCTTATGACCGATACCATCCTCAAGAAGAAGCATCTCGGTAAGCTCATCCTCAGTTGTGAATAGAACCGGATTGCCGGATCCCTTGTAATCCTTACGAGCCCTGATCGCAGTATTGATAACTGCCTTAGCACCCTTCTCAGTCTGAGTCTCAACAACTTCCTTCTTAATGTTGAAGAGATCAACATCCTTAACTATAGGACGTACATGATTCTCCTGGATCTTATCATCGTCATCAGCCTGACGACCGTCACCGATAAGGATTGCACGAGCGATTTCCTCATTGAGCATTACTCGCATCTCGGCCTTGATCCAAGCAACAACATCGAAATCAGTGATATCGATTATGTCGTCCCTGTCGAGCTTCTGCTTTTTGTAGATAGTCTGAGGATCAGTTGTTCTCTTAAGCAGAGTGAATACTTCCTCTTTCTTGAGATTACCCTTCATATAACCCTTTGCCCTAGCAGCATCTTCCGTGATATCTGCATACTGAGACTTGATCCTTGAGAAAGGTGAGCGACGTACACCAGACATAACCTTCTGGACCCAGTCCATGTTCCTTGAAATCCATTCAGGCGTATTGTTGAGATTCCTATATTCAGGGAAAAGCATATCAGGATCCCTAAATCCATAAGTCTGACTAGCTGTAGACTGACTAGGTCCGGTCATTCCATCCGTAGGAATCGAATGTGCAAGAACTCCACCCTCTTCAAAAGCCTCATTTACGGCATCCCTGAGGCTACCAAGCCTCTTAGCATCAGCAAAGATCTGCTGCATATCAGCATGTGAGATGTAGTTTGCCTGCTGCTCATCGTTTTCAAAAATATTGTGTTTCATGTCTTCATCGTCCTCCTCATTAGAATCATTTTCACTATCTTTAGCGATTTTACCAACTATACTATAAAGAACGTTCTTCTGTTCCTCATTCATTGTGTCTATGACATCCTGATATGTCCTCTCTTTCTTCTCAGAAGATTCATCAGAATGCTTTATTTCTTTTTTAGAATTTCTAGATATCTTTTTCATAGGATCTTCCTCTTCATCTTCTTCATCAGCTTCAGAATCATTCTCTTCATCTTCATCAGCTTCAGCTTCAGAATCATCCTCTTCTTTCTCTTCTTCAGAATCATCCTCTTCTTTCTCTTCTTTCTTTTTATCAAGAGAATGTTCAAAGAAAAGATCATCACCGCTATAAATTATAGCTTCATCTTCGTCTTCATCAAGTGGCTCACCATGTGCCATAACTGACTCAACAAAGGCACCTGGATTTGCTCCAGCTAAAACAAGGCTTACTTCACGAATTACTCCATGAAGTACATCATGTCCATCCTGTTCAAGATTGTTTGCCCATATGCTTAAAGATTCAACGTCTCCATGCTTAACACATTCTTTTGCTTCCTGACCAGCAGTAGTGTTGTTAAATGTGCAGTAAGCATAAACACCCTCATCCCGATTTTCAAGCATAGCATGACCAAGAACATCACCGATTGAGTTATGTTGATGGTTCCATACCATAGGGACTTTTTTGCCATCATTGACTTTAAATGCATTGCGGCGAATTATTCTTCCATCAGCGCATTTCAAGTCATTTTTAGTGGCCCATCCACTAAAGTCATACTTCATCGCATTAACCTCCTAACTTTTTAATTTCGTTTAGTAATGTTTCCTCATCCATTGGAGCTTGAGGTGCTGATTCTTGTTCAGTATCTTCTGGCGTCTCCTCCATATCTAGTGGTTGCTGCCCATCAGCTTCTTCTGGATGATTTATGTTACTATTTATTAACTCATCAGCCTTTGGATCATCAGACGGCTTCATGCCAAGAATTGCTCTAAATTCATTCTTAGTCATTATTTCATTCCTTGTAAACTTATCGGCTATCTCTGCTAAGTTATCCACAGGAACTAATTTAAAAGGAGCCCTGAAATACATAATGGCTTGACCTTGAGTTACAGCTGTATCTGATAAGAATTTTCTCTGGTATTCTTCTGTTATTGTAGCTAATACCGGGACTACAGTTCTGTTATAATAGTTTAACATTGTCTTTTCATCAGCAGTTCCATCAAATATACTCTGACTAAAACCTAACTGATTGTAGATCTGTTCCATCAAATCCTTTGCTTGTTCCCAAAGGTTATTTGTAAGAGATCTATTAAGCTGAGTAATCTTTTCCGTTCCATCTATATAGCCTATGCCATACTGTGAACCAGCAAGTTGAGCCTCCAATTTCTTACGACGCTCCTCAGCTTGTATCTGTCTTGTAGGAGATTTGGTAATATATGGGAGCTGTATGATAAGATCCATTTTACCAGCAGAATTCTGATCATTAGTTCTATCAACTTGATTAAGGATTCTGCGTAATCTTTGAAATGCTGAGTTTGGTTCATTCATGATCGCATAAAATGGATTCTCAATTATAGCAACCATCTTTTTAGGAAGCACAATCTCTTCTTTTTTACCAGTATCTTCATTGTAAATTTTGACTTTTACATCATGCGGATACCATTCAACTATCCTAGCTACTCTTAATTTATATATATCATAAGATTCTGTGTATTTAGGATTTGCCGATGTTAATACTGGAACCACAGCTACACAACCTTCATCAAATAAAGATAATACCAAATCTTTTGTCAATGCTCTACCTGTTTGATCAAGATTTGCATTATACATCAAGGCATTATTTAATGCGGAATCAATATCTTCAGAATATTGACGATTTTTGTCAACTCTGACATGTCTGATATCAATATTCGATACATCTATTGCTATTTGATTGTAAATAGCAGTTATTATTGATCTCTCATTACCCCTTGATAATATTGTACGGTCTGGTCTATATGAGTAACCAGGCCCCATATCCACCTTATAAGTTACTGTAGGATCTCTACCAAGGAAAGCATTCCATGAATTCTTTAATCTTTCTCTAAATGTTGACATTTAATACCTCACATAAAATTTATATTCTGTAACTTACTGGCAAAGCCACTAGCTCCGTCAAGACTTAGATTCTCAGGATCGAATTCTGATTCAAATGAAGCCATTTTAGTTTCCATTTCCTTACTTAAACTTTCTATATCACCACCATTAGCAACTCCATTAGATATTTTAGACTCCATATCAGAAGTTATTGACTCTAATTTAGAATCTATACCACTTGTAATACTTCCTAAATTTGCTGAAGTTATACTTTGTGGATTCAATCCACTTATTATGCTATTAACATTTATACCTTTGACTGAACCAGCTATCTTACTTCCAAGAGATGATATCTTACTAAAATCAAAGTTAAGATTCATATCTCACCTCACTCAAATAAATCTTTATTAAGTTTGTAACTTACATAAGCATCCATCATAGCTGATACGTTATCGATCTTCTGGTCTCTTCGTACCTTGTACAATTTTCTATTGCCATTTGTATCTTCTAGGACTATACAGTTTCCCATAGCAAAAGTCATAAGAGCTTCATCAAATAATAGAAGTCTATCTTCTGCCATCTTTTTTAATTCACCAAGAGGAACTGATTCTGTTTTAGCACCCTGAATTACTTTATCGACTCCGAATTCACCATTTTCTTTTTGCCATCTTTCAACAAATGCAGTTGCATTATATGGGTCATACCCAAAACACATTACATCATAGTTCATGTCTATAATAAACTGATCAAGATCGTCATAGACTTCTGTCATGTCTAAAACGGTCCCTTCCATAACAATTAAAGTACCTTCATTCATGAATTCCTCATATTTGAGTCTCATTGAACCAGGCAACTGCTCAACTGTTCTACTAGTTACATAAGATCTAGTCTTAACACCAAACTGTTCCCTCTCAAGTGGAAATAGAAAAGTAAAAGCACAGAAATCATCACCTTGTGATAGATCTGCACCGAGTGCACAAGGCATTCCATTATAGTATCGCTTTCTATGCGGTAAGGTTTCCTCATATCTAAAGAAATATGTGTATCCTTCCATTGGTATTCCAAATCTTTTAGCTAGAATGTCGTTCCTTACTGTAGGTGATTTCTCAGCTCTTTCAACATCTAACTGATAGGTTTCATAAGTCACTGTTATTCCAAGATTTGGATTGGCTTTAATCCATAAATCAGGATTTGATACTTCTTTTATGTCATCTAACTTATACCACCAAATAGACACATGAGGATTCTTATACTCGCCTTTAAGGATGCTCATTAATTCCATTTTTATATCATCTCCAGAACCATTTCTAAATGTTCCTTCTGATGATGCAGCGACTATGATGTAGTCATCTATCTTAGAAGCACCTTGTTCAAGTGCACCTATTACATCTTCTCTAATGTCACAAGATAGCCATTCGTCTACGGTTGAATATTTATTTCTTAACCCCTGCAACTTGGGTATCGACATCGGTCTTATCTCTAATATCGAATTCGTTAAGAAATTCTCAATACCCTTTTTAGTAGATGCTAATTTCTGCCTATTAGCTTTTGAACCTGTAGTATTTTGTAAAGATCCTTCTGTAAGAAATTGAAAAAGTGGACCACGAGCTCTCGCAATTGCTGTTTGAAAAGGACTTAATACCTCTTCTGCTTGTTTCATTGTAGGTGCTGTGGTTACACCTTTAGTTGTACTTGTATCCACTACTAATCCATCAGCTTGTACACATTCTTCATATAAAGATTTAGCCGCACCTCTTGCAACTATTAGATATTGCTTATTTATTAATCTCTTTTTGATTGTCTTTTTTACATAATGTCCGCCATGACCATTTGGATTTGGTTCATAAACTGATTTATCTATAAAATAATACCATCCATACAGTTGTTCTCCCCAGAGTTTAAATGAATCCAATAAATGTAAATCAGAACCATCAACTAATGTCAATTCAGTTTCACAAAATTTGATCCAAGCCTCTACTTTTTTATCATCATAATATACTCCTGGATTACGAATAAGCTCATCAATTCTATTCATTTCCATTGAGATAGTTTCACATACTGGGATTCTACCCTTCATGACATCTTCTCTAAATTGAGCATAATATTTGGGAGTTGCTGTATTTGATAGCATAGTGGCTCCTTATCTCTTCTTTTTTGTACTATATACCGGACTATAATTAGTCCCTGTATGATTCGTTACTGACTTCCTTTTTGGAATATCATTAACTTCTTCTTTTTTGACTGTAGTTGATGTTGAGG
>Ga0326511_10001052_pt1 | contig 23415 bp, 21 predicted proteins | sample 0_2496_0518_D_FD_203701 | JGI IMG/M metagenome (GOLD analysis project Ga0326511, IMG submission 203701) | Bovine rumen microbial communities from UC Davis, California, United States - 0_2496_0518 | ecosystem: Host-associated > Mammals > Digestive system > Stomach > Rumen | place: USA...
TGTTGACGAGGACGGAAAAAACCAAAACGGTACCGATTATATAGCATCACTTATAACATTACAGGCTCTTGGAGCTGCTGCATTCGGTATAAGCTGCATTGACGGCATATATACACTTACAGAGCTTTTAGGAAAGGCTTTTCCTCATGCCGAAATACCCCTTATTGCATCGGGAAATTTTTCAAAGCTTAATGAAAAAGAAATTTCCGGACTGATAGAAAGCGGAGCATCTGTATTTCTGAATAGCGGTGATGTAATGGACAAAGAAACCATTTCACTTATAAAACATTCAGGCTCAAAATTTGAAATCAGTACGGAAAAGGACAGCAATGCCGCTGCAATAGACCGTGAAGCATTCTTTTTATTTGATGATCTGGTTCTCTCCGAACCGATAGACTGCAGTTATGGTCTTGCAGAGGATATAATTGATCTGGATGACGAAACTGTAAACTCGGTATGCATAGAACTTTTTACAGCTGATGATGCCGCATTGCTTGCGGATAATGCATCTATGACAAAACTCCCTGTTACAGTCCGTACAAATGATCCGGTGACGCTGGAAGCAGCACTCAGGTATTTTCAGGGGCGGCTTATAATAGATACCAGCTGTGAAATTGATTATGATATTTTGAAACAGCTTGCCGAAAAATACGGTGCAATTTTGTATTAAAGAAGGAATTTTATGTTGAAAGGAAAACCGCTTATCATTACCGCTATAGTTTTCGGAGCTATAGGATTAGTGCTGCTTATTTTCGGGGGAGTATTATTTATTGACGGCGGAACAGATATTCTTGATTTCATAGGCTCTGTTTTAGGACTTGAAAAAGGGAGAGTAGGAGTTGCTACCGTATGTCAGTTTGCTGTAGTTTTTGAAGTTATGTCACTTATAATAGGATTTCGTGCAATAACAGACGAAGCATTCTGAAAACCGAAAAATAACGACCTGTCATTTTACTGACAGGTCGCTTTTTTATGCCTTTTTCTTTTTGTTATATACAGCACCGAGTGCAGCTGCTGCAATTATTGTAATGAATGATGAAACTGTAAGAAGAACTATTACAGGCATTACAGGTTTTTCTGTAATGCTTTGTTTATCATAGCTGTATATTACATATATCGGAGCAGATGTGAAAGTACCTTCAACATTATCAGTGCTGCCTGTAAGAGACATGCCCTCATACACCAGCTGTTCCGTTTTATATACCGTTCCTGCTTTTCCGCTGAGCATTGCCGAATCCATTACAGTACCGTCTGCATTTACATATATTACTGTAACCTCTCCTTTAGGAGTAACAACACCGTTTTCTATCCAGATTTCACCCTTTATATCATGGTCAAAACTGTCTGTTATTTCTCCCTTTGTATCGCTTATTTTAAGTTTAAGACCTTCAAGTGCTCCCCTGTCCTTAAGACTGAGGATATACCAGCCTTCTCCAAGTTCGGTATCAGCCTTCATTTCTGTTCCGGGAGTATCATCTGTATACACATCTTCGCCTTCATCTGTTTTAGCATATACATAGGCATATACCTTATCTCTTTTCTTAGTATCGAAATAATGTATAACAAGGTCTTTTACACCCTCATTTTCATAATAGAATGTAACTTCTATATCCTGACCTGATACCTTGCCTGTGGCATTTGAGGGAAAAAGTTCCGTTTTCACACGCATACCGTCTATTGTTCGTATCGGAGCATTATATTCCGCACCGTCTCTTACCCTTTCGGTTATGCTTTCAGCAACTTCACTTTCATTTGTACCTATAAGGGCATCTCCCTCTTTAAGATATTTTACAGTGAGACTGCATATTTTGCCGTTAAACTTTTTGTAAAGATAGGTAACAGTCTGATCAGCTTTTGTAAATTTGCCTTTTTCAGTCCCTTCAACACTTTCAAAATCATAATCAATGTCAAGTGACTGATCCTTTGTTACAGTATAGCCTTCTCCCTCACTGCCTTTCAATACCTGCTTTTTAATAACTTCACCGCTGTCTGCATCTTTATATTCTACATTTACAACACATTTATCTGATTTAAGTGACAGTTTGTCAAAGCTTTCTTTATCGGCAAGTATAAGTGCACTGTGAGGCTGTACGGTTATTGTACTGCCCTTTACTTCTCCCAGACCATTAAGACCTGCCTGTGTACCGTCTGCTATGATTTCCCATGAAGACGGCAGAGCAGTATCAGCACTTTGTTTGAGTGTAACGCTTGCGGCTTCATCAGATGCATTGAATGCAACAGCAACATATGACCATTCTTTACCCTTTGTAACAGAATTTTCAAGAGTATAGGCAACCACACCCTTTCCTGTATCGGAGAAAGAAATTTTCTTTGCACTATTTCCTGTTGCATCACGGAAAGGCTTGTAATTTTTTCTTATCTCTATCAGACCCTGATAATATGAATCAAGATCAGCGAATGTAATAAGATTTTCCCAGTTGAGCTGATTTATCTTATCGGGTGAAATGAAGCTATTTTCATCACCAAATTTTGTTCTTGCGAATTCCTCTCCTGCCTGCATAAAATTAATACCCTGAGATGTCAGCATTATTGCTGCAGCAAGTTTATTCATATCAACAAGCTTATCATCTCTTTCATCAAAGCTTTCATCATTCTTTACCGAAAGTACGAGTTTATCATAAAGTGTATAATTATCATGTGCAGACATATATGTAACAGACTGTGAGGGCTGTTTGAGCCATCCTGTTGTTTCTGTGCAGTTAGCTGCAATACAGGGTTTAAGTACATCTGCACCGCTTCCTGTCTGAACAAAACCTGCCTCCTTCGCATTGAACACATGACCCTTTACGGCATCTCTGAAATTATCATTGAACGCACCTATTCTTTCATTGAGGAGCTTAATATTTTCTTTTGTGCAGGTTTTTGCATTTGTAGAGATCGCACCGCCCGTCCAGGGCTCACCGTACATTATGATCTTATTTCCGTCTTTGATTTTTTCATCAAGTGCTTTTCTTATAAGGTTCATCGTTTCCACATCATGCACACCCATAAGGTCAAAACGGAAACCGTCTATATGATATTCGCTTGCCCAGTATACTACAGAATCGATCATATATTTTCTGTACATAAGGTGATCGCTTGCTGTTTCATTTCCGCAGCCTGAACCGTCGGAAAGCTCTCCGTCGGGAGTAAGTCTGTAGTAGTAGCCGGGCACGGTATTTTCAAAACAGCTGCCCTTTGCGGTAAATGTATGGTTATATACTACATCCATTATAACACCGATACCTGCATCATGCAGAGCCTTGATCATCTGTTTGAATTCTGTGATACGGACATTTCCGTCATAAGGGTTTGTTGAATACGAACCCTCCGGAACATTATAGTTTTTAGGATCATATCCCCAGTTATATTCATCAGGATTTTCCTTTGTTTCGTCAACTGTTGCATAATCATATACAGGAAGAAGCTGTACATGGGTAACACCCAGTTTTTTCAGGTAATCTATACAGGTAGACACCTCACCCTTTCCTCCTACCGTAGTACCGTTTTCGGTAAAAGCAAGATATTTACCCTTATGCTTAAGTGATACGCCCGATATTTCACTCTTTGAAAAATCTCTTACATGAACCTCCCATACTATAGCATCGGTAGGGTCATCATAAAGAACATGCTGATCCTTGTCCCAGCCTTCAGGGTCGGTAGATTTAAGGTCAACCACCATACTTCTGTTACCGTTTACACCCACAGCCTTTGAATAAACATCGGCAGTTTCCGTTGTAACACCGTTTATTGTAATAAGGTATGTGTAATAAAGATTTTTCTTGTCACCACTCAGAGTAACACTCCATACACCCTTATCACTCTTTGTCATAGAAGTGGTTGAAATATCCTGAGCACCCTCTTCTGCGGAGCTTCCGGTAGCATAGAGTTTCAAAGTAACTCTTTCAGCGGTAGGAGCCCATACTTTAAAGGTAGTAGCCTTTTTGGTATATACAGCACCCAGATCTCCGCCGTAATAAGCTTGTTTATCAAGCTCGTGTGCATAATTTTTTTCGTTTACAGCCATAGCAGACATTGCACTTCCTCCCATTATTGCAGTAACAGCAAGTATACAGCTGAATATCCTTTTGAGTTTCAGCATAATATTCCTCCGTCTATGTTTTATAAAATTTCAATTTTGTTTTCGACACAAAATATTCCGCCATACAGAATAACTGTCTACTCTACATTTTAACATATCCACACCCTTTATTACAATAGTTTTTATAATATTTTACTGAAAAAAAAGAAATATCGGTCTGATTCTGTTAATAACCTGACCGATATTTTTAGTTTGTTATTTACTTTTCTTTGCGGGCATTTTTTTTGATTTAATAAGAACCTTAATTTTTCCTATCATACCCGTACCTTTTGCTGCCTTATGCAGACGAGGTTTTGGTTTGTCCTCAATAATATCGAATTTTGCATGAGGTATCTTCTTTTTTCTGAGCATTGTAAATACATAGCGTCTTGTAAGAGTATATATCACAGATGTAACCGGACAGCTTATTATAAGACCGATAAACCCGAAGAAATTGCCGAAAAGTACGATAGCCGAGATCATAAGTATTGGAGGAAGTCCCATATTGCTGCCCACAACACGGGGGAATATGAAATTTCCCTCTATCTGCTGCAGGCATACCATAAATACAAGAAACCATATAGCCTGAATAGGATTATTTGTAAGTACGAACAAAGTACCAACGCCTGCACCTATCCACACGCCGAACATTGGTATCCACGAAAGGATAGCGACCATAACACCCACAAGTGCAGCATACGGGAATCCGAAAATAGTCATTCCGAGAGCTGTAAGACCTCCGAGGATAACACATTCCATCATCTGACCGGTAATACTGTTATAGAAGGACTTATTTGTAAGATGTCCGAGTTCAACTATAAAATCAGCACCCTTTACAGGCAATGCAGCATAAATAAGTTTTTTTACATTAGCAGCTATTTTTTCCTTTCTCATAAGGGTATAAATTGAAATTACAAGCCCGAGGAAAATATTGAGTGCCATGCTTACAACAGAAGAAAGCATATTAACCGTATAGCTTACCAGTCCGCCTGCATTATCTGTAAGCATATTAGTTATGTATGACGATACGGCAGCGGTATCAATAACCTCTTCATTAATGACTTTTTCCCCGTTGACCACCATTTCTGTACCATAATCGGAATTGAACAGCTTAATAACACTTGCAATATAATCGTTATCCCTTGCAAGCTGTTTGATATTTTCATTAAGGGATTTAAGTGCATCGGGCATAGCGTGGGCAATATCATTTATACTGCTCAGTATCTCAGGAATAATTACTATCAGAAAAGCTCCTATTATCAGCAAAAACAAAGCTATTGAAAGAATTATCGAAACAGGTCTTCTGATTTTTTCCAGAATAGGTTTTACAGGTTTATCACCATTAGGCTGAAACAGCCTTTTTTCTATTGCCTTGAGCGGCACACTCAGAAAGAACGTACAGCATACTGCAATAATAAACGGTGTGAGAACCCCAAGAACCCATACAAAAAACTCTACAACGATATTCATATTTTGTAAGCCCAGATAGATAAGTATAAGAGCTGTACCTATGAATAACAATTTTTCTATATTTCTTCTGTTTAAATTCATGATAACCTCCGGACTTCCAATAATCAAGCTGATACCCGTGAAAATTCAGCTATAAAAATTATACTACATTTCACAAATTTATACAATGCATAATTAATTATTTTTTGCCATAGCATCCACGACCACCGCCGAGAACTATATCACCGTCATAGCACACAACAGCCTGACCGGGTGTAACAGCTCTCTGAGGCTCGTCAAATACTATCTTCGCACAATTATTTTCAAGAGGATAAAGAGTAGCAGGCTGTTCCTTTTTGTTGTATCTTATGCGGGCTTTCAATCGTACAGGTGATGACGGCATCTCACCGGATATCCAGTTCATTTCCTCCGCATAAGCGGTATCCGTGAATAAATCATCATTACTCCCAAGAACAACACGATTATTTTCAATATCCTTTTCAATAACATAAGCAGGAACGCCCAAAGCGATTCCCAGACCTTTTCTCTGACCTATAGTATATCTTATAATTCCGCTGTGTCTGCCGAGGATATTACCGCTTATATCAGTAAAATCACCCTCCTGAGATTTTTTACCTGTATATTCTTCTATAAAACGTGCATAATCTCCGTCTGGAACGAAACAAATATCCTGACTGTCAGGTTTTGAAGCAACAAAAGGACATTTTTCTTTGGCAAGCTCTCTTGTCTGCTGTTTGGTATACTCACCCATAGGAAAAAGAGTTTTTGAAAGCTGATACTGTGTCATATTATAAAGCACATAACTCTGATCCTTTGTAGAGTCAATTCCCTTAAGAAGCTGATATTTTCCTGTTTTTTCATCAAACCGCCTGCGTACATAATGACCCGTTGCTATATAGTCATATCCGAGCTGTTCAGCACGAGACAAAAGTGCATCGAATTTGATGAATTTATTGCAGTCTATACAAGGATTGGGTGTAAGACCCTTAAAATATGCACTGTTGAAACGGTCTATAACACATTCTTTGAACCTGTCCCCAAAATCAAAAACATAAAAATCTATACCAAGTCTGAATGCAACTGATCTGGCATCCTCAACATCTTCAAGTGAACAGCAGGTCTTGCCCTCTGAAATATTTATATCGGAATTTTTAAAAAGTCTGAGAGTAACACCCGAAACGTCATAATTTTCAGCAAGGACTGCTGCTGTGACCGAGCTGTCTACACCTCCGCTCATAGCGACAAGGACTTTTTCCTTTTTATCATTCATAAAATTATACCTTCTCAAAAATTTATAATATCATGTGAGGTAAGCATCCCCAGTATTCTTCCGCTTTGATTTCCGCTTTCCGTTATGAATACAGCGGCAAGACGCTTTGCACTTCTTTGTTTTTTTTCAAATTCAGACCTTACATCGTAAATAGTAGATTCACTACCCATAAATCGAAATCGCTCTGTACTGTGTTTATCTATGGGCAGGTAATCCGAAAAATCTCCCACTGTCATATCATCCTGAATTTGCGACATACCGTTTGCGAGTGAATATGTGAATATTGTACTCACACTGAACACGCCCACACATTCTCCTCCTTCGATAACAGGAACATGGGAAAAGCCCTGACGTTCCATTTTTTTCATAACGGTCTGAGCTTTTTGTGAAAGAGTGGTTTTAAGAATATCTGCGTACAGAGTAGCACAGCTGAGGGCAAGAGGAGGTCTCCTCAGATATTCCGTTACCTCCTCAAGAAATCTGATAAGAGAATCAGACGGCTGTATTATCCTTTCACCTTCAAATTCTGAATGGTGGGAAAGAAAATTCCGTATTTCCCTGCAAAGATCCAACTGTTCACGGTAAGCCTTGCTTTCCTTGTCGTTTATAAAACGTACAACAGGACTGCCAAAAGCTTTTTCATCACCGTATTTTTTATTCAGTTCTTCTTCAAGTTCACGGTATCTGTCAAGAAACAGATCCGCCTTATCTCTTTCAGCAAGCATGGCTTACACCTCCGTTTATTTACAAATTACTGTATACTGTATTTTTCGGAAATATATTCATCATAAGTGCGTGTAATATCCTTTATGCCTGTTTTCTCTATTACAATTATTCTGTTTGCAACAGTAGAAATAAATTCATGGTCATGTGAAGTAAACAGTACAACGCCCTTGAAATTTGTAAGACCTTTGTTTACAGCGGTTATTGATTCAAGGTCAAGATGGTTAGTAGGCTGATCGAGTATAAGTACATTTGCTCCGAACATCATCATTCTTGAAAGCATACATCTAACCTTTTCACCGCCCGAAAGAACTTTTACAGGTTTAAACACATCATCACCCGAGAACAACATTCTTCCAAGAAATCCTCGCAGATATGTATCCGTATTGTCATTGCCCCTTACATACTGTCTTATCCAGTCAATAATGGTCATATCATTGCCCTCAAAGAAAGCTGTATTATCCTTAGGAAAATATGACTGTGATGTTGTAGTACCCCATTTGAATTCGCCCTCATCGGCTTCCATATTGCCGACCAGTATTTCAAAAAGAGTGGTAACGGCTATTTCATTATCGCACAAAAACGCTACCTTATCATTTCTTTCTATGCGGAACGATACGTTATCAAGCACCTTTTCACCGTCAACGGTCTTTGAAAGCCCCTCGACCTGTAAAACTTCCTTACCCACTTCCCTGTCCATATTGAAACCTACAAACGGATATTTTCTTGAAGAAGCAGGAAGTTCCTCGACTGTAAGCTTATCAAGAAGTTTTCTTCTTGATGTAGCCTGTTTTGATTTTGATTTATTAGCAGAGAATCTCTGTACAAAAGTCTGGAGTTCTTTAATTTTTTCTTCTGTTTTCTTATTCTGCTGACGTATCATAGCCTGAATAAGCTGACTTGATTCGTACCAGAATTCATAGTTTCCCACATAAAGCTTTATTTTGTTATAATCTATATCTATCATATGTGTGCAGACCGTGTTAAGAAAATGACGATCATGTGACACAACGATTATTGTTCCTTCATAATCAAGTATAAAATCCTCCAGCCATGCAATAGCCTTTATATCAAGGTTGTTTGTAGGCTCGTCGAGGAGTATTATCTGAGGATTTCCGAAAAGTGCCTGTGCAAGAAGAACTTTTACCTTTTCATTACCTGTAAGACTGCTCATCTGAGAATAAAGTATATCCTCTGAGAGACCAAGACCCTGAATAAGCTTTGAAGCATCACTTTCAGCCTCCCAGCCGTTAAGCTCTGCAAATTCAGCCTCAAGTTCGGATGCACGTATACCGTCTTCATCGGAAAAATCCTCTTTCATGTATATAGCATCTTTTTCCTTCATTATATCATAAAGCTTTTTATTTCCGTATATTACCGTATCCAGAACGGTATATTCATCAAATGCAAAATGATCCTGTTTCAGAACAGACATTCTTGTGTTTTCCGGAATTATAACTTCTCCCTTTGTAGGCTCAAGGTCTCCCGAAAGAACTTTCAGAAAAGTAGATTTGCCTGCACCGTTCGCACCAATAATACCATAGCAGTTATTATCGGTAAGTTTGAGGTTAACATCTGAAAACAGCGGTGTTCCGCTGAAATTCACTGACACATTGCTTACTGTTATCATTTTTTCTTTCCCCTTTTATACAAATTTGTCCCACTCATAATTATCCCAGTCAAATTCCTTTAATCTTCCATGATTAACAAGTTCAGGATAATCCCACTGACGAAGCACTTCATACGCTGCTATTGCAGCAGAATTTGAAAGATTAAGGCATCGGGCGTAACTTGTCATCGGTATACGCACACATTTTTCAGGATTATCATGCAGAAGTTTTTCAGGCAGCCCCTTTGTTTCCTTTCCGAAAACAAGGTAACAGGCATCGGGATATTTTACATCCGAATAATTATGAGGTGCTTTTGAGGAAAAATAGAAATAATTTCCCCCTTTTGTTCTTTCAAAAAAATCATTCAGATCATCATAAAATGTCAGATCCATAAGATGCCAGTAGTCAAGTCCTGCCCTTTTGAGATGTTTATTATCATCACTGAAACCCATCGGTCTCACAATATGCAGCCTTGCACCCGTTGCCGCACACGTTCTTACAATATTACCCGTATTCGGCGGTATTTCAGGCTCTACCAGAACAATATTCAATTCCATTTTCTTTAATTCCTTTTCAAGTCAAAAAGGAGAAAACCAGTCAGGCTTTCTCCCCTCATGTATAAAACCGTCATTCAGTATTTTCTGAAACGGTTGTATCTCTTCTGAAGCAAAGTTTCGGTATCCATAGCTTTCAGCCTGTCAAATGTCTGTGCAACAAGATTTTTAAAACTTTCAAACATCATGCTGTCAAGATTTTTCGGCTCTCGTATAATTCTCTCAATAACCCCGAGTTTAAAAAGATCCTGTGAAGTAAGCTTGAGACATTCCGAAGCCTCAGCCGTTTTACTTGAATCCTTCCAGAGTATGCTTGCACATCCTTCGGGAGATATAACGGAATAGATAGCATTTTCAAGCATCCATACTTCATCCGCAACTGCAAGTGCCAATGCACCGCCGCTGCCGCCTTCACCGATAAGGATAGAAAGTATCGGAGTTTTAAGTGTCATCATTTCCATCAGGTTTTCAGCTATTGCCTGACCCTGACCTCTTTCCTCAGCACCGATACCGCAGTAAGCACCCGATGTATCTACAAGGCATATAACAGGACGATGAAATTTTTCAGCCTGTTTCATAAGTCTTAATGCTTTTCTGTAGCCTTCGGGGTGAGCCGAACCGAAATTCCTGTCCATACGTTCCTTGAGATTTCTGCCTTTTTCAAGACCTATAACTGTCACAGGCTTGCCGCATAACTCGGCAATACCGCCTATAACTGCCTTATCATCTGCAAAACGTCTGTCACCATGAAATTCGATAAAACTGTCTCCGAAAATTTTTGTTATATAGTCAACAGCAGTGGGGCGGTCATTTGCTCTTGCTGCTGTAACGCTGTCAAATGCACTCATTTATTTTCGCCCTCCTGTGTAACCTTTTCAGCTCCATGCAGTGCAAGTATATGTGCAAGTTTGTCTTTCATTTCACCTCTCGGCACCACTGCATCTATAAAGCCTTTTTCAAGAAGAAATTCAGCAGACTGAAAATCCTTCGGAAGTTTTTGTCTTATAGTCTGTTCTATTACTCTCGGGCCTGCAAATGCTATAAGTGCTTTCGGTTCAGAAAGGATAATATCACCTTCCATTGCAAAGCTTGCAGTTACTCCCCCTGTTGTGGGGTCTGTAAGTACAGTTATATAAAGCAGACCTTCATCGCTGTGTTTTTTTACTGCACCGCTGGTTTTTGCCATCTGCATAAGGGAAAGTATACCCTCCTGCATCCTTGCACCGCCCGAAACAGTAAATACAACTACGGGCATACGATGCTCTGTAGCATATTCAAAAGCACGTGTGATCTTTTCTCCGGTAACAGTTCCCATAGAGCCCATCATAAACTGAGAGTTCATAACGACAAGAATAACACGGTATCCGCCTATGGCAGCCGAACCTGTAATAACAGATTCATTTTCACCGCTGTTAAGCTTGGCATTTTTAAGTTTCCTCGTATAATCGGGGAAATCAATAATATTTGTTGAGGTAAGCTCAGCATCAAATTCTTTGAAGCTGCCCTCGTCGGCAGTCAGCTCGATACGCTGTCTTGCACCGATGCGAAAATGGTAGCCGCATTTCGGGCATACCTTTTTATTTTCATTCAAATCTGCCGAGAGAACAGGTTTCTTGCACACAGGACATTTTACCCATAACTCGTCAGGGATATATGGGCGGTTTTCGATTTGCTCACCCTGATTTTCAAGCTCGTTTTTCGGCTTTAAAAAATTAAAAATATCTGATGTATTCAAGCTGCACCCGACCTATCTCCGCACAAATTCAGCCGAAGCTGTATGCGGCATAAATTTTGAAGCGGTATCAGTCGCCGCTTTTTTCCTTTTCAAGACGCTGCTGTCTTTCCTCCATGAATCCGGTAGTATACTCGCCCGACACAAAAGCAGGATCGGAGAGAATATCTATATGTAGATCACGGTTATGTTTTATTCCGTTTATAGTCAGTTCGCTGAGTGCCATTTTCATTTTCCTTATGGCAAGTTCTCTTGAGCGAGCCTGAACTATAAGCTTGCCGACCATTGAATCGTAATACGGCGGTACAGAATAATCCTGATATATAGCCGTATCAAAACGAACACAAGGACCGCCCGGCACATGGATGAAGTTTATTTTTCCGCATCCGGGACGATAGTCATTATCAGGGTCTTCCGCATTTATACGGCACTCGATAGCATTGCCGTGCATATACACCTTATCCTGAGTAACAGTAAGCTTTGCACCCGAGGCAATGCGTATCTGCCACTGAACTATATCTATTCCCACAACCATTTCGGTTACAGGATGTTCAACCTGAAGACGTGTATTCATCTCCATGAAATAGAAATTCTTATCCTTGTCAAGCAGGAACTCTACTGTACCGGCATTTTCATAACCTACAGCTTTGGCAGCTTTTGCAGCGGCATCCATCATAGCTGAGCGTATTTCGGGAGTGATAGCCGGAGAAGGACATTCCTCAATAAGCTTCTGATTTTTACGCTGAACGGAACATTCTCTTTCTCCAAGACACACAACATTTCCGTACTTATCGCACAAAAGCTGCATTTCAACGTGTTTTACAGGGAAAAGATATTTTTCCATATAAACAGCACCGTCACCGAAAGCACTTTGTGCCTCTGCCTTTGCAGATAAAAAAGCATTATCGAATTCCTCAATACTGTTCACACGGCGTATACCTCTTCCGCCGCCGCCGGAACGTGCTTTAACGAGAAGAGGGAAACCTATTTCCTTTGCTTTTTCCCGTGCTTCATCTATATCATCTATTATATCACTTCCCGGAGTAACCGGAACACCTGCCTCACGCATAGTACGGCGAGCCTCGTCCTTATCTCCGAGCCTTTCTATCATTTCGGCACTCGGGCCTATGAATTCAACATTACATTTCTTACAAAGTGCAGCAAACTTTGCATTTTCAGAAAGCAGACCGTAACCGGGATGTATAGCCTGAGCACCTGACACGACTGCAACCTCAAGTATTGCTGCCATATTAAGGTAGCTGTCTGTTACCTGAGGCCCGCCTATACAATAGCTTTCATCCGCCATTGTAACATGAAGTGCATCTTTATCTGCCTGAGAATAAACTGCCACAGTAGATATACCCATTTCCCTGCAGGCTCTTATTATTCTTACAGCTATTTCGCCTCTGTTGGCGATCAATATTTTTGAAAACAATAGGATCTTCTCCTTTCACCCGACACACCTGTAAAGTCATTCACGGGGTACAAGTGCAAAGGAGAATTCTGCGGAAACACTGAGTTTGCCGTTTACATATCCCTTGCCCGTAACGAAATAGAAATTTCTTTTATGGTCTTTGAGTTCGCATTTTATTTCGAGTGTATCACCCGGCAGAACCTTATTTCTGAACTTTGCCTTTTCTATACCGGTGAAATAAGGGATGCTTGCAGCGGAAACATCAGAGATTATTACCGCACTTGCCTGAGCCATCATTTCGCAGAGAATAACTCCGGGAACAACCGGATTTCCGGGGAAATGACCATCAAGAAACCATTCATCGCCCTTTATATATTTTTTACCCTCGCAGGTATTTTCACCTGTTTTGGTAGCCTCGTCTATAAGAAGCATAGAATTTCTGTGGGGGATTATCTGCATAATTTCTTCTTTATTCATAACCGCACCTGCTTTTTATTTTATCATAAACAACGGCTGACCGTATTCTACGACCTGACCGTTTTCAACGCATACCTGTGTAATAACACCGCTCTTTTCGGCTGTTACCTCATTCATAAGCTTCATAGCCTCTATAAGACACAGCACATCACCCTTATTTACACTGCTGCCAACAGATACATACGGATCGCTGTCGGGTGACGGTGCGGAATAGAATACACCTACCATCGGAGACTCTACAGCTGTACCCTCAGCAGCAGGTGCGATCTGTTCAGCAGGTGCAGCTGTCTCTGCAATAACAGGAGCTGCGGACTGTACACTGACTGTTTCAGGAGCATATTCCTTTATAACAGCGGCAGGTGCAGCTGTTTTCTGACGTATGCTCAGAAATTCATTTTCTCCGAGCTGTATATCCATAGCTGTTGCCTTTGAACCGTCAAAAGCAGCGAGCAGTTCTTTTATTTCCTCAACACTGTACATGGTTTATCACCTCTGTATTAAAAATCAAACTTTTCTAAGCACAATACAAGCATTATGACCGCCAAAGCCGAAGGTTGTGGAAAGTGCCATTTCCACCTGTGCCTCTACAGCCTTGTTGGGAGTATAATCAAGATCACATTCCGGATCGGGAACCTGATAACCTATTGTGGGAGGTATGATACTGTCACGAAGTGCAAGTGTTGCCGCAATAGCCTCAACTGCACCTGTAGCACCGAGCATATGACCTGTCATAGATTTTGTGGAGCTTATATGTGCCTTATATGCTTTTTCACCGAGAACAGCCTTAAACGCCTTTGTTTCGCCTGCATCATTAAGACTTGTCGAAGTACCGTGAGCATTTATATAAAGCTCCTCAGTGCCATGATAGCCTGCTTCTTCCAAAGCTATGCGAACACAATTTGCAGCACCCACTCCCTCTGGATCAGGAGCTGTGATATGATGTGCGTCATTTGTATTACCGTAACCGGCGATCTCAGCATATATTTTTGCACCTCTTGCAACAGCGTGTTCATATTCCTCAAGAATGAGAACACCTGAACCCTCACCCATTACAAAGCCTGATCTTTCCTTATCAAAAGGAATAGATGCTCTTTTCGGGTCTTCTGAAAGTGTAAGAGCCTTACAGCTTGTAAAACCCTTTATAGCAAGGGGGGTGATGGTAGCCTCTGCACCGCCTGCGATGATTGCATCAGCCATACCGTATTTTATTGCATGGAAAGCCTCACCTATGGAATGTGTTGAGGTTGAGCAAGCAGTAACTATCGGCACACACGGGCCTTTTGCATTGAATTTTATTGCAATATTTCCCGATGCGATATTTCCTATCATCATTGGAATAAAGAACGGGGAGATATTTTTGTCTGTATAGAGGTTCACACTCTGCTCGTAAAAAGTAGTAATACCTCCTACTCCTGAGCCCACATATACACCCAGACGTTCCGGAGCAATCTTTCCGTCTATACCGCTGTCATTATAAGCCTGAGTTGCTGCTGCAATGGCATATTGGCAAAACAGATCCATCTTTCTTACTTCTCTTTTGTCTATATAAGCGGTAGGATCGAAATTTTTAACTTCTCCTGCAACTTTAGCCTTTGTGGTGGAGGGATCGAATCTTGTAATAACATCTATTCCGCAGACACCGTTTTTCATTGCTTCCCAAGTGGTATCGACATCGTTACCGAGAGGGGTTACCGCACCGATACCGGTAATAACTACTCTGTTCATTGAAAAAATCCTTTCTGTTCTGTGAAATTTCTTTATTTAATATTGTGAATTACATTGCAAGACCGCCATCCACACGAATGACTTCACCTGTGATGTAGCTTGCTTCATCAGAAGCAAGGAACAAAGCTGTGTTTGCTATATCGTCAACCAGACCTGCACGACCCATAGGAATAGCGGCAAGAGTTGCCTCTCTTGCCTTTTCAGGCATACCGTCTGTCATATCTGTTTTGATAAATCCGGGAGCTATTGCATTGGCTGTAACATTTCTTACACCAAGCTCTTTTGCAACGGATTTTGTAAGACCTATCATACCGGCTTTTGCAGAAGCATAGTTAGCCTGACCTGCATTACCTGTAAGACCCACAATAGAAGAAATATTGATTATTCTTCCCCTGCGTTTTTTCATAAAATGCTGATAAAGGGCTTTTATCATATTGAATGCACCTTTGAGGTTTACACTGATGACTGCATCGAAATCAGCCTCTTTCATTTTAAGGATAAGCATATCCCTTACGATACCCGCATTATTAACGAGGATGTGTACCTCTCCGAAATCAGTGATTATCTGTTCAACCGCTGCCTGAGATGCCTCAAAATCAGCGACATTACATTCATAGCCTTTTGCTTTGATACCGAGTTCATTAAGTTCTTTTTCTGTTGCTGCTGCGTTGTCGGCATCCATATAATGCAGGAAAGCTATATTTGCACCCTGCTTTGCAAACTTGATTGCAATTTCCTTGCCGATACCTCTTGAAGCACCTGTTATAACTGCTGTTTTACCTGTAAGATCCAACATAACTGTCCCCTGATACATCAAAGTGTATCAAGTCCCTCCTTATCCTGAATATTTATTGCTGTAACATCTGAGTTGATTTTTTTGATAAGACCGGTAAGTGTCTTGCCGACACCTACTTCTATAAAACGGTCTGCACCCTCAGCAACAAGATTTTCGACCGTTTTCTGCCATTTTACAGGACTTTTGACCTGAGCTGCCGTAAGAGCCTTATAGTCACCCTCATACGGCTTTGCCGTAACATTTGAATATACCGGCATCTTTGGCTCACTGTAATCCACATTTTCAAGATAATCTGCTAACTTATCAGCCGCAGCACTCATAAACGGTGAATGGAAAGCACCGCTTACAGCAAGCTTTACAGCCTTGCCCTTTTGTGATTTCACAACATCACACAAAGCATCTATTTCATCCTCTGCCGCTGCAACAACAGTCTGAGCAGGGCTGTTATAATTAACGGGATAAGCCTTTTTGAAACCAGAACAAATTTCTTCGACCTTTTCAGGAGTAAGTTTCATAACTGCTGCCATTGCACCCTTTTCGGCATTAGCAGCCTCATCCATATATTCTGCACGTTTGCATACAAGTTTAAACGCTTCCTCATAAGAAAGCATTCCTGAAAAGGCAATAGCTGCGATCTCGCCAAGAGAAAAACCTGCAACATAATCGGGCATTATACCCTTTTCAGCAACTGCTGCTGCAGCCGCAAGATCCGTTACAAATACACATGGCTGTGTGTTTATTGTAACAGCAAGTTCCTCCGCCGTTCCCTCGAAGCACTGAGCTTTTGTACCGGGACGGATCTCCTCTGCCATATCGAATACAGCTTTTGCAGCCTGAGAATTTTCATAAAGTGATTTTCCCATTCCAGAGAACTGTGCTCCCTGTCCCGAGAAAACAAAAACCGTCTTTCCCATAAAATCTCCTCCTGTCAGTCTTTATTCCAGCGGATGATACAGCTTCCTGTTGTAAGACCGCCGCCGAAAGCACACATAGCTATCAGATCTCCTTTTTTGAGCAGACCCGAACGGTTAGCCTCGTCAAGAGCGATAGGAACACTTCCTGATGAAGTATTTCCGTAATGCTGTACATTGCAGAAGAATTTTTCTCTGGGAATATCAAGATTTTTAGCCGCAGTATTTATAATTCTTATATTTGCCTGATGCGGTATAACGCAATCTATATCACTCTGCTGAAGACCTGCATCTTCAACAGCCTTTTTAATACCATTAGCCATAGCAGCAGTGGCAAATTTATAAACATCATTTCCAGCCATATGAAGAACGGCTCTTTCTTCCTCGTGTTCATAAAAAGGAGAGGAATTTGTTCCGTGAGGTATTCTTATAGCATCATCATTGCCTGTTGCTGTCAGATGTATCGAAAGCAGATCATTTCCCTCACCGAGAACGGCAGCTGCACCGCCGTCTCCGAAAAGCACACAGGTAGAGCGGTCTTTCCAGTCGATTATATTTGAAAGGTTATCCATAGAAACGATAAGAACCTTTTTAACTTTTTTTCTTTCAAAAAAGCCTGCTGCAATATCAAGAGCATAAATAAAACCGGAGCAAGCCGCATTCACGTCAAAAGCAGGACAATTTGCTCCTATTTCTTTTTGTATCATACAGCCCTGAGACGGAGTAATATTTTCCCCTCTCATAGTAGAGCAGATTATAAGGTCAAGCTCTTCCGGCTTAACACCTGCATTTTCAAGGGCATTATTAGCAGCTTCAACGCAAAGCTGGGTCAAAGTTTCGCTTTTACATATATGGCGTTCCTCAATACCTGTTCTTGTACGGATCCATTCGTCATTGGTTTCCACCAGTGAAGACAGCTCATCATTAGGCATAACATATTCAGGAACTGCCTTTCCTGTTCCGATGATAGTAAAGCTCATCTCAAAAATACCTCCATCATAAATATTTATTTTTCGGTTCAAAGCTGTATACTGCCAGTTAAAACAAGCCCAAAAGCCCATCAGCAGTGACTTTTTTAATCAACATAACGCACAACTTTCAGACAGTCATCACATTTGATGACCACCAAGTCACAACAGCCTATTCTATCCTTATATTCTATACCAAATTCCACATTTTGTCAAGACAGCGAAAACCTTTGGCGGAAATCAACTTTCCGAATAAGAAATATAAATAACCGGAACAACCACTAATTGTATATTGATAATTTGAAATTCAATCAAGTGCCGAGTATATAAGTTTTCTGTGGTCGTATTTTAGTTTTAGTGAGAAGAACGGACTGTCCTGCTGCATCATTCCGAGGAAAATCTTGTCACCTTCCCATACAGGAAGTTCACTGAGAACTTTTTCCTTTTCAACCCATACAAGATCTCCTTCATTACATTCTATAAGTTCGCCCTCAAAATTTTCCGCACTGTAAAGAAACATATATTCATACCAGTCACCGTCCGAAAACGTGACTATTCCCCTGAGCTTCGGGTCTATTAATTCAAGTCCTGTTTCTTCCTTAACTTCACGAAGTATACATTCCCCCGGACTTTCACCCTGTTCCATATGACCTCCTATTCCAAGCCATAGATCATGGTTAGGGTCGTTTTTCTTTTTAGTACGGTGAAGCATAAGGTACTTTCCGTCCTTTTCGATATAACACATTGTTGTAAGCTCTGCTTCCAAACAAAAACACTCCCTTTCATAATATATGATAATATTATATCAGAATCATCATGCATAATCCACCGAAAAACACAGTAATCACTATAAAATATCAAAAAAATCTATTGATTATTTGTGTATATTGTGGTAGAATGTCTTTATATTCTTAAAAATGGAGGTCATATTTACAATGGATCAACTGATAAATCTTAATAATATGGATAATTATTATGAGCAGATAGTAAAGAAAAGATTTACTACTCTTCAGATGAACACAATTATTCTCGGTCTGATACTTGATATTGTTTCGATAGTTCTTTGTATAGTTTTTTCAGGAATAATTTCAGTTCTTATACCTGTCTCACTTATACTTTTAGGTGTAGGTGTATGGCTTGTTATCTACCTGATAAGGAATACAAAGATCGAATATGAATATACTTTCGTAATGGGCGAAATGAGAATCGAAAAGATCAAAAATCAGTCCAAGCGTAAGAAGATCGCCGCATTTGATGTAAAGGATATTGATGACATAGGAAAGTTTCTGAATCGTGAAACAGGCGAGAAAAATATAAACCTGAAATCTTTTCCCAATGTCTTACACGTTGAAGAAAATGAAACAAAAGATGACACATATTATGTTGTTATCCACGATAAACTCAAGGGCAAACACGCTTTGCTTATCTTTACACCAAATGAAACCACTCTTCAAAAACTTCGTCCATATCTTTCTGTTGAACTGAAAAAGAAATTCCTCAAGATCCAGAAAGAAGAAGAGGAATACAAACAAAAAAATACTTCAGAAGCAGCAGCTTCCAACTAAAAAAACGCAGTCCGTCAAAAAACGGGCTGCGAATTTTTTTAGTTCAGAAAATAATCCGATATTTCATCAATTTTAATTTTATTTATAAAGCATTTTCCGACTTCATTCAGAAAAATAAAACTAAGATGTTTTCCGCTGCTTTTCTTATCCCCTCTTGTAGCGGAAATAATTTCTTCCAGTGAAAATTCTGTGCTTGTGGGCATATCATTCTTTTCAAGAAGTTTTTTTATTCTTTCAGATGTTCCCTTGGCGGTTATACCCTTTTTCTCTGTAATTTCCGTCAGCATAAACGCTCCTATACCTACTGCTTCCCCATGGGTTATATTACTGTAATTATTGAGTTTTTCCAGTGCATGACCGAAAGTATGACCAAAGTTAAGAATTGCCCTTTCACCTGTATCACGTTCGTCATTTTCTACCACATCACGCTTAATGGACACACATTCAAAAATTATTTCATCTATAATATCTCTCGCATTCTGATTTTCCAGTTTTTCAAAAAGCTCAGGGCTTCGTATACAGCCGTATTTGATAACTTCACCCATACCGTCATTAAAGAATTTCTGAGGTAATGTATTAAGCGTATCGGGGTCAATAAGTACCACAGAAGGCTGCCAGAAAGCACCCACAAGATTTTTCCCTGTAGGCAGATCAACACCTGTTTTTCCTCCGACAGATGAATCCACCTGTGAAAGAAGACTTGTAGGTATCTGTACAAAATCAATGCCTCTCAGATAGCTTGCTGCGGCAAAGCCCGCCATATCTCCTGTTACCCCTCCTCCGAGAGCTACAATTATATCTGAACGTGTCATATTATGCTCAAAAAAATGCATATACATCTGTTCTATAGTAGAAAGTCTTTTTCTTTCCTCTCCTGCTTCAAAAACAAACAAAGATGTTTCAAAACCATTTTCTTTCAGTGAATTTTCTACCTTTTGTGCATATATTGGTGCAACATTACTGTCACTGACAATAACAGCTCTTATTGCTTTTGTAACTTCCCTTACATATTTTCCTGCATCGGAAATTATACCATGTTCTATATATATGTTATATGGTCTTCCTGTTTTAACTTCTACCTTTTTCATTCTCCCAGCAACTCCTTAACTTTTCTGCTTTCAGCAAGAATTTCTTCAAGCTCCTGCTGCTTACTGTTTTTAACAGCATCCCTTATTCTTTCTATATTTTTTATAAGTATGTCTATTTCATCACAAAGCGGTTCTTTATTTTCAAGAAATAATTCAGCCCACAGTTTTTCGTTTATGTGTGCAACTCTCGAAACATCACGGTAACTCCCTGCCGAAAAACCTTTATGCGAAGGACATACGGGACTCATAACATACGCACAAGCCACAACATGAGGTATCTGAGAAGTAAATGCTATCATTCTGTCATGCATTTCCGGGTCGGCATATACCACTTTTCCGAAACCGAGTTTTTTCACAAAAGCCTCGACTGCGGCAACACTCTTTTGTTCCGCTCCGCACGGAACTATAATACAGCTTGCTCCACAGAACAGATCAGCCTCAGACGCATCAAAACCGTTCTTCTCCTTGCCTGCCATCGGATGACATCCTACAAACTTAAACCCATACTGTTTTGAAAGCTTTGTAAGTTCGGGGCATATCTGAGATTTGATTCCACAGCTGTCTATAACTATGCATTTTTCAGGTATGAGATAAGCATTATCCTTTACAAACTGTACTGCTGCCGCAGGAAAAGTTCCCAGTATAAGCATATCTGCATCTTTCAGTGACTCTGCACTTCCTATTTCATCAATTGCTCCGCAGGCAAGTGCATCTTCAAGAGGGGGGCTGCTGCGGTTTATTCCGATAACATAATTATCTGTATATTTCTTTACAGCCTTGGCAAAAGAACCTCCGATAATGCCAAGACCTGATATAACTATTTTCATATTACGGTTTCTCCTTTCAAATCATACATATTATACCACTATCATACTATTTTTTCAACTTACTGCATATTGTAATAATCCGCTTTTATGATATAATAGAATCAGAAGTAAATCAATACCTAAACACTTAAACAGAGGTGACTTGTCATGCTGAAAGGAATTGCCGCATCTGATGGAATAGGAATAGGAACTGTGCTTATTGTTAAACAACAAAATCTTAGTTATATCCCACATTCTGTTACCGACACGGAAAAGGAAATCACACGTTTTGATAATGCTGTAAAAGAATATTGCAGTGAAACTTCCGCAAAAGTCGAGGAGCTTCGTAAAGATACGGAAAGTATTGATGCAGATATAATAAGCGGACATATCAGCATGGTACAGGATCCGTATATGTCAGAAGAAGTAAAGAAACTTATACATGAAGGAAAATGTGCCGAAAGTGCTTTTGAAAATGTATGTGATATGTTCATTTCAATTTTTTCTTCGGCTGATGAAGATATAATACGTCAGCGTGCAACAGATATGCGTGATGTGAAATACGGAGTTCTGCGTCATCTTTTAGGCATAAAGGAAATGAAACTTGACAATATACCTGAGGGAACTGTTTTAGTCGCAAAAGAGCTCACTCCATCCATGACAGCAGGTATAAAAAAGGGTAATATTGCTGCTGTTGTAACTGAGACTGGCAGTTCCACATCACATTGTGCAATTCTGGCAAGATTATTTGAAATACCATCGGTAACAAGTGTAAAAGGACTTTTAAAACTTGTTGAAAACGGAGATACTGTGATATGTGACGGTACAAGCGGAAATGTTATAATCCGTCCCGACAATGCACAGCTTGAAAACTATACACGCAAAAAAGAAAAACTAATTCAGATAAAAAAAGAGCTGGAGCCGTTTCGTGGTGTTCCTACAAAATGTAAAAGCGGACGCACTTTCGGTCTTATGTGTAACATAGGAAATCCGGAAGATGCACAAAGAGCTTTGGATTCCGATTGTGAGGGAATAGGGCTTTTCAGAACTGAATTCATGTTTATGAACCGAAATACTCTCCCTACTGAAGAACAACAATTTGAAGAATATAAAAAAACTGCCTTGATAATGCAGAATAAACCTCTTGTTATACGGACTATAGATATAGGCGGAGATAAGGATATACCGTATATGGGACTTGAAAAAGAAGAAAATCCATATATGGGATGCAGGGCAGTTCGCTATTGTCTGAAACATCCTTCTGTATTCAAAGCTCAGATACGTGCCATCCTGAGAGCAGGACATTATGGTAATGTCAGCATGCTTCTGCCGATGATAACCTGTATAGAGGAGCTTCTGGAATGTAAAAAGATCATAGAAACTGCAAAAAAAGAACTTAAAGTCGAAAAAGTACCGTATGATACAGATATGAAGATGGGTGTAATGATAGAAACGGCATCCGCTGCCATACTTGCCGATGTTTTAGCAGAAGAAAGTGATTTTTTCAGCATAGGCTCAAATGATCTCACCGGATATACTATGTGCTGTGACAGAGGAAACAGCAGTGTCGATCACCTTTATTCTCCTTTTCAGCCAAGTGTTCTGCGTATGCTGAAATACACAATAAGCTGTGCAAAGAAGAAAGGTATACCTGTAGAAATGTGCGGTGAAGCTGCCGCCGATCCTATGATGATACCCCTTATGATAGCATTTGGTCTGGATTCGTTCAGTGTATCTCCCCCTTCCGTACTAAAAGTAAGAAAACAGATCGCAGAATGGGACGAGGAAAATGCTAAGGATATTGCAAATGTTGTATCAAATCTTCATTCCAAAACAGAAATATATGAATATCTTAACACCGTTATCTGATCCGAAATACTCTTTTTGAATATGTTCGTGATAACACTTGACAAAATTGTGATTTTACTTTATAATAATTTTTGTGAATGGCATACTGTACATGTCGTTCATATTAGTCACTCCTGAGGTTCCTGTACCGAAGGAGTGATTTTTTACAATCTATACAGTAATTAGACAAAATGCATAATTTTTTTAAAAATTTTTTTTACTCCTCTGTCTTTTTTATACTTGCATTTTTATTTGCTGTATGATATACTATTAAAGTAATTTCCGGGTGTAGCGCAGATTGGTAGCGCGCTTGAATGGGGTTCAAGAGGCCGCAGGTTCGACTCCTGTCACTCGGACTCAAAAACAAAGGGGTTTAA
>Ga0326511_10001053_pt1 | contig 23393 bp, 23 predicted proteins | sample 0_2496_0518_D_FD_203701 | JGI IMG/M metagenome (GOLD analysis project Ga0326511, IMG submission 203701) | Bovine rumen microbial communities from UC Davis, California, United States - 0_2496_0518 | ecosystem: Host-associated > Mammals > Digestive system > Stomach > Rumen | place: USA...
GCAGAGAATCTAACTGGACCTGCAATACCCTGGGCGAATGAACCAGCAGCTGTCACATCACTTGTACCAAATTTAAATTGGTTTCCTGTTAGTGTAGCACCAGTAATAGAGTAATTTGTTAGATAATATGTTGAACTTGGAGTATTAGATAAAGTAATTACATCTCCTGGAAAACCTGTTAATTTGTTAGCACTGATTGTACCACCAACACTTTGTTGTAATGTCAAAGTGTAAGACTCATCAGGAATCCATACACCAGCAGCTGTCAAATTTTGGTTTGGCATTGTTGCGGTATTTGTAAGAATCCAACCACCTGGAGAAATGTAATAACCACTTTGTGTATAATGAGCACTTGTATTTGAACTAAATGTGATAACATCGCCAGCATAGCCTGTCATAGGAATAGCCGTAATGCGACCACCTTCTTGTTGAGATAAGATAACATTATAAATTTGGTCTTGAATCCAAGAAGCATTAGCACTTACATTACCAACGATTCTAAATTGATTTCCAGTTAATTCAGCACCAGTAATTCCATACGAATTAAATGTATAATGAGAACTTGGTGTATTGGATAAAGTAATAATATCACCACTATATCCAGTTAGTTTATTAGCACTTATGCGACCACCATTTGTTTGTATTAAAACAATGTTGTATTTGGCATCTTCATTCCATAATGCTCTTGCTGTCACATCAGAACCATTGAATATAAATTTGTTGCCACTTAATATAGCACCAGTAATTTCATATCCATTAAAATTCCAATGTGAACTTGGTGTGTTAGATAAGATAACTTCAGTACCATCAAATCCTGTCATAGGAACAGCACTTATTCTTCCACCTAATGTTTGTTCTAACAAAACATTTCTCATATTTTCAGCAATAAAATAGGCGGAAAGAACATCATCATGTTTACCAAAGTAATATGTCATTCCGTCAATAGTACCATACTGTGAAGAAAAAGCACTGAAAGAATTATGTGGAGCAGCACTCAAAAAGATTTGAGCACTGTCCCCATAGAACCCTTTTAATTTGTTAGCACTAACAATACCATTTCCAATCGCAGTAGTATTAAGAGTGTAGCCATCAAACTGGGTCATTGGTTTCCCATTGAAAATCCACACATGTTTTCCTGGAAATGCTAATTTGTATTTTGGGTATCTCATATAAACTAACCTATGTAGAAGTAAGTTTCTTGGTTCAATCCACACCAACAATTTTTGTTTCTATCATCGTTCCAGTTTCTTACAACCTTCCTACAACAACCACTGTCAACTTCCGCAACGAATGTAGTGTCACCATCATCAATCAAAGCACTATAAGTTTGATAAGGACCATAAGAAGGTGCTATGAAGGTTATTTCGTTCAAATTAGGTAGAGCACTTGTATAGAACCAATTTTCACTAGCGGCAGTAGTAAGTTTTACTGCCGAACAAGTTATATTCTTACTGTTAGCTGCGTTAATTATGTCGTACCAACTAGCACTTACATCTGTTGATGGATATGCTGCGAAATTAAGTGCGTTATTTAAGAATGTTACAACAGAACCAGCTCTTCCAACTGAGTTACTTAAATAGAAGCTAGAACAATTAGCACCGTGAGTATAAGCAGTAGTTCCATTTCTTCCTGTTATTGGGAATGGGTTTCCACCCTGACCCCAACTAGCACTGTTATCCATAACAACGAAACAGGTGTTAGACCAGAAATTACTATTCAATCCTACAGTAGTATTTGTAGTTTCACAATTAGCACTATGGTTATAAACCCAGTTATTTACAGCACTATCACCATCGTTCTTTGCCCATTGAGCACTGTTGCTTCTTACTTTGTTTGTAGCATCATCCCATTTAGCACTATTATTGAATACAGTATATGTTGTATCACTCCAATTTGTTTCGTTTGCTATAACCAAACTTGTTGCTAAATCAATGTTAGCACTCTTTGTAGTTATATAGTTATTAACGGCTGTATTAACTTGATTCCACAAACCACTATTACTCTTTACTGTGGAACTTACATTAGAGGCATAAGAACTCAATTCATTTATGCGACCACTCAAGTAGCCATCTCGCCCATACAAATCATTAACATAACCATTCATCAAATCAGTATATGTGCTGAATGAAGAATTTGTTAGGAATGTATTTGTTTCGTTAATGCCACTTGCTATTTCGTATTTGTTTGGGAAACGATATGTACCACCTTTAACTGCTATACAATGATTCTTATTTCCACTCAATGTGAAAGAAGAAAGAACCTGTATTAGCATGTTGTCTGTCATAGTTTGAGTGTCAGCAAGAATTTTTGCTCCACTAATCCAAGGAGTATAATCGCCACCAGTGACGGATTCACCATAAGAAGCACTAATTTCACCATTTGAATTTTGGTACAAAGCAGTAATAACTTGGTTTTCACCACTCAATGTAATGGGGGTTTGTTTTACTTTCTTATTTCCCAAATCATAAACAGTAGCAGCACTGAATGAACTCAAATCACTAGAAACACTAGCAATTTCGTTGTGTAATGTGCCACTTGTGAGCTGTAATTCTTCGTCTACTCCTGTGACGGAAATAGTAGTTTGTTTTAAATCGTCATCAGCACTAATGTCAATGAAATGTCCACCAACTACTGTGTAAGTTTCTGCGTCATCGTGTGAATATTCGGCTGACCAAGCTGAGAAAGCCGAAATATCTAGTTTGTTGTACATCAACCAACCAGCACTTGTGTACAAATTGGTAATGTTTGGGTTATAAGAACCACTAATAAAGTTATCAAAATAACTCTGTGGCATATATTGACCCAAATCCAACCAATCGTAGAACATAGCTGTTGTTGGGAAGTTATAAGCACCACCTTTAACACAAATACAATGGTTTTTAATTCCACTCAAATCAAATGAAGAAAGAACTTGGAACCATTGACCTGGTTGTAAGTAGCCCATTGAAGAAATAGTCTTTGAACCTGAAATCCAAGGAGTTCTATCACCTTCTCCACCTTGACCAGCACTAAGGAACGCAGAATACAATTCTTCACGAGAACTTGTTTCGTTTTTGCTATAATAGTTTCCACTTAGGAAATTGTAATTAACAAATGAACTTGTTCTGTTATCAACTTCGTTTTTCGTGTAGTAGTTGTTAATAGCAGAAGCATCTAGTTTGTTTTCAAGACCACCTTTTACAGCACTACAACAAGCACTAAATGAACTCCAATCTACTTTGTCATTAAGAGCTGAACCAAATGTGTCATTAAACCAATCACCATTTACACCCAAAATAAGTGCGTCTTTACCTTCCGCAACACCTGTGTAAGCGGTCATTGTTTCATCTACACCCAATGGTATATTAACAACACCCAACAAACTAGAAACAGTACCTGTTCCACTCAATGTTTCATCGTGATAAACTACTCTGCCACCAACACTACCAGCACCACCTGGAGTAATGTCTTGTGAGAATAGTTCCTGACCATTTCTATCACAAACTACTAATGTGTAAGAATAGCTGTCATCTACGAAACAAGGGGCACGGCCATTGTTGTCTAAAAGAATTGGGTTTGGATTCACAGCGGAAGCACCATCATCAGCCCATGTGGTTGCTAAATCAGGTCTACCGATATAATAAACAAACAACTTACCAGCAACAAGAATTGAACCATTCTTGTTTTGAAATTGTTGGGTTAAATCATATAAGGGAACTACTGCCATTGTTATTCACCTCTCATTATATCACTAAATTTTGGTTTAGTTTGTTTGTTTTCTTCCTGCCATTCACGATATGCTTTCATAATTGGTTCATCTTCTTTACCGCGTGGAGCGAAACCAGCTGCCCAATCTCTAGCATAGTTTTCTTTGAACCAGTTAATATCACTGCGTTCTTGATTGCTTTCTTTATGACGAGCAGTATTCTGTTGTATGTAAGGAACGGCTCTACCACCTTGTTTGAATAGACCTGTGCCACTTTGTTTCAAAAGATTGTCGCCAACTCTTTGAGCAGTAGTCATATTCATTCTTTTGTTATAATCGTCTATAACAGTCTTGAAATTTGGGTCTTTCAACAATTCTTCTTTGAGAGCTGCATCTTTATTTGCCTTAAATTTATCAGGATTTTCGGCATAATAGGCTTTTTTATTTGCTAATCGTTTGTCATAAGAGTTTGGTTCAGGAATAATACCTTCATTCAATAATTTGTTCTTACTCTCTTGACTAGCATTTGTACGAACAGTTGGTTTTTCTTTCCAAATCTCTGCTTCTTTCTTCAAAGTTTCTTTGGCTCTACTGGCTTTATCTGTGAATGTGTCGGTTAACCAATCTTCAAATTTATCACCAACACCCTTACCAACTTTACCTGCGTCAGCACCATTACCTAACCAGTCCACAACTTGTTTTGCTAATCGTGGAGCAGCAGCAATAGTTTGTCCTAAACCAGCACCAAATACTGGGGCTACAACATTGTGTAATCCCAATTCTCTATCCTGGTTCAAATCTTCGGCAACACCCAATGCTGCGTTAGCTGCTATATCACCTGCCAACCAAGCACCTTTCTGTAAAGTAGTCTTACCAACACCACCTGGAGTCAAGAAACTAGCTGCGTTCAATGCGTCTAATGCTATGTCTTTGTTTGTAATGTCATCGCCTTTCTTGCTTCTTTCACTAGCATTTGGAGCCAAAACATTTTCGTTCAACCATGAAGCCACTGGGTGTTCTTTCTTGTATTCTTCATAGACTTTCTTTTTGTTTTCACGAATGGTATTGTTTTGAAGTTCACGCATCATTTTAGAGCGGTCTTCTTTGTTGTTCCAGTTATAGTGAAGTGATTCTGCCAATCTTCCCATTTGTTCCTGGTCATATTCTTGCCACTTACTAGGATTTGGCTCAAACTTTTCAACTACTGGAAAAGACTCAAATGCTTGTAAACCTTCTTCATCATCAGGATTCTTTTTAACAAATTCTTTCAAATAAGTGTATATTCTTTCGTTTGCAGCATCTTGCTGAGCATAAGAATACTTACCACCATAGTTAGCAGCGGCATCTAAGTCTTCTTGTGAAATTTTACCATGCTCTACTAAGTCATCATATAACCTGTAATTTGAATTGTAATTCTTTCCAAATTTGTTTGTCATATAAACTCCTTAGTAATTTCTTTTTGGTTTTCTTGAACTTTCTACTTGCTTATTAGCATTTATGTTCTTCAACATTGTTTCTTGCTTTTTAGCTTGTAATAAAGCAGCATAACGAGCATAGTCATTGTCATTTATTAGTCCTTGTTCTTTTGCAGCATTCATTTGTGCTAAAGCACTATCAGTTGCTCCAGCAGAAATAGCATCTTTAATGTTTGCGTTAGTATCATCAACAATTTTCTTTTGTTTATTTGCTTCTTGAACTTGTTGTAATACACCACCTTGGAAAACACCATCTCTAACGAAACCACCCAAACGGAGTCTTTCAGCATTAGCCAGACCTAATGTATCATTATCACCTCTTGCTTTTGCTTTTTCAATAACAGACTGTAATCTGTTTAGTTTATCTCTAATAGCATTTTCATTTGTTTCATCAATCTGCATTCCAATAACTGGTTGAGCATCTGCTTTGAAAGCAGCATTTTCTTTCGCATCTTGAACTTCTTTGTTTGCTTTTGCTATTCTTAATTCAGCATCAAGTCTATCACTCTGTAATTTTGCTTGAGCAGCTCTATTCTTTTCGTTTTCACCCATAGAGAAATCTCTTTGTTTTTGAGCTTCACTTGTTTGAAAATCTTGAGCTTGTTTTGTTTTCATCCAATCGTTAGCCAATGAAATTGCGTTTTTAACGCCAGCATTAGCATTGGCTAATTGGTTAGCAAAATTTTGGAAATTCAAAACTCCTGCAACACTTGGCAAATTCATCATTCCTGCCATATTAAATTCCTCCGAAAATCGTACTTATACTAGGCATTTGAGTGGAAGTTGTTTTCATCATAGAGCCATAACCTCTCTTAATTCTATTCAAACCTTTTCCCAAAGAACCTTCTGTCATAAAACTCTTCAGTTGGTCAGGTGTTGCAGCATAGTTATACCATTTCTTTCCCACTTGAACCATAGCTGTGTTAGTGTTTGGGTCATATTGAATATTATTAACAACAGAACTTTGAACATTCAAATCTTTTCTCAAACCAGTATCTTGTGAATCATAATGTGGATTATGTTGTTCAACATCATAGCCTAGTTCTTTCCAGTTTGGAAGTTCTAATCGTTGGTCATAATATGTATTCAATAAATCATCGTGTTCTTGTTGGGTTTGAGGTTGTAAATAGTCTGGCTCCGAAGTGGCATAGTTAGCTGCTATACCAGTATGTTGTACGGGGATGTTAATTTGTTTGAAACTACCTAATTCATCGTGAATCGGCATTTCATTCATTCTCATAACTTCTTCAAAAGTCAAACCATTCATATTAAACCTACTTTCCCATGAGCTGCATAATTTGTCCAAAACGATTCATAGCAGTGCCCAAACCAGCTTGTTGCTGTGGTTGCTGTTGCTGGGACTGCATTGGAGTCATTTGTGGAGCTTGATTATTTTGATTAGTTTGTATGTTTTGAGCGAGCTGTTGTGCTTGTTTCTGTTGTCCTTCTTGGTTTTGTTTAGCCATTGATAAGACTGCTAGAATTGCTGGTAGCATAATTCGTTCTCCTTTTAACCTAAGATTCTACCGATTAAACCTTTCTTTGATAAATTATTAGCGGCTTGGGCCTGAACATAATTAGCATAGTTTTGAGCATCAGTATTGTTTTGTGAAGCCAAATTAGTCATGTAGTTGCCGTAAGCATTTGATAAATTATCTTGTGCGTTAGAAGCCTGACCCAACAAAGTATTAGATTTGTTGAACTGGTTCTGATAACGCTGGTTGCCTAAATTAGCATTTGTACTAAATTCATTCAAAGCCATAGCACGGTCTTGATTGTATCGGTCATAAGCCTTATCCCATTCTTCACTAGCCAAAGCCTGTTGTTTTGCAGCCATTTCATTCGCATAATCACTTGTAAACATATTACCAGCATTGGCTCTACTGTTTGTGATTGCGTTCATAGCATTGTTTATTCTTTGGTTAGCAGCTTTAGAATAAAAATCATTAACATCTTTATCGTAAGCAAATTGCCCTGGGTCATAGACTTCAAGATTTTCCAAATCACTCAAATAGTCGCCATATTTGCCAGCAGTATCACCATAAGTTTGATTCATCTTATTGTAATACTGATTATATAATGCTCTGTTAGCATTACTGGTTTCCATAGACTTATCATAAGCCTGTTTTGCTGCGGCATTTGCTTTCGCAATCCTATCGTCCTGTTGGAATCCAAAGACATCACCGGGGTCAAATATATCACCTAATCCCATTAGATACCTCCATTTAGAATTGTATAATTACACATAAACTATTCTCCTGAACTTCAATAGCATTTTGTTGTAAATCTAGTACTTGTCCTTTTAATTCGTCTTTTGTGAACAATAGAACAGGACAAACTTCGTTTCGTTGGTTTAAGAATTTGTTTGGAAGAACATTTGAACCAGTAGTTAAAATCTTTTTGAACATTCTTAACTTACCACATTCAATAACTTTCCAACCATTATCTTCATTAGTAAAATCCCACGTTCCAGCAATCGCTTGGAGTATATCTTTCATAACACTTTTATCGTTTATTAGCATTTTATACTCCTGTGTTTAATTCAGTATAACGAATACTAGAATCATTTATTACAAAATCTGTTGGTTCACTATAAGTTATTTTCAATACACATTGACGGGTCATACCCAAATTCATCCATTTAGCACGAACTCCGTATTCACCTTTTCTACCAACACTTGTTTTAATCACATTACCAAATGTATAGCCACCATTACTACTCATTTGTAATAGAGCATAAGCAGGTGTACCATAATCTTCTTTCGCACCAACATTACATTCTACTGATAATTCGTGAATGATAAATGGTTTGTAATCACTTGTTATAACAGGTGTTTGTCTTGTTCGTAATAGTGGTAATCTCTGTGTAGCATTGAAATCTTCATAGAAATATTCAGGGTCAAGTTGTGATAAATTACCATTCTCACTTGAACCAACAATAATCATATTATCCCACCAACAAGCATATAGTGGAATGTAGTTTTTAATCTTACCATTATAGAAATTTCTTGAACTTCTTAAATGCCATTCACCTGTTGCTATATCATAGCAATAACAAGTTTCACCAATACTGAAGCAATAGAAAGAATGGTTGTTCAATGAATAAGTCCAGCCAGTGATTCTAGTTGTTTCGTTTGTATTTAATACTTTATCTAACCATAATGGACTGATCTTTTGTACATTTGTATCGTTTATCATCAATACGCATTTACTATTTGCTTTACCAGTACCAATACAGAATTGTGAATGGTTCACAGAAGCCAATGAATATGGGGCTTCAAGACCTTGTTCTTTGTTAATTGTATATGTTGTTCGTTGCCAAGTTTGATATGAAGCACTATCACCGCGTTGCCAGAATTCAATGGAAGAAGGACCAAACAAAGTAAGCAAAGCACCAACAGAAGAAATAGCAATACATTTATCAGAAGAAGATTCAGCATTGAAATACTGTCTAGCACCATAATCGTCTAGGAAGCAGTAATCTCCACTATCAACATCATCCATTTGTACTGTTATGTTATCTTGTTCGTACTGAACTTTTCCATCAATGATTTTAAATACTTTTCTTTTGTCCTGTGAGAGTGGATATGGGACTGAATAGAACACATAAGAACTTCCCTTGTCATTAAGAACAATACTACCACTGACTACTGCTATGTGTGTTGGTTGTATATAAGCTCTCTCATCAAGTCTTTTTGGCAAAGTAATTTCTACTCTGCGACCTTCTTTCAAATCATATCCACCAATGTTCTGTGAGTCTACCCACAACAAAATAGCACGTTCACCACCTGATTCGGCAAATTCTACTCTGTTACCAATGGCATAAGTACCAATAATTTCACTTTCGTAAGTCTTTGGAGTAATGCGATAAATGCTTCCTTTGTACGCAAAGAACAAACATTGTTGGAAAGACTGTGTCTTTAAACCAGTGGAAGGAACAAACATACCATCGCACTTGCCATCAATACCAAACTGTTTTAGGAACTTAATACCTGGGCAAGACTGCATAAATGTTTTCTTCTCGTCACCACTGCCATTGAAATCAGTGAACATATTACGAGAAATAGAACTACCTTCTATATTTGGAAAAGTAGTTCCATTTGTGCCACCTGTGAGATTGTATATTACTTTACCCATAATTACCAATCTCCTGCTAAACCTCTTTCATAAGAGAAATTATATCCATTCGTAGAGAAATTCTCATAGACTTCAGGTCTGTTAGCATCGTTAATAACTTTGATATTTCCCTTATCAGTTTCAAATTCTTCCTGATACATTGGGAGAGCATCCAAATAGTGATAACGCATACAAAGTTTTACGCACAAACCATCTTCAATTAGACTTTGATACTTTGAGCTGTAATAAAGAACATCGTCAATATCCAAATCGTCAATAGATTCAAGATATGTCATACGATAGTCAAGCACCATTGTTGTATTAAATTCAACATGGAAATACTCAATATAATATGTTGTACTACCTACTGTGATTTTATCGTGTTCAGTATCTACACAATACATTGAAGAAAGACCATAAGGCTGGAACTGGTCAATTTTGGTCTTATCACCAGGATAAATCTTTACATACTTACTATTTAATTTTCTTCCCATACCAAACACTCTGTCAGGAAGATTTCCTGTGATAACACAACCAGGCCATAGTTTAGTCATCTTTTGTTCAAATTCATAATTTGTTTGCCATGTTATGCCACCGTGCCCAAAAGCCAAGAAATAAAACTCATTTCCGACCTTAGCAACATCGTCTACTTTTCTGTTGTCAATATCAGCAATCATCGCTTCTGTTGTTGGATATTCAACCCAACCATCTGGCAACTTGGCAAATCTAATTTCTTTACCACAACGAAAATCTACAACTTGATAATTTTCAAGAATGTAGTTCTGTGTATTCAAATCAATAATTACTGCTTTTAAGTCGCTCAATGCTGCCATAGAATAGTTCTCATTAACAGGTTGGCCGTCGCCAACAATGCCGACTCTTTGGCACGCATTTTGAATTATGTTGTTAATACGAATCATTAAAACCTCGCTAGCAATTTAGGTTCTCATCATCTATTTATAGTTTATACTAAAAAAGAAAATGGAGTGGCAAAAACCACTCCATTTCTACAAGGAGACCACAATGGTCAATTCACTTATTCTCTTTCCATGTAAGCAAGTACACAGGAACGGGCTTCAGGAAGACCGACTGCGAAAGGTGCTACAATACGGTACATAGTTGTTAATGTTTCACCATTACCAAACTTGTAAGTCTGTACCTTGAGAGCTTCTTTGTTAGCGGTTTCCATTTCGGAACCTGGGATATTGCCAAACTTATATGTGTCATAAGCAACAGCATCGGTTGTACGAGTCTGAACAACATCGTAAGTTTTACCAGAGGTAAGCATAGAAGTGAATGTCAAAGAAGTAGTACCGGTTGGAACCCATGCGTTAGCATTTCCACCATTCTTGCCTTCAAATTCAACTCTCAATTCAGGAATCTTACCATCGGCATCAGGAATTACAATGTAATCTTCATTGGTCTGAATACCATTCTTGTCAACGAGCTTCAAGCCTTCTGCCTTGAATGGAACACCAGCAGCACCAACGAGAGTACCGGAAGTGATTGGTTCAAAACCCTTTTCACCAGTGGTGACTGTGACGGAGAATGTATCATTACCAGCTTTTACAACAGGCATGAACTGTTCTTCTACTACTGGAACACCAGCAAATGTACCAATAGCAGCGTCTTTATAGAGTTTGTTTACAATTTCGTCATTCTTAATCTGTCCAGCAGCAACAGCGGCAATATCATGACCAACTACTGGGTCAATGTAAGTGACCTTGGAACCAGCGGCACCAGCTTTCTTCAACTTACCATTAGCCTTAGCCAATGTAGCCAAAGACTTTGTACCAACTACGGCCTGAGATGCTTTGAATACAGTCTTGTCTACTGCGTACTGTTCAATGGTCTGACCAATAGAGCGACCGCGAGGAATAGCAATCTGGTCGGAGAAGGATTCAATATCGCCTAATTTTTCCCATTCGTCAAGTTCTACATCATTCAAACCTGCTTCAAGAGAAATTGGATAAACGATTTCTTTGATTTCTTCTACCTGAGCGGAAAGACCATTTCTTCCATCGGAAGCCTTGGCAATACGAGATTTACCTGGATCAGGAATATAAACAGTGTAAGTATTACCATATTTCTTACCAACCATCTGTTCCTGTGGAATGTAAGATTTTGCCTTCTTCAAATAAGGCATGTTGTCATAAATTTCTTGTGCGATTACTTTGGTTTTCGCATTGTTGCTAAATTCATTAGCCATAATTAAACCTCTTTAAAAGAATTTGTTTGTGAATGTTTGTTTATCTGCGTGAATCCAAAAATGCTTCCAATGATTTTGGGTCATCCCAAATGTTTTTCTTTGCGATTGTATCTACACCTGGTTTACCAATAACTTTTGGTGGTTCTTGAACTTGTTTAACTTGTTCAATAGCCATAGCCTTCTTGGCTTCATACTGTTTAATTACATCTCGTTCAATGTCCTTTAATTCATCCATTCGTTCATCGGACGTCATATAAGGGTCATCAAACAAACGAGACTGAGATTCCTGATTATTAACAAGTTCCATTAAAATAGCAGGACCATAGGGACGTCTCATTAAATAACTTGCTACTCTTTCATCGTTATCAATTTTATCCAACAATTCGGTCTCTTGTGCGATTTGGAAGGCTTCACGATACTGAGATTTTTCTTCTTCGGTTTTGAACAAATTATTTAAGTTCTTCGTTGCTCGTTCTTTGTAATAAGTGAACATAGCATCTTCATCACTCTTTTTCTTTGCTGCTAATTCCGCTTCTTCTCTCTGTTTTGCCATCAATGCTTCAAACTGTTGTTTTGAACGATAATCAATGTATTCGTCCGCAGTGTTGAAATCATCTCTATATTTTGGTCTGTATTTGTCAGGATTGTTTACTCGGTCTTGAAGGTCCGCAACAATCTTCTTAAATTCCGCAATTTCTGCAGCATGCTTTTTATTTTGTCTAGCAAACTGTTTGTGGAAAGAATAGGTTGCTTTCTCAAGTTCCGTAGGTCCTGTCTTTACAGGTTTCTCAACTATGTCAGCGCCTTTACTAACATCTTCATTTGCTACTTCTGTTTGGTCATTGGAAGGTGCTGCAACACTTTCTTCTGTTCCAACATTTTCACCGGCAGCGTTCGTGGATTCAGGAATTGCAGCTCCATCATTCACAACACTTTCTTTTTCTTCGTTTTCTATTGCCATATCGGCTCTCCTTTATATGCCATTGTAAGTGGGCATTCACTCTTATATGTATAAACTTGTCTACAAATCTTTCATATCTTCGCAATCTTGTCTATAACTTATATCCAATGCTTGTTTTGGTATAATTGGTTGTATATAAGTTAATGCCAATGCGTCAGCGGTGTCAGGTGAGCGACCTAAAACCAGCTTTATTTCGGATTTTGGTATAATTTGTATCTTGTTTGTATTACTTAGTATGTATTTTGTACAATTTAACTCTCGCTTTAAATCGTCATTCAAGCCAATCATGCCAAATTCTTCAAACTGTTTCTTCATATTACAGTACATTTCGGCACGATTATTCAAATAAACACTCTCATCGGCTTTTCCACCAAACGGAACAACCTGAGCATTATATCCTGCTTCACTTAAACGATTATAAAGGTCTAGTCCGTATGCTTCGTCAATGGCTATGTGGCTTAAATCACCGCGACCAAATTCTTCAATTAGTCCTTTTACTAAACCGCACATTTCCGCAGCTGAAGCCAATCGTTTAACCACGATTTTCTTTATTTTGTTAATACTGCGAACTACGATTACATTGTTATCTACACCCAAACCTGAGCAGTCAATACCAATAGCATAACCTTTCTGTTGGTTTTCTTTGTATGTACCGCATTCTTTCAACAATTCGTTTGTGAACAAAGTACCATTTGTGTTGTCATCACATTCTTCGCCATAGAACTCTCGGCGCCATTGGTTTTCATCCAAACAAGTTTTACGCATTAAGTCAATTTCTCGTTGCTTAATTTTCTTGTTATCACTTGTCTTTGCGTTAATGACCTTAATATCATTATCACGAACATAAGTTGTGAGCCAGTTATCCGCACGTGGTGTAGATAACATAACAATTTGTCCAATAGTATCGTCAGGCAAATCACGCATAGTGAATGATAATACCGAGAATAGATCTGGTGGTGCTAGTGCTGCTTCATCACACACTGCGAGACTTATACTGGTGAAACCACGCAACGATTCCAACGATTCATAAGAAGCAAAATATATCGCTCCATTCTTGAATGAAATCTTTTGAGCACCGAGAGAAGCACGAAATTGTCCTGGAATTATATCGTTCAAACGAGCCACAATCTCAGGATACATTACTTCGCTCATTTGTCTAAAGTTCTGTGATAAACAAATTATGCGTTTTTGTTCTATCAAACGAATAGCACAAAGCAACGAAGCACAGAAAGTCTTTCCTGCTCCACGTCCACATCTCAAATAAATTACATCGTCTTTTGAAGTGAACAATGCTTTTTGGTGTGGGAATAGTTGGTATTTAATTAGAGTCATTCGGGTAGTCCTCTATAACAATACGAATGTCAGTATCTTGCTTAACTTCTGCTTCTACCTTCTGTTCGTTTCGTTCACTCCATTCATCTTTGAATCTACGTTTCAAGATTTCACAATACTGCATTTTACCTTCTCTGTAATAATGAGCAGTAATATAATCTTGTATTTTGCGTTTCATCATTTCTAACCAATCGCACATATCATTTAGAAGTTCTTGTGTTTCTTCAGCTATAATTTGTGTTTCGGTTTGTTGGAATGAATGTCGGGACCATAATCTATAAGGATTTTGACTTGTTCTCAATGATTTTGGTAAATAGTCCTGAATGTGTGCCATGAAGTTCGCTACACTACCCCAAGAAGGTGGTGTATTTGAATCGTGTGAACCATTACCAAAACCTTGACTGTTCAAAATTCTCCATGTGATACCAGCAGTGTTCAAATTTTCACTCTGGTCTGCTATGTTAAAAGAATCATTAAGAGAGCCTTGGCACTCAATAAGAGAGAAGTCAGGCTCACTCATGTTCTCTAACAGATAACGCATTTGTTTCTGTCTGCGTTCACAATTATTTAACAAATTCTTACCTTGAATTCTTCCCATTATTTCTTTCTCCCTGGGAACATGCCCGTTCTGTCCTTAGTGTTGTATTCAATGTCTTTAAGCAATTCTTCAAGTGCTAATAATTTGTCGCAAACTTGTTTCAACAAAATAACAACAGAATCCAGCTCTGTTTTAACTGGAGTTTCTGTTATTACTTTATCTAAAACTTTCTTTTCTTTTTTCATTGGATTACTCCTTTATGCTGTTAGAGCCAGCATTGCTCGTTTGTTTGTATTAGGTTTGTTCGGAAGAACTATAATCTCCTGGTACTGCCAAGAAACGCCAAGTCCAAGGATAGTATGAAGGGTCATTCTCACGAACTTTACCCCATTTACTAAATCCTACTTTGAACAAGTCGCCATTATTCACATAATCATTTATATGTGACCAAGGATATATCCAACAACCCTGGGCACAATTAAATTCACTGTTGTCATTACCAGTATATTTTGTTCTTACTGGGAAACCATTACCACCAATAGCATGTGAGTCCCAGTGATAAACTGTTGTGCTGTCAAAAGCAAGCATAACTCTTGCGGCAGCACCATTGTTTTTGTTCAAGGTCACATAGGTATCTTCAGCTAGTTCTGCCCAATAGAAGTTTGATTCGCATCCAGAACCATTTGTCAATGTGACTCCATAAGGTGTTTCAGCTGGGCAACTACCAGTGTTTCCATAGTATTTAATGTTGTGTAAGTTTTTACCCCATTTGACGAATGTATAGTTATAGCGAGAACCAGTACGATTCTGCCAGTATCTACATTTCAAACCACCCTGATTGTCATTGAATGTGTTGCCAATTATGCTCCAGTTCAATACACAGTCATAGCAATCTTCATCGTATGAGCCGTTAATCATATCAATCTTTGTGAACTCAATAGGCAAGTTATTATTAAATGTGTTGTTTCTAAGGTCACAGAAAATGTGATAAACATTGTTTGAGTCTTTATACGGATAAATCTTAATCGTGTTGTTGTTAGTGGTACAACCTATCATTTTGAGCAACTTAGCTTCAATTATGTTGTTCTCACTAATTTCACAATTATCAAATTCCAACCAACCACCTTGAGTTGTGTTATCTGTGACTCTCTTGAAACCAACATTTACCTTACATGTATTGAAAATGTACTGTGCTTGAGAAGTGAAGAAATAGCCACCAGTTACTGTACTGTCATTAGCCCAACAAGCTGATATGCTAGGCTCATTAGCAAATCGTACATCACAACCATTTTCAATCGTCAAGTATCTACAATGTAGAGCCACATCATTACATTTTACATTGTTCAAAACAACATCAACAGTACTTTGTTTGTTAATGCTCATTTGGTTTGTACAAACTAAATTATAGATTTGTGTGACTGTTGTTGGGCAAGTGAAGTTGTACATGCTTCTTCCTGCCATATCAAGTTTAGTTTGTCCATTAGCACCAATAGCATTAACATAAGCAGTCTCGTTTTGGAAATTACTCAAAATGAGTCTGTTCAAACTTGTTGAACGAACTAACACATTGTTATAGAAATCTACACTAGCTGGGTTAGAGAACCAGTCATCTCTAAATTCCATATAAGCGAATGAAACTTTGTCTGTTGAGTTGAATATGTTGTTTCCAAGAATTACACAATTACTGATAGTGATTCTACCATTTGTTCCATAAGTCAATGGCAATCTGTTTGTACCATGAATAATAGCATTAGATACTGTCACATTGTAGTTTAATGTGTTGTTGTAGAAGTAGTTGTTCGCATCAATATACAAATCTCTTGAATTACAAGCCAAGAAATTTGCTGGATAGCGGAACCAACTTGAATGTACAGGACATGATGTGTCTAACACATAGAAATCACCAATGGGGTGATTACTGCTACCAACAACTGTGATATGATTACACTGGATTTGTTCGTTTGTAAAAGAAGTATCAGCATCACACATTAACTTCTTCTCGGTCACCAATGTTACAGTACTATCTGTATAATTACCTTTCACGAAATATACACCTGGAGCAGTACGCAATTCATTACTACCAACAACAGAAGGATAGTTTAACAATGCGTTCATATTTTCCTGATGGCCTGGATAAACACCATAATATGTTGAAGGCAAATACTCACCATCATACAACAAAATCCATCTACCAACTTCTGTACTGTTACTTTGTACAACATAACCCGCATCAGGTTGAGCAGTACTTGTTTCATCCCAAACATAAGTTCTCTTTTCACAGTCGTCCTTAGTCCAATAACCTACAACATCTACTGTTCCTAATGTTGTGTCGGCATCCATCAAACCATACAAACCATAAACATCAAGGTTTTCACCTGTACCAGTATCTAAATCTATACTGTTATACCAATCACGAACAAATGACCAGTTATTACTATCGTCATCTGTTCGTGGGTCTGTGAAATCACCTAGATAGTCATACAAACGCAAGTAAGCAAGTTGTTTAACAAAGTAAGTTTGTGAAGGTCTGCCATCGTTATCCAAATAAATCGGATTTTCTACAATCGTGTAAGTATCGTTTATAGAGTTGTAGCAATAAACATCAATGTAATTTGTACTAACTGGGTCAAGGACTTCTACCTTACCACCTGCTCTACCTATTACATCGTCTTGTTTTAGAATTGGAAAATATAACTGAACCATTATTGTTCACCTCCATTCTTTGTCATAGCATTAACTTCGGCTTTCTTCAAGTCTATCAAAGATTTCTCAATGCCAGCTTGTGCCTTAACTACTTCTGCTTCTGTTTTTGCTTGTTCACCAGGATTACTTTGTTCTAGTTGTTTTTCAAAAGCAAGTTTCTCCATATCCTGCTGGTGTTTTAATTTACTCAAAAGCATTTCTCTATCAAGTGAGTAAGCATTAATCTTTTGTTCGTTTTCAAGTTCGTTAATGCGTTGAGAGAGCTGAGCAATTTGAACATCTCTTGTCTTAATTTCATTATCAGCTTGTGCCAATAATTCTTGCTGTTGTAATTCAAGTTGTGTTTGACCTGGGTTAAGCATTTGTGCGAAATCTCTAACATACTCGTTATCGTTTTCAATAGCACATTCAGCAATTAACAATTTCTTCTTGTCTGTATCGTCTGTAATCAAAGCACCCATCTGTTGTAATGTGACTCTAGCTTCTTGTTTCTTCAATGCTTCATCAGGTCCTTCAATCACATTAACCTTAATCATTCCATACAAAATTCTTCCAAACAAACTCTCGGCAAACAATAAACCAATGAGCTGGAGACTATATCTCAAATGGAACAAATAGGCTCTTACATTGTTGTTAAAGGTCTTTTGATTTAACAATGCTTCTGTTGCAGTCTTTTCTGTATCGGTTTCAAGCCCAACGGCAGGAATACCAATAATCGTGTTGGTTAATGATAAACTATTCTGCATCAATGTATTAACATCGTCAATCTCAAAATTGTTTGGCAAACGAACAGGTGGTTCTAACTTTCTCTTTTTATCAGCAGACCAACCACGATATTTCAAATGTGGGTTCAATGAAATATCACTGTTCTTATAAAATTCACCATAACCTTCTGTACTTTCACTGTCTGTGAGCCAAGTATTTTTTGGTGCCTTTGAACATCTCAAAATTAACTGACGATATGCGTAATTAACCAATCTTTGTATTGGTCGCATTTGTTTTGTAATACCAGTATAGGTTTGTTTCTTACCTTCCCAAATTTGTTCACCAAATACTGGAACAACAGGAATATAAGAATATGGCAAGTTAATTTGTTCAACAATCTGGGTTCCCAGCATCTTGAATACAATAACTTGGTCTTTCTGTTTTAGATAATATGTGACCAGTGGCATGTACTGTTTGTGGTCATAACTCTTATCTTCAATGTCAATAAGAGGTTCTTCAGTGAACATAGTTGTGCCATAGTTATCTTCAATCCATTCTTTTGGTTTCAATTCTACAATAGCAGCTCGTTTAGCGTCGGCAAAATTTAATTTGGTCGCAACAGGGTCAAGACGAACATTAGTCACATCCGCAATAGAATATAAGCAGTTCTTTACTGAACCATCAATGTCAAAATCGTTTGAGAATACCAACACCCCTAAACCAGTACCAATAGCATTTTGTAATGCTTCAACACAAGCAGTGTTGTTGTCAATGTCGCTTAAAAATTCATCAGCTTTGGTTGTAACCTCAGGTTGGTCTTCGTACTGCCATTTATACTGGTTTGGCAAATATGTGTTTGTAATAGTGCGAATAGCATTTTGAACAATGTTTAATCGGCATTCCGTCACATTATCGCCAATTAACTTTTTGTCTACTTCATCACTTTGGTCACCAGCAATAAACTTGCGGTCTTCTTTAATTTGTTTGTATAATGATTGCCATTTATCCCAAGACTGCTTTTCAAATGTGCGGAAATCGGATATAATGGAATTTTGGTCTAATTCTTCGTTTTCCATTGTTTAACCTCTTTAAATTTTGGTGGAAGCCTAAGCTCAACCCACACGGGTCTTTATATTTATTAAAAAACCCTCACCTATGGAAACTCAAAAACTCATAGGTGAGGGAAACAATATATGGAGCAGGAGATATGAACAAAAACTCCTGGTAATTCTTGCGAACTACATAGTTATGTATAACAGAAATAGTTAAATTCTTTGCCCTTCTTCCAGTAAGTTTATTCTTCCAACTGTGTTAATTAGTTGTGAATTTTGTAGCCAAAATAGTGTGCTGTATCTTTCAAGTGCGAAAGCATAAACTCTGTTTTGATACCAAGGTCTTATATCTTTGCCTTCTCTAGGCACAAAGAAACTAGCATCAGGAACATAATTTCTTCCTAAAATACTCTCCAAAAGCATTATCTTGTTAGTAAGATATGGCAAGTACAAATCTTGAACAAGCCCAACATTCAAACATGCTATGTTGTACGCATAGAGAATGTTTGAACTTGTTAATAAACTCTGTTCCACAGGTGTCAATGTTTTCATAATCGCATCGGCTAGCACAGGTGAATGGTAATAAGCAAGTTGGTCAGCTAGATTTCCGTTAAAATGAATGGGCTCAGGTAGCACATTTCCCATTCCTAAACTCAATTTTCTGCGGTAATGATTTAGAGCAACATAATCTTGTGGTCGGAAATTCTGTGCTATCCAGCTCCACGCAGGTAGTTCACCGAATTTGGCACTATCCCAAGGCGAAGATATGTCAATGGTTCCAGGAACTTGTTTATCCGAAATAAAGATACAATTTGCGTAATCTTGAAACATCCCCAAACAAGGGCTTTCTTTGTGAGTCAAAACGCAGTGGTAAGTTTGCGGATATGGGCAGTCATAATGTATTGGTTCATTTGTTAGCATCATTTTGTTCCTCTTTTAACTCTGCTATGTACTGTTCCATTAACTTCTGTATCTGTTCCGCTATTGGTGTCAGTATCTCCGGGTCATGCTCTGTGTGGTATTCAATTTGCAGTCCGACTCACTACAAATTCGTTCATTATCTTCTGTATTAGGTTTAAGGTAGTCATTGAAAAAATCCTCGGTATCTTTATCATAGCCATTGAGTCTAAAGTATCGCTCAATTAGTTTGTCATTACTAGCAACAACATTATCGCATGCGTCTTTTGTGTTAAATCGTCTTTTGGCAAATTCTTCAGCACTCTTTGTTATGTAGTGTTTAATGAAAGCGAAATCCCAACAAACTTCTTGCCAAGGGCTTAAACCATTTTCGTGAACACCACTAGCATTAACACTCAAACCACCTTTAACCAAGGTGTTGTGTATTTGTGCTTGTGCGGGCTTGAAGGTTTTATGATAAAAGTTTTTGATATGGCAATTCTCTGTCACTCCCTTTGGCAACGATTCATTATACAAACAATCTTTAGGTAGTGGAATGTTAAATCTGTTTTGTACTGGGCTATCTTCGTATTTAATCTGTCCTAACGAACCAAAGCATTTCCAGTTAAGTCTCACAGTGTCGCAGTGTGTATATGGTTTCAACAATTCGTGCGGTTTCTCACCTTCATAAAATTCGTCAGCATCAATGAAAAGAGTCCAACTATCAAACTCCATTCTGTTAATCCAATCTTGATAAGCACGAAGTTGTGGTTTATCAATATTTTCAAAAGGGATAACAGTGATTCCAAGTCCACTCAAATCACCATTACCACCATTATCATAAACCACTATGTTGTCAAACCTGTATTTTCTATGATGCTCTACCCACTCCTTAACATAAGGAGCTTCGTTTTTCATTATAGCACACAAATTAACCTTCATCGGTTTCTTCCTTCTTCTCGTTTTCCAACTTCTTCTTTTCTTCTTTGAACCAGCTTATAAGCAACTTAATCTCACCTGGTGTATGCGTATGCTCTAATTTCTCAAAGAATTCGTTTTGTAATTTTTCATATTTCTCACTGTTCATTTTCTTTCTCCTGTTTATCTTTTGTATGGTTCGTAGGTCTTAATCCAGTCGGCATATTCCAAATCGGTTTTACCTTCTTTTCGTTGTCTAACCCACGCATAATACGCCGGATGTGATTCACGAAACTTGCGTTGGTACTCTCTTTGGAAAAGCCTATACCCAATCTTGTCCCTTTCGCCATGAAATTTCTGTCTGTATCGTTTTCCAAGCACATATTCTTCCTGTGGTTTATCTGCCCAGTATTCTTCAATACCTTCTTGAATCTTCTCAGTCCATTCATTATGCCTAGTTTCATCCGACCAGTATTCTATAAGTGCTTTACGCAAATTTTCTCTATGTTGTTTGGTTTTCTTATATCCGCATTACTCAAAATCTCCTTTTATACTGTTTAACATTTGTTCTGCTTTCAACTCTTTTAAGAAATACTCGGCACTCTTTATATCTGTCCTATCCAAACTATTCAAAGCACAGAAATCGTGGAAGTCGGAAGCCAAATCGTTTCGTGGTGATTCATAATGGTCTGTGGCAAGCACATTTCCGCCACCAACCGGTCACCTTGTGTGAGTCCAATGGCAATAGATTTATCAGTGCTACCATCTTCGTACAAATCACTCGCAGCATCTATCATATCTTGTTGTTCTTGTGTGTATTGTTCCATTTTTATTTTCTCCATTGTATTAGTTTATGTATTTTTCTTTTATGTTATCCATCATTCTGTTTAAATCATGTTCAGTCCAATGCTCATTTCTTGCTTTATTCAAAACACACTCCATAGTTTGAGCATCGTGGTATTTTATACAACATCTCAATGCTTTAAACAAACTAATGCTGCTATCTCCATTCCCTTTTAATTTTGGATATTGGGTATTCAAATAGTGTTGTATATCTTCATATTGTAAACATTTGCCATTTGGGTCATATCCACTATTGTCAGTAAATGCCGTTTGCTTGGCGTCTAAGCTCTTTTTAATCGCATTGGCTAGTTGGTATCGCTCTTTATCTAAAACGACGGCAGAGAGCACGTACTGGTCAGTAAAATAGTTTCTTGGGTTATTGTATAGTAATTTTTGTTCTTTGCCTGTATCTTTTCGTATTACACCAGGTATGCGTGTCAATCTTGACGGATTTGAGCATGCGTTGTCGCATTTGTTATTGAAATAGTGTTTGTCAAGATACTGCCATATTGCTTTGTAGTTAGCGGCACAAACACTCTCATATTGTGGGTCAAACTCAATTATACAATGTAAAGATTTTGAACCACTATAAACCACTCTCGTTAATTTGTCTTTAAGTTTTCGTACAATCTCATATTGTTCGTCAAGTTTAACAGAATCCATTTCAAATAGAAACCTTGTATGAAAAAGGCAATTATCATCCCTATGGTTGGAGCAATCTTTTAGTTCGTTTAGGATTTCAAATTCCCATCCATCTATCTGGTATTCACTAAGTTCTTTCATATTCGTATAAACTTTCATAAAATTTTCCTATAATATATTATTATTAAATACACACACACACTAGTGTGTGTCTAACTGTTATCAGTATGTCATTTTCGTAATAAATTTGTAATAAATTTGTAAGAAATCATATAAAATCATCAGTAATAGCAGATAGTTTGTTTACAATATCCGCATATTTCTTACGATTTTCTTCTGTATTATTCTTACACATTAACTCTAGCATTTTTATATGTTGTTCAAGATATTCTAAGTCATTAACTATATTAATCATAGTCAAATCAAAAACACAAGGATGCTCAAAGTTTTTAATCTCGGGAAATAGTTTGTACATCATAGTCCAAAAATGTGATACTTTATTCAAATAACTTTCATATTCTTCAAACGATTTAAATTTTTTACTTTTCAGCATCGCTCATCCTTTTAATAAAATCATCCATTTCTTGTGTTAATTCTTGTTTAACTTCTTCTGTTGGTTTTATTTTAGTTGTATCTCCAACAACATCATTTACGGATTTGTCAATAGTCTTTCTCTTTGTAATATTCATAGTCTTTTCCTTACTTTCCAAATCCAATCTAATGATTCCATCTGTTGGGTCAATAAACTGTGGGTATCTGCGTTTCATTTCTTCAATGAAACCTGGTAATGATTTCTTATTCTTGAAACCATTTTCGTCACACCATAGTTTATATACAGGATATAAGTCTTTTGCAGTCTTATCACCTTGAACAATCTTATTAAAACTCAACCATTGAGAAACTGTGGTCTTTGTTGGAAAATAGTTTCTTTGGATAGTTTCAATAGTATTCCACATATTTGTGTCGGTTTCCACCCAATAGCCCATATCGTCAAATTCGTTTATGCCTTTCCAATAGTCAATCGCATTAACGAGAACCTTGTTAATTTGGTCATAATTCTGTGGTTTAGTTGCTTCACAATGAAACTCAAAGAAACGTCTCATAGACTGTTCGTCAAAGATAGTATCGTACAAATGATAGTTTGCCGAACTTATACAGGTGAATGTAATCTTTCTACGAGACTGTTGTTGTGTACCATATACACGGGTATCAAGATAGTTGCCGGTGAGCATCTGTTTTAAAATAGCCAACTGGTCAGCAGCTATAAAACCATCACCTGGTTCGTTGCCGTTTATGGCTAGTTCGTCAAAATTCAAG
>Ga0326511_10001054_pt1 | contig 23379 bp, 26 predicted proteins | sample 0_2496_0518_D_FD_203701 | JGI IMG/M metagenome (GOLD analysis project Ga0326511, IMG submission 203701) | Bovine rumen microbial communities from UC Davis, California, United States - 0_2496_0518 | ecosystem: Host-associated > Mammals > Digestive system > Stomach > Rumen | place: USA...
CGTGCCGTGGAGCGATTCCCGAAGGTGCCGATGGTGGCCTATCAGGTCAGCGGCGAGTACGCTATGTTGAAGGCAGCCGCCAATGCAGGCTATCTCGACGAGCAGCGCGTGGTCTATGAGAGCCTCATTGCCATCAAACGTGCCGGAGCACAATATATCATTACGTATTACGCTAAAGAATATCAGCAGCGATGGGCATAAATCAACGAACATTATCAGCAGCCGCCTTCGAGCGGGCCACACGGGTCATCCCAGGTGGCGTCAACAGTCCTGTACGTGCGCTGCGCAGTGTGGGCACCACACCGCTATTCATCGCGGATGCCAATCGTGCATACCTGACTGACATCGACGGAAATGTCTTCATCGACTTCTGTATGTCGTGGGGTGTCTTCATCTTAGGTCACAACAATCCGGCAGTCAGCCGACGTGCCATAGAGGCCATTCAGCGAGGCTCCAGCTACGGCATACCTACAGAGGCCGAGACGCGGCTGGCCGAAAGTGTACGCGAGGCTTTCCCCTCGATGCAGCGTCTGCGATTCGTCAATAGCGGCACTGAGGCTACGATGTCAGCCATCCGCGTGGCCCGTGGCTTTACAGGTCGCGATACGTTGGTCAAGTTTGAAGGCAACTATCACGGTCACGCCGACCATCTGCTGGTCAGTGCGGGTTCTGCCGTTGCCAACATCAGTACCGCCTCCAGCGCAGGTGTCCCCAACGACTTCACTAAGCATACCGTCTGTCTTCCATACAATGACGTGGAGGCACTGGAACAATATTTTCTGAAGCATGGCGACCACGTTGCTGCCATCATCCTGGAGCCTGTGGCCTGTAATATGGGTGTGGTGGTTCCGTCGCTCGACTTCCTGAAAGCCACCCGCCGACTGACGACGCAATACGGTGCCGTACTCATCTTCGATGAGGTCATCACCGGTTTCCGACTGGCTTTTGGCGGTGCACAGCAGCGTTTCGGTATCACCCCCGATATGACTACCGTGGGCAAGATTGTCGGGGGCGGTTTCCCAGCTGCAGCTTTTGGCGGACGTGAGGATATCATGGCTCTGCTTGCTCCGGATGGTCCCGTCTATCAGGCAGGTACCCTCAGCGGCAATCCTGTAGCGATGGCTGCTGGTTTGGAGACGCTCCACCAGCTGGCCTTTCCCAGTTTTTATGAGAAGCTGGAAGGTCGCAGCCGCCAGTTCATTGAGGAACTGAAGCAGATTATCCGCGGCAGGGACATCCAGCTGAACCACTGCGGCTCGATGTTCACACTGTTCTTCAATGCCGAACCTGTAAGAAACTTTGCAGATGCCCGCCGCAGCGACCAGAAGCGCTTTGCCCGCTATTTCCAGCGTATGCTGGATCGGGGTATCTATGTCTCTCCGTCACAGTTCGAGGGCAATTTTATCTCTGAATGTCACACAGATGACATCCTGGAATACGTATTGAAATCCATAAAAGAAAGCATAGAATGAGCAACATCACACATCTGAAAGAATTAGAGTCGGAGAGCATCTACGTACTCCGCGAGGTGGCGGCACAGTTTGAGCGGCCCGTCATCCTCTTCTCTGGTGGTAAAGACTCTATCGTCATTGTCCATCTGGCCTATAAGGCATTTTATCCCGCTAAAATTCCCTTCCCCCTGTTGCATATCGACACGGGACATAACTTCCAGGAAACCATTGACTATCGTGATGCGCTGGTAAGCCGTCTTGGTGCTGAACTGATTGTAGGCTCCGTGCAGGAGAGCATTGACACAGGGCGCGTCAAGGAGGAGACTGGCTACTATGCCTCACGCAACAAACTACAGACAACCACGCTCTTGGACACGATCGAGAAGTACCACTTTGATGCAGCCATAGGTGGTGCCCGTCGCGACGAGGAGAAGGCCCGTGCCAAGGAGCGCTTCTTCAGCCATCGCGATGAGTTCGGCCAGTGGAACCCGAAGAATCAGCGTCCTGAGTTGTGGAACATCTTCAACGGGCGCAAGGCTATGGGGGAGCATTTTCGTGTGTTCCCGATCTCCAACTGGACGGAAATGGACGTCTGGCAGTATATCCTACAGGAGAAAATTGAGATGCCCAGTCTCTACTTCACCCACGAGCGACAGGTCTTTGAGCGCGATGGACAGTGGCTGGCCGCCGAGCCGTGTATTAAGCTGAAGCCGACAGAGCAGATAGTGACCAAGCAGGTGCGCTGCCGAACCATCGGCGACATCACCTGTACCGGTCTGACACTCTCCACAGCCCACACGCTGGAGGATATTATCGAGGAGATAGCGGCAACTCGCGTCACCGAACGTGGCGGACGAGCCGATGACAAACGTAGTGAAACCAGTATGGAAGACCGCAAGAAAGCCGGCTACTTTTAATGATGAATTGAAGATTTTAAAATGCGAATTATGAATTCTGAAAGAGGTTATTTAGATATGCAGCTGCTGCGCTTTTCGACGGCGGGCAGCGTAGACGACGGAAAATCGACACTCATCGGACGACTGCTGTATGATTCGAAGTCGATATTCGAAGATCAGTTGGAGGCTGTTGAGACAGCCTCGAAATCTCGTGGCAACGAGGAGGTGAACCTCGCCCTACTGACTGACGGCCTGCGAGCTGAGCGCGAACAGGGCATTACCATTGACGTGGCCTACCGCTACTTCGCCACACCCAAGCGAAAGTTTATCATTGCCGATACGCCAGGCCACATTCAGTACACCCGCAACATGGTGACAGGTGCTTCAACAGCCGACCTGAGCATCATTCTGGTCGATGCCCGTCATGGTGTACTGGAGCAGACCGTGCGGCACTCCTACATCTCCAGTCTGCTGGGCATCCCCCACATCGTCGTAGCCATCAACAAGATGGACCTCGTTGATTTCTCTGAGGCGGTCTTCAACCGCATTGTAGCTGACTACAAGAAGATGGCTCAGACTCTCCATATCCAGAACATCAACTTCATCCCCATCTCGGCCAAGGACGGCGACAATGTGGTGAACCGTTCTGAACACATGCCGTGGTACACGGGTTCGCCGCTGCTGGAGTTCCTCGAGACGGTGCCTGTCAACAAGTCGGCATCCAATGTCGAGACCGACGTGCAGCGTGCCTTCCGCTTCCCCGTACAGTATGTCATCCGTCCCATCAGTAGCCGCTTCCCCGATTTCCGTGGCTATGCGGGCCGCGTGGCCAGTGGTATTATCCGCGTGGGTGACCGCATAAAAGTCTTGTCAAGTGGACTTGAGTCTGTCGTGTCACACATCACACAGACTGCCGATGAACTCAGTGAGGCCACACCGCCGCAGAGTATCACCTTGCAGCTGGCTGATGACATCGACATCTCTCGCGGCGACATCCTCGTAAAGACCGATGAGCCGCAACCTCATCAGGAACAGGACTTGCGTCTGGATGTCTGCTGGTTTAACGAGCAGCCGCTGCTGCCGCGTACCAAGTACATCGTGCGACAGACCACCAGCGAGACACTCGCCGTCGTGCGAACCATCAACTACCGCCGCAACATCAACACTCTGGAGAAGGAACCCGGTGTGTCCCAGATCAAGATGAACGACATCGCCGAGATTACCATCCACACCGCCCAGCCCCTTGTCTTCGATGACTATCGCCTGAACCATATAACAGGCAGCGTCATCTTCATCGATCCCGACACCAACGAGACCGTCGGCGCCGGCATGATTAAAACAGAAACAATATGGAACGGACACAACTCATACGTGATTTAAACGAACGTTTTCGCGATGCGCCCGCTGAAGAGGTCGTCGGCTTTTTCCTCGAGGCATATAAAGGGCGCATCGCTCTTTCATCTTCTCTCAGCATTGAAGATCAGACGCTGACGGACATCATTGTCAAGAAAGGTGGTGCTCGTATTTTTACACTCGACACAGGCCGTCTCTTCCCTGAGACATACCAGCTCATCGACAAGACCAACCTGACTTACGGCATCCAGTTGGAAGTGTTCTTCCCTGACTATCGCGAGGTGCAGCGCATGGTACGCGAAGAGGGCATCAACCTCTTCTATAACTCCATAGAGAGCCGCCATCGTTGTTGTCAGATCCGCAAGCTCGAACCGCTTGCACGTGCTTTCAAGGGACTCGATGCTTGGATTTGTGGTCTGCGCCGTGAGCAGAGCGTCACCCGCAAGGACATGCAGACCGTGGAGTGGGACGAACAGCACCAGCTCATCAAGGTCAATCCTCTCATCTCATGGACCGAACAGCAGGTGTGGGATTATATACGCCAAAACCATGTGCCCTATAATAAACTCCACGATAAAGGCTATCCCAGCATTGGTTGCGAACCTTGTACACGAGCCGTAAAGCCTGGTGAAGACGTACGTGCAGGGCGCTGGTGGTGGGAATCGCCCGACCACCGTGAATGTGGTCTTCATCAGCGGCACTAATAGTCTAAATACCTAAGATTTGCCATTAACATCACTATTTATCGTGAATCAAATTACCCCGCTCATGGTATTGCCAGGGCGGGGTTTTCGCCGTACCTTTGCACTCGTTATTCAACAACAAAAAAATGATTGCACATATGAAAAGATTGAAAGTATTTAGGATAACACTCGTAAGCATTCTGCTGTTGGTGGCAGTGTTACCAATAGCATCTCAAGAGCTGAAGGCACCGAAAATATCGGGGTTAATAAATGCACGCTATGCGTGGAGTGACAAGGAAGGCGCGACACACGGGTTTGATATCCGGCGTATCCGTTTGGCTGCAGATGGTGTGCTAAGTGACAAGGTGGACTATAAGTTTCAGGCGGAATATGAGACGAGTGTCAAAGTAATTGATGCCTATTTGCGATGGAAGATTGCACCGGAAGTGAATGTGCAAATAGGTGAATATAAAGTGCAGTATTCGCAGGAAACGCTCTACGGTCCTGCCACATGGGTGACTATTGAGAATCCTACTGCGGTATCTCGACTGAATGGATACAACGACCTAAGCGGTCTGAAAGCCAATGGACGTGACGTGGGCATAACACTTTATGGTGATCTTTTTAATAAGGTAGTGAGCTATCGCGTTGGAGTGTTCAACGGCAACGGTATTAACACCAAGGATGACAATGATAAGAAGGACTTTGCAGGACTGCTTTGGGTAAGACCCTTAAAAGAACTGGCCTTAAGCGTAGGACACTATCAGGGATCCTACGGGGCAAAAGGGGATGAACACGTGCGAAATCGTACTTCGGCTGGTGTGGAGTACAAAGATGACAAACTGACCATTCGCGGAGAATACCTGAACGGCAACACGGCTGGACAAAAGAGTGATGGTGCATATGCTACCGCAGCCTACTGGGTATCAAAGGCAGTGCAGCCGTTGCTGAGTGTTGACTACTTCAAAGCCGACAAGGATGGTGATGAAAGACAGTGGAACTATCAGCTGGGTGTGAACATTATTCCAATCAAGAAGCTACGCATTCAGGCTGCTTATACTTACACGGACAATAAGGTTGCAAAAGATGTCAACCAGATTGAAACCCAATTTATTCTACAATTCTAAAATAAACACGAATATGAACAAGAAATTATTTACATTTGCGACATTGGGTGCAACAGTGCTGGCCCTGTCGCTGACCGCTTGCGGCGGAAAAAAAGAATCGAAGGTTGGTGCTGACGGAGAACTGAGTGGCGAAATCTCACTGTCTGGAGCCTTTGCGCTCTACCCTTTAGCTGTACAGTGGGCCAATGAGTTCCAGAAGTTACATCCTGGTGTGAAAATTGACGTGTCGGCAGGTGGTGCCGGCAAAGGGGTGACCGATGCTATTGCCGGAGTTGTGGATTTTGGCATGGTGAGTCGTGAACTGAGTGAGGCAGAACAGCAGCGTGGTGCTGTGGGCTTTGCCGTGGCTAAAGATGCCGTGGTGCCTACCATCAACGCCAAAAATCCTGTCTATAACGAGCTGAAGCAGCATGGCGTGACACGTGATGACCTTGTGGCCTTGTGGATTAAGGGCCAAAAGAAGACATGGGGTCAGGTAGCTGGTACAAGTGATGCGACACCTATTACAGTTTATACCCGCAGCGATGCCTGCGGTGCGGCGGAGACCTGGGCACTATATCTCGGCGGGAAGCAGGAAGACCTGCAGGGAACAGCTGTCTTCGGTGACCCAGGCTTGGCAGCCGCCATCCAAAAGGATGTGAACGGCCTTGGACTGAACAATATCGGTTATGCCTACGACACGAAGACGGGTAAGCCCAATCCAGGAATTGCCGTAGCACCCATCGATGTGAACAACAACGGGCAGATTGATCCGGAGGAAGACTTCTATGAAAACAAGTCGGACGTTGTGAAAGCCATTGCCGACGGACGTTATCCGTCGCCTCCTGCCCGCGACCTTTACTTTGTCTCTAACGGAGTGCCAACAGACCCCGTTGTCGTGGCTTTTCTCGAGTATATTCTGACTGACGGGCAGAAAGAGAATGGGCCGCAGGGATATATTGAAATACCACAGGAAAAACTTGATGCCGGACTCAAAAAGTTAGGTGTGAAGAAATAAACGTCATGGCAAGAGACAAGAGATTACTGAAAGACCGCATAGCGGAGCAGCTGATGGCCGTTCTGACCATCAGCAGCCTGCTTTTGGTGGTGGCAATGGCTGTGGGCTTGTATCTGAAGTCAGTACCAATCTTGCAGGAGCACTCTCTGTGGGACTTACTTACTGAAGGCGAGTGGCGACCGATGAGCAATCGGTTTGGCTTCTTTCCATTCTTGATGGGAACGCTCTATGTGTCGCTGTTGGCCCTTGGCATTGCCATCCCCATTTCCCTGCTTATGGCCATCTATCTGACAGAGTATGCTCATACTGCTGTGAAGCGCTATGTATTTCCGTTGCTTGACATTCTGGCAGGACTGCCGTCGGTCATCTATGGTGTATGGGGTATGCTGGTCATCGTGCCGTGGGTTGCAAACATAGTGGCACCATCATTGCATCGCGAAAGCAGTGGCTATACGGTGTTGGCCACGGGCATTGTTCTGGGCGTGACGGTAATCCCTCTGTTGGTCAGCCTGTTTATAGAGATATTCAGCAACGTGGGACGTGAATACCGCGAAGCGGCATGGTCGCTGGGTGCAACACGATGGCAGACCACTAAAGATGTCATCCTACGCAAGACGGCACCAGGTGTCATCGCTGCCATCGTCCTGGCAGCCAGTCGTACATTGGGCGAGACCATTGCCGTCATCATGGTGTGTGGCAATTTGGCTATTGTGCCAGGCTCTTTGCTGGATGCCTGCTATCCCATTCCTGCCCTGATAGCAAACAACTACGGCGAGATGCTGTCACTGCCACTCTATGAGAGTGCGCTGATGTTTGCAGCATTCATTCTGTTCTTTGTCGTACTGGTGTTCAACCTGTTCTCACGACTTGTCTTACGTAAAATGAAAAACAAATGAAGAGAGCTATAGTCATAGAAAAAATCTGGAAGGTATTGATGTATGCTTCCATCGCTTTGGTACTGTTCTTCGTTGTCAGTGTCATCTGGTCAGTCTTCAAGCGTGGCCTGCCCGTATTGTCGTGGGAGATGGTGTCGTCGTTGCCTGGAGGCGGCTTCTATATTGGCAAGGAAGGTGGATTCCTGAATGCTATCGTTGGTTCACTCTACATAGTAGGTGGTGCAACCTTCTTGGGCTTACTGGTCTCGATACCTGTAGTCTTCTACCTCAATGTCTATCTCAAGCCTCATTCCAAGTTTGGCTCTATTGCACGCCTGGCCTACGATGTACTTTTCGGAATACCAAGCATTGTCTATGGTGCGTTCGGCTTCACCATTATGATATTCTTTGGCCTGCGTACGTCGCTCCTTGGTGGTATTATCGTGGTCACCTTGCTCATCATACCTATTTTGATCCGCTCAATGGACGAAGTGGCTAAGACCATTCCACAAGACTTGCTGGAGGCTGGCTATAGTCTCGGCTCCACACGACTGGAGACCATCAGCGTCGTTGTCCGTCAGATAGCCCCGGCTATTGCTACTGCTACGTTACTTAGTATCGGACGTGCCATCGGCGACGCGGCAGGTGTGATGTTTACTGCTGGTTTTAGCGACTCTATACCTACAAGTCTTACTCAGCAGACGGCCTCTCTGCCATTGAGCGTGTTCTTCCAGCTTAGCGCTCCCCAGTTAGAAGTGCAGGATCGTGCATACGCCGCTGCAGTAGTGCTGACGGCCATCGTACTTGTCCTCAGTCTTAGTGGCCGGTTCATCATGAGCCGCTTCTCGCGCAACAAGATATAATCCTCAAATATACCCATTGTTAGCGATGCATTTTACTATTCAATAGGTATTGTCCAGGTGACTGAATCATCGTACCTTTGCACCGCAAAATGATGTCTATCCAACACATAAAAAATAATATATAATATGAGTTTTTCTATCAGTTTTCCACACGTACTTGGTGCCAGTTACAGCCAGCGTATACCTTGGACGGTACAGGTTCCGTTCATTGTCGACCGTAAGTTCCCCCGTCTGGAGGACACTCATCTGGCCACGCACAATCTGAATATCCACATAGGCAAGTCGCATATTCTGAAGGATGTCAACGTAGAGATTCCTCAGAATAAGATAACGTGCATCATCGGTCCTTCAGGCTGTGGTAAAACCACGCTGTTGCGTACCTTCAACCGCCTTGTAGACTCAATAGAAGGCGTCAAAATTGACGGTGAAGTAAACTTAGGAAAACAAGACGTTGTTGCGGCGGGTCCCAGCCAAATGACCGAACTGCGTCGAAATATTGGCTTGGTTCCACAACGGCCATGTCCGCTTCCCATGAGCATATATGACAACATTGCCTATGGATGCAAGATACATGGCGTTCGGGGCAAACGCAAGCTTGATCTCGTAGTTCGGCACTATCTTGAGGCAGTGGGATTGTGGGAAGAGGTGAAAGACCGCTTGCATACTCCTGCCATCAAACTGTCTGGTGGACAGCAACAGCGCCTCTGTCTGGCTCGCAGTCTGGCTGTCGAGCCCAGCTACCTGTTGGCCGATGAATCCACCAGTGCCCTTGATCCCATCTCGAGCAAGACTGTTGAAGATCTCTTCGTGAAGTTAAAGCAGGACTATTCCATTGTCATGGTTACTCATACCTTGCGTCAGGCTCAGCGCATTGCCGACCACGTCATCTTTATGTATCTGGGCGAAGTTATTGAACAGGGTGACGCAAAGGATATTTTCAATAATCCCCAGCATGAACTGACCAAAAATTATTTAAGTGGTGGAATCAGCTAAATCCTGTAATGTGAAGTACGAAGACCCCTTTAATTTCTCTCCTAACGATGAGGAAGAGGAAAGTTGGCGTAGTGCTCTCTTCTATACGATAGGAGTGCTTATCATGCTCATTTTGGGTTTGCTTGGAAACGGGGCGTTTAAGTAAGAGATATGTACCTATTGCACATATAATCTGCAGGATATGGAGTTCAAAGTAGAAAAAGCAGTTCTTGACGCTGGTGTAAAGATCGTGTTCGTGGTCATTCAAGGACTTGACAATAGTAAGGAAAGCTACGAATGGCATGCACATCGTGAGGTCTTACTGAACGATCTGTTAGAGCGTTATAAAGACGTTGACGTACATCAGGACCCAATTTTGGAGGGATTCAACCTGCTGCATGACCATACTGGCGTGAAAAGACGTAAGAATATTCCCGCCAGCGAGAATCTGATTAAACTGTTGCAGAAGCATGGCTCTCTTACCTATATTAATAAAGTTGTAGATATATACAACCTCATATCGCTCGACTCGAAACTGGCTCTTGGCGCACACAATATAGACCGCGTCAGCGGAAATGTCACGCTGCGCTTTACTGATGGTACAGAGCGTTTTGTACCGCTCGGCCAGACGGAGCCTGTAGCGATAAATCCTCATGAATATTCATACATCGACGATTCTAACGAGGTATTGTGTCGCTTGGAGATTCGACAAGTACAGAAGACACTGGTTGACGAGACGGCTCGCAACGTGTTCTACATTGTTCAAGGCAATGATGCTACTTCTGACGAGCTGCTTCATCAGACGGCACAGAAAATCATTGACCTGACTACGCAATATTGTGGTGGAGTCGGTGAAATCATCATCCCCACGGTCGTTTAAATGCAATCCGTTTGTAAGGCAGCCTCGGTGCTGCCTATTTTTTCTGGCGTAAAACCTAAATTCATTTAAATATGATTGCAAAAATAGGGGAAATGCTGGAAAATTGCTAAATTTGCACTCACATTTAAAATACTTAATTTAGCGATCGAAGTTATGAAAGTGATTAGTACAAAGAAGGCACCTGCTGCCATCGGGCCTTATAGCCAGGCCATTCAAGTGGGAAATCTCGTCTATACTTCTGGTCAGATTCCCATAGACCCTGAGACTGGCGTATTCGTCGAGGGTGGCATCAAAGAACAGACCCGTCAGTCGCTTACCAATGTAAAGGCCATTCTGGAAGAGACAGGTCTCAGTATGAGCAACGTCGTTAAGACCACTGTCTTCATGGCTGACATGAACGACTTCGCTGATATGAACGCCGTCTATGCAGAGTTTTTCACGGAACCATATCCCGCACGTTCTGCCGTTGCTGTAAAGACTTTGCCGAAGGGCGCCTTGGTTGAGATTGAAGTGGTTGCCGCTATTGAATAGAAGATGAAGCCACTATCCATACGAACGGCAGGCTTCACGGATTCGGTTATCCGACGGATGACCCGCATCTCCAATAAGTACGGAGCCATCAATCTCTCGCAGGGATTCCCAGATTTCGACCCGCCAAAGGAAATTACCAATCGTTTGGCACAGATTGCCCCGTCTGGCCCTCACCAGTATGCCATCACCTGGGGAGCGCAGAACTTCCGTGAGGCACTGGCCAAGAAGCATAGCCACTTTACGGGATTGCCCATCGATGCCGATAAGAATATCGTGGTGACTTGTGGCAGCACGGAGGCCATGATGACTGCGATGATGACCGTCGTGAATCCAGGCGACAAAGTGGCCATCTTCTCGCCGTTCTACGAGAACTATACCGCCGACACTATCCTGACGGGAGCTGAACCTGTCTATATCCCGCTGGTGCCGCCAACATTCTCTTTCGATGCCAACCTGTTGGAGGATACTTTTAGGAATGGGGCCAGGGCTCTTGTTCTCTGTAATCCGTCGAACCCATGTGGCAAGGTGTTTACACGCGAAGAACTACAGACGATAGCTGATATCATCATCAAGTATGATGGCTATGTGATTACAGATGAAGTCTATGAGCATATCATCTATGCTCCACACAAGCACGTCTATATCTCCACGCTGCCAGGTATGTGGGAGCGAACCATTTCTTGTAGTTCACTCTCGAAAACCTACAGCATCACCGGCTGGCGACTCGGCTATGACATTGCTCCAGAGCGTGTCATCGAACGAGTGAAGAAGGTGCACGACTTCCTGACCGTTGGTGCTGCTGCGCCTTTGATGGAGGCTGCTACCGTCGGCCTTCGCTTTCCAGATAGCTATTATGCCAACCTTCAGGCACACTATAGCCACATGAAGCAGCTGTTCTGCGATGGTTTGAAGAATTTCGGTCTGACCTTTACAGACCCACAGGGAGCCTATTATGTGTTGCTTGATGTTTCCAAGTATGGCGTGAAAGATGATTTACATTTCTGCGAATGGCTGGCTGAGCATGTCGGAGTGGGTGCCGTCCCTGGCAGCTGCTTCTTCCGCGAGGACGTACATCACCTTATCCGTTTCCACTTTGCCAAGCGCGACGATACGCTGAATGCTGCCCTTGACCGGCTGTCGGAACTTGATAGCAAGGCTAAAGACTACAAATAGCATCATTCTGATGGAACTGAACCAAGATGCGGCAAAAGCCACGATTCGACCTATAGAGATGGCAGACCAACAGCCGCTGGCAAGACTGATACGATCCGTATTCGAGGAATATGGTGCTCCTTTGGTGAATACTGTCTACGATGACCCACGCACATGGCATATTTGTGAAACGGTGGAAAAGGAGAGGGCTGGCTATTGGGTGATAGATGTTGAAGGCGAAGTGATGGGCGGTTGTGGATACTATCCGACTGAAGGACTGCCTGAAGGCTATGCAGAACTGGTGAAGTTTTATCTCTCGCCCCTCGCACGGGGTAAGGGCTATGGCTCCCGCCTGTTCAGACTCGTTATAGCCGAGGCACGGAAGGCTGGCTATAAGCACCTCTATATCGAATCATTCCCTGAATTCGCCGACGCCGTGAAGATGTATGCCCGTCACGGCTTTGCAGAACTACCCTCGCGACTGGGTAATTCTGGGCATTTAGCGACGACCATACACATGAAACTTGACCTATAGAGCGTCTGAATCAGCGAAATACCCAACATAAGTGATGCGAAATGCCGTGCTGATGGTATTTCGCATCTCTATTTTTTGCCGTACCTTTGCAGCAGAAACTTTTGCCATTGTGAAATTGTATATTAAATGGGTAGATCTATGGTAATTAAAAAATCTGATTACGGCCAGCAGTACAAAGAGTATACAACTCAGGCCGCAGGCGATAAAGCCTATATAGTAGGCGCTCAGGTGCTCGGTGGAGAGCTCTGGTTCAACTAAGCGCAGTTCCACAACCCGTTTGTAAGGCAGCCTCAGTGCTGCCTGTTTTTGTGATTTTGAATTTGCAACCAGGTTGCAAGAAGAATATCGTAATTTTGTGCCCTGAAAGTGCAGAATTATGATTAATAAGATAATATGGTATTCTATACAGCACAAGTTTATAGTGCTGTTATTGCTGGCATTCATCATTGGAGGTGGACTCTATGGTATGCGCACAGTGAATGTGGATTCGACGCCTGATATCACGGATAATCAGGTGCAAGTGATTACGTCATCGCCCAATCTGGGTACGCTCGATATAGAGCAGTTTGTGACTTATCCCATTGAGCTTGCCATGAGCAATCTGCCTGGGGTAGAGGATATCCGCTCTGTATCGCGCTTCGGGCTTTCGGTGGTAACGGTTGTTTTCAAGGAGAACATGGGAACCTATCTCCCACGTCAGTTGGTGAAGGAGAAACTTGACGAGGTAGAAGAACAGATTTCTGAAGGTTTCGGAAAACCCGAGATAGGCCCGATTACTACAGGTCTGGGCGAGATATATCAATATACGCTCTTGCCTAAGGATGTTTCGAAATATACGCCTCAGGAATTGCGTACCATGCAGGACTGGGTAGTGAAGCGTCAACTCTCTATGATACCTGGTGTAGTGGATGTGAACTCGTTCGGCGGCAGTATCAAACAGTATGAGATAGCCTTGAGCTCAGAACAACTGAACTCACGACATGTAACCATGCAAGAGGTGTTTGATGCGCTCTCGAAGAATAATGTAAACACTGGTGGCGCCTATATCGAGAAAGACCACATGGCCAGTTTTATCCGAGGTGAGGGACTTGTTAAGTCGCTCGATGATATCAGGCATATCGTAGTGAAGAATGAGGGTGGCGTACCTATTCTTATTAGCGATGTGGCTGAGGAGGTGAGGTTTGGTCACCAGGTGAGGTATGGCGCTTTTACCCAAGACGGGCACGAGGCTGTAGGCGGTATGATACTGATGCTGAAAGGCGCCAATTCGGCCAAGGTGGTAGCTGCTGTGAAAGAGCGCATGAAGGATGTACAGAAGAGTCTGCCAAAGGATATACAGATTAAGCCCTTCCTCGACCGCAGCAATCTGATAGAGCGCACCACCAGCACTATTGCTCGCAACTTAACGGAAGGTGCATTGATTGTTATATTTGTATTGGTATTGCTGTTGGGCAGTGTGCGTGGCGGCCTGATTACGGCATCGGTCATTCCGCTGTCGTTGCTCTTTGCCTTCATCCTGATGCGTGTGTTTGGCGTTTCGGCCAATCTGATGAGTCTTGGTGCTATCGACTTTGGTATCATAGTTGATGGAGCTGTGATTATAGTTGAAGGAATAGTTCATAAAGTAGAAAGGGCGAAGTTCAAGATGTCGGAATCGCCGCTCGACATGGAGCAGATAGGCTACGAGAGTGCTTCGACTATGATGGGGGCCGCTTTCTTCGGACAGTTGATTATCCTGATTGTGTTTGCCCCCATCTTGTTCCTGACAGGCATCAGCGGAAAAATGTTCCAGCCGATGGCATATACTTTTGCCTTTGCCGTGTTGGGTGCATTGATTCTCTGCCTTACCTATGTGCCTGCCATCAGCGTATTACTGCTTAGACCTCATGGTAACAAGGATAGCAGGTTGGCACGATTTGAGCAAAGGCTGCAATTGCTGAGCGAAAACATGATGACCAAGGTGCAGCAGGCATACAGTCCGCTGCTCTCTTATTCGCTTGAACATCGCAGATTAGTGTTGCTGCTGGCTGCTGGTCTTTTTGTGATATCAGGATTGGTATTCTGGAATATGGGTGGAGAGTTTATACCCGAATTAGACGAAGGCGACATTGCTATGCAGACATTCCTGCGCCCTGGCAGTTCGCTCGAGGAAACCATCAAACGCGAGGTGGAGGTTGAACAAGTGCTACTTCAGAACTTCCCAGAGATAAAAACTGTTTGTGCTCGAATTGGTGTTGCTGATATTCCTACCGACCCGATGGGGTTTGATTATACTGACTCGTTTGTGATTCTTGAGAAAGATAAGAGCAAATGGAAAAATGCCAAGACGAAGGAAGAACTGATTGAAAAAATGATTGAGAAGCTGGACTCGCTTCCTGGTTTGAACTATTCTTTCTCACAACCTGTTGCCTTGCGCTTTAACGAGTTGCTCACTGGTGTACGCGAAGATATAGCCGTGAAGGTATATGGTGAGGATCTTGATACGCTGAACATGATTGGCGAAAAGATGGTGAACGTTATTTCAAAGATTAAGGGAGCTGAGGATGTGGCGTTGGAGCGTACAGCCGGTCTGCCACAGATTACCGTGAAATACGATCGTCAGAGAATAGCCCGCTACGGACTGAATATTGAAAAATTGAACAATTATGTATGTGCCGCCTTTGCTGGTGCAAAAGCCGGTGTGATATTCGAAGGGGAGAAACGTTTTGATATGGTGATACGCCTCGACCAGAAGGAGCGCAAGAGTATTGATGATATCCAGAATCTGTATGTAGATCTTCCAAATGGTTCATTGATTCCATTGAAAGAGGTGGCAGATATCAGTTATGAGCCCGGTCCGATGCAGATTAGTCGTGACAAAGCCTCACGACGTGTCTATGTAGGTGTGAATGTACGTGGTAGGGATGTGCAGTCGTTGGTTGAGGAAATTAAGCAGAAACTCGATAATCAGGTGAAAATGCCTACTGGCTATCATGTAACATACGGAGGCGAGTTCCAGAATATGCAGGATGCTCGTGAACGCATGGCTATAGTCATGCCTATAGCCTTGTTGCTGATCTTTGTGCTGTTGTATTTTGCCTTGAAATCAGTTAAACAGGCATTGATGATTTATATGGCAGTACCGCTTTCTACTATCGGCGGTGTCTTAGCATTGGCGTTACGTGGTATGCCTTTCAGCATCTCAGCTGGTGTGGGCTTTATAGTGCTTTTTGGTGTGGCTGTTCTTAACGGACTGGTATTGGTTAACCGCTTCAACGCTCTGCATCAGGGTGGGGTTGACGATATCCGTGAGTGTGTCATCAAGGGAACGCGTGAGCGCCTGCGCCCGATACTTCTCACAGCTACTGCTGCCATGCTCGGCTTCTTGCCAATGGCCTTCTCCGGTTCGGCTGGCGCAGAGGTGCAGCGCCCATTGGCTACTGTGGTTATAGGAGGTCTGTTTACCGCTACTACACTTACGCTGATCGTACTACCTATATTATATATGTATGAAGAGAAAATAGGAAAGAAACTTATGAATCATCATCTTCAAGTAACTACCGTGTTGATGGCTTTGCTCTTGCTGCCCTCTGTAGCAAAAGCACAGGTCATCACCTTACAGCAAGCACAGGAAATGGCTATTAAGAACTATCCAAGTATGCGGGCCGCACATCTGAACATACAAAGTCAGCAGGCTCTTCTGCCATCAGCATTCAACCTTGGTGATACAGAACTCTCTACGGGCGGCGAGGAAATAGGCAAGGGCAACGAAGCTACCTATACCTTGATTGCTCTCCGACAGAATCTGGATATCTTCAGTATCGGTGCCAAGAAGGGACTACTGAATCAACAACTGAAGGTGGCTGAAGCCGAAGGGAAAGTGGTGGAACGAGAGCTGAAGCGTGAGGTTGGCATTGATTATGTGAACGCCCTGGTAGCTCGTCATCGTACAAAGGTTTATGAGGGTTTTGATTCGGTATTCAGCGATTTTGAAAAAGCAGCAAAGATGCGATACGAAACCGAAGCAACCTCAAAACTGGAATATATCAGTGCGCTGCAGCAATTACGCCAGAACAGCCTTGCTCTTCGCCAGGCTCAGATGGATGAAGAAATTGCGAAACAGAACTTGAACAGATGGTTGGGAACAGAAACGTTTTTTTTGCCTGCGGATAGTCTGGAATTAAGCATAGAGAACCCAATATTGAATAACACACCAACTATTCAGCTTGCCAACGAGAAAGTGAAGTTGGCCGAGAAGCTGGTAAAAGCCGAAAAGGCAGAATTTCTTCCTAAACTGTATGTTCAAGGAGGTTCGCAGAAGATTGGTAATAATAGTGGTTACTGGTCGTACGAGGTTGGCGTCAGCATGCCTGTGTTCAGTAGCGAACGTAGGGCGAAAGCAAAGGCCGGAAAACTACAGTTCGAAGCTGAAAAGGCTCAGCAGGAACATACAGAACTGCTGTTGAAATCAGAACTACAGACGCTTTCGGCCAATAACGAGAAGTGGCAGGAACAGCTGAAATACTATCGCGAAGTGGTTCTTCCGTTAGCTGATGAGCAACAACGCGTGGCTATCATGTCATACCGTCAAGGGGCTATCGACTACATCGGATTTATTGAGAATATGAAGGAGGCTGCAAAGGTACAACTTGACTATTGGGATGTATACGGTGAGTATCTCACCAGCCATATTAAATTACTTTATTTTTAAAACGACATTATGAAAACTTATATTTTTAATATTGCAATTGCTGCTATGATGCTTGTAGGTTGCACTGGCAACATCGACAAGGATACCAATGAGACGGCAGAGGCTGAAGTTGAAATGGCTGACGTGACACTTACCGACAGTCAGGTGAAGAAGCTGGGCATCAGCTTCGGTACACTTCCTACCCACGAATTCTCGGGCGAGATTGAGGCTAACGGCAGCTTGGCTGTAGCACCTCAGAGTCAGGCATCGGTATCGCCCTATACAGGGGGAAATGTGAAGCAGATTCTGGTTCGTGAAGGCCAAAAGGTTGTGAAGGGGCAGGTGCTGGCATTACTCTCTCATCCTGATCTCCTGGATGTGCAGAGCCGCTATCTTGATGCGTATAACCGACTGATATATGTTTCTAAGGAATACGAACGACAGCATAAACTCTATACCGAGAAGATTGGGTCGGGCAAGGACTATCAGCAGACACTCTCTGAATATCGTCTGCTTCAAGGACAACTCCGAACATCGGAGGCTCAACTCCGTATGATGGGTATCAATCCTGCCAAGATTGCCAATGGAGAAACTGTTACCTCTGTTGCGCTTCGTGCTCCTATTGCAGGCACTGTAGAAGCTATCAATGCCGAAACTGGTCAGTATGTCGATAATCAAATGGCGATGTTTCATATCGTGAATTTCGACAATATCTATGCAGACTTGTTAGTGTTCGAGAAAGACCTTCCGCACATCCGTGTAGGACAGGATGTTAGTTTTGAACTGAAATCGGCTTGTGGCGATAAGTTTACTGGAAAAATCACATCTATAGGCAAGATCTTCGATAATAATCCCAAGGCAGCACATGTGCGTGCCACGATAGAAGGCCCAGAACATGAATTTGCAGAAGGTCTCTATCTCTGTGGCAAGATAGTATCCGACTTACACCAGGCACCAGCATTCTCAACCGAGGGAGTGGTCTCCGATGCCGGTAAATCCTATGTGTTTACCGTTACTCGTGATGATGGTAGTTACACCTTCCATCCTGTAGAAGTAACAAAGGTGCGCGAGGAGAAAGGATTCATAGAGGTACAGCCGATAAGCGACGTAGGCTCTACGGCTCAATTTGCTTTGAATGGCGCCTATTATATCCTATCGGAAATGAAAAAGGCCGAGACGGGAGAAGATGAATAAGTAATAAAATAATAATAATGAGATGGATAATAGTAGTATAATCTATCAAAAATTGACTGAGGACAAAATCGATACATTTATTCAGATGCGCATTAATCAGCTTCTTGAGGAGGGCGCAACAGAAGATGTCGATCTTGCTCCATCATTGAAGGACTATTATGTTAGACATATGGCAGATGGCTCCTTTGTATCATGGATTGCGATGGATGGTGAAAAGATAGTGGGAACGAGCGGTATGTCTTTTGTGGAGAAGCCACCATATTTTGGTTGTCCCAGCGGAAGGATAGGTCTTCTGTCGAGTATGTTTACTGATCCTGACTACAGACGCAAGGGAATAGCAAAAGAACTGCTTTCAAGAGTGGTAGAGGAAGCCAGAGTACATGGGTGTGGTTCGGTTCAGATCACAGCATCAGACATGGGTGTCCTACTATATACAGCATTTGGTTTCGTCAAGAATACGAATTTTATGCAATATCGTATCGATTAATGAATGTAATCACTGCTGTCAGAGAGCTGTAATCGACGAAGTCTTCCTTTTTGCCATATGTGGCAAGAATGGTCTTTGATTCGGCATTAAGCTTTTCTTCGGGCATCTTTGAGATTTTCGAGTGAATGACCGCCATCATCATCCGATGCTTCAGACTCAGATGGCTGTAGTCAATGGCTCCATGTAGATGGAATATCCGTGATTCATCATAGAAATGTTCTGGAACACGTTCCTTAATAGAGTGCCGGATGTATGCAATATTCTCTGGATCTGTCGGGTCAACAAGACCGACAGTGACGATAACCAGTTCTTGCTTGGGGGACATCTTACTGACCGTCTTCTTTAACCCCAGGACACTCCCCGCATAAAGAGCCCCCATGAAGATAACCCGTTCATACTTATCAATATCCTTAGCCTCTTTGAAAGCTACGGCTTCTATCCCCGTCATTGCAGACAGGTGTTCGGCATATCGCTTAGTTGTGCCATATTGGCTTCCATAAATAATGAGCGATTTGTTCATTTGCGCATGGTTTGTTCACCCCGTTTTGTCATTTCCTCTGCAAATGCTTGTTCGCCGTTCTCACGGATGTAACGGATGCAGGCAGGACGGTCGCTATGGAAGACGAATGCAAAGACCTTGCTAACAAAATTGTTGTAAAGGCGACATTCCTTAACGTCTATCTCGCATTCGGCACAAGTATGGAAACCCTTTTCCATACAACACTTGCGGATCTTGCACCATGAAGCCTTTTCATTTTTATGACATCCAGGGCATTTGCCCATACGGTATTTCTTGCACGCTCCACAGTAAAGACCGCAAGCGGCAACCATCCTCACGTCAACTGTTATTTCTTTCATTTACTCAATTTTGATTCATTACCTAATGATATAGCGGGGTCTTTGGGCAGGAAATCACTGTCTCATACACTACAGTTTCTCCACCAATGCCTGAATCTTGCTCAGCGTGGCATCGGTCTTCTGCTCGTCGATCTTGGCACTGACATAGCCTATATTTTCTACCTGCCAATAATTGCAGATGTCACGGAACTCTGCGATAGCACCATCATAAACGTTTGGCGAATAGGATGACATCAACAGAGCCATCTTTTTCACCTTGGCTGGTTTGTTCACGCAGTACATGCGCTGAATGGGAAGCTGAATCTGGGCTGAGAGCGTAAAGTAGTAGATGGGTGCAGCCAGCACCAGCACCTCTGCTTCTGCCATCAATGGGTACAATTCCTGCATGTCATCCTTCTGGATGCAGGCACCATTGCCTTTGTTATGACAATACTCGCAAGCCAGACAGCCTGCAATCTTCTTCTTAGACACATTGACCAATGTGACCTGATGACCTGCTGCCTCGGCAGCCTTCTTGTACTCTTCCGCCATCCATGCAGTGTTGCCGTTAGCTCGTGGCGAGCCTTGTAGAATCAGAATGTTCATAATCGTATTTATTTAGTGTAAATCCTTAAATTAGAAAGTTGGTACTCACCACTCGAAAGTTGGTTCTTACCACTTTCTTGTAATAACCTTGCTAATTTTCTTTGCAAATATACGGATTTTGCTGCAAATTTTGTATATTTGCACCTTAAATTTAGGATTGTTTATCAAGTAACCCAACAAAATCTGCACTTATGGATTCTTTTAAGGATAAAGTAGCCGTTGTGACGGGAGGTGCTCAGGGCATCGGACGATGTATTGCCGATGAGTTTCTGAAGGCCGGTGCCCATGTCTGTGTCATCGACAAGCAGAAAGGGCAGCACTTTGTGGGCGACATATCGGACAAGCAGGTGCTGGAGCGGTTTGCCCAGGAGGTCATCGGGAAGTATGGTCATGTGGACTACCTTATCAACAATGCCCTACCGCTGATGAAGGGCATTGACGAATGCAGCTATGAAGAGTTTCAATACGCCATGAGCGTGGGAGTTACCGCTCCGTTCTACCTTGCCAAACTCTTCGCTCCGTATTTTGCCGAAGGTGCCGCCATCGTGAATATATCATCGTCCCGTGACCGCATGAGCCAGCCGCAGACAGAGAGCTACACGGCTGCAAAAGGTGGCATTGCCGCACTGACCCATGCACTGGCTGTTAGCTTTTCAGGCCGTATTCGTGTTAATTCTATCTCACCAGGTTGGATAGACACTAACTATACGGTCTATGAAGGCCCCGATGCCACACAGCAACCTGCAGGACGTGTCGGCAATCCGATGGATATTGCCAACATGGTGCTGTTCCTCTGTTCCGACAAGGCAGGTTTCATTACGGGTGAGAACATCTGCATAGATGGTGGCATGACCCACCAGATGATCTATCATGGCGATAACGGCTGGAAGTTGGAAATATGAAGAAGGGATTACTTATATCGATTGCGTTGATATTTTCAGTTGCAATATCGGCACAGGATGTTGAAGGATTCATCAACAGACAGATGCAGACTTATCCGAAGTCGCGGCTGCTTGACATCTACAAGTCGTGCTTCCAGGACTATATGGGAGCCGAACATCTGGTGTCGGACAGACAAAGGGTTAAGGCTTATCTGGATGAAGAGTTGAATACTATCAGCCTCGATGACCTCATGCCCTGGTACTACGAGCCATGCGGGATAGACAGCAGCTATTATCGTGTCAGCATTCGAGCCATCAAAGAGAGTCTCGTCTCAGAAGACCTGTTGCTTAATGCCTTCATCCGAAGTGCCAACTCTGAGAAGCGACCTTCTGTTGAGTCGTGGAGTGAACGATGGCACAAGATTATTGGTACTATTGACCAGATGAAACTGGATTTGCCCAACTATCAAGAGGACAAACAATTCATAGACAGCGTCCTTTACGTCGGGAAATACGCCATCAGCCACTCGCCAGACTACCGTGAGGCCTATCATCCTCACTACAGAATTGTAGAACGTAACATCTTTGAAAAAGAAATCAAAAGTCTTATAGATCAGAAAAAGTAAAAAAACAATGAAGATAGAAAAGTTTGTATTCGCAGCCTTCATGATTATGGCAAGTATTCCTGCATTTGCTCAGGAAGAGAACGGATTTAAGAAGTTCAACGTAAGGGAGGACTTCACGGAGAATGGTTTCCAATGGTTCCACGATGCCGAATTGCTTGCGGCTGGCGACAAGGAGAAAAGCAATGCCATGACCATCGGCTGGGGTGGCATCGGGACACTTTGGGGACGCACAGCCCTGACTGTTTATGTCGCAGAGAAGCGTTATACCAAGGAGTTTATGGATAAAGCGGAATACTTTACTGTGATGGCTTTTGACGTGAAGGACAGTAAGGTGCTGAACTACATGGGAACGAAGAGCGGACGCGACGGCGACAAGGCTCAGGCTCTTGGACTTCATACTGCCTATACAGCCAACGGTACACCATATTATACTGAAGCTACGATGGTGATAGAGTGCAAGATTATGTATGCCGCGCCCTTTGATCACCAGTATTTCAAAAGTGACGCTCCCAAGAATATGTATGCTAACTTCCCTGCTGGTATTCATTCCATGTATATAGGTGAGGTTGTTAACGCCTGGAAGAAATGAGTAAACGGGATTATATTCAGGCAAATAAGGACTGGTTAGAAGCCAAGTCAAAAGAGGAAGGGATTAAGGCTCTTCCTAAGGGAATATATTATAAGGTGTTGGCAGAGGGTGACGCTTCGAGTGCCCAGCCGACGGTTCGCAGTATCATCACAGCCCACTACACAGGTAAGACCATCGACGGCAAGCAGTTTGACAGCAGCCGTGGCGGTGTTCCTCTGGCTTGTAGGCTATGTGACTTGATTGAGGGCTGGATCATTGCCATGCAGCAGATGCATATCGGTGACAAGTGGGAACTATATATCCCTGCAGAGATGGGATATGGCAAGTTCTCTCAGCCAGGCATTCCCGGTGGTTCAACACTTATCTTTGAAATTGAATTGTTAGGCATCGCATGACGTTACGTGAACTCATTCTTTCCGTAGATTCAGAGCAGTATAGCGATTCTTCGCTATATCAGAAGCTCCGTGAGATAAAACCTGAATATGGCTCCAGCAGGCATATTCAGGTAAAGCTTATCGATGGGAAGATTGCTGTAACCAATGCCCATGTCGGCTCGATGGGTGATATTCTCACTTACCCAATTGACGTTGAACCCGAATTGAAAATATCAAAGGTACAGCTTTTAGATGCCATCCTTCATGAACTTTCCTCCAATGGGTTCAGTGAATCGGAAGAGTCTGATTTCTGGAGCGACTTTGATAATCTTCAAAAAGCAAAAATAGTTCGATGACAGACTTCGATTCTATATGGCGCATTCAGGATGAGATTCGGACGGTGGTCAATACCGTTCTAGGTGAGTGTATCTGGAATCTGGCCTATGATGAGAGGCGTAGTGCTATCGTTCTCGAACTGACATTCTTCCTTGATGAAGATGCTATCAGTAATCTTTGTTGTCAGTTCCCAATACCGGCAGATTATGACGGAGTCGGACCTAAGGGGACTAAGTTCGTATTTTACTTATAACAAAAAAGTTGGTAATAGGTAAACAAATACATATTGCAGTATTTGGGTTGAATCTGCGTAGGGTTTAATAACGTTAAATACGTTAAATCTTCATTCTTTTGGGGCACCCAAAAATCCCCAACGTCACTTTTCTACCGTTTAATATGTAAGTTATTGATTATCAATATTTAAAATATTCAGCGAGTGTAAACTGTTGGAAGAAGTTATTATAC
>Ga0326511_10001055_pt1 | contig 23353 bp, 23 predicted proteins | sample 0_2496_0518_D_FD_203701 | JGI IMG/M metagenome (GOLD analysis project Ga0326511, IMG submission 203701) | Bovine rumen microbial communities from UC Davis, California, United States - 0_2496_0518 | ecosystem: Host-associated > Mammals > Digestive system > Stomach > Rumen | place: USA...
CCCATACCGCCAAGAACCTTTGCCCGTAAGTCTATATAGAGATTTGGCCCAGACGCCGGTGTTATTGAATATCCGCGCACTAAAACGCCGTTTTGATTGATTGTTGCGACTGGATAGCGTACTTGCGGGTAGCCGTATGTCCAAGAAGATTCAATAGTTCCTTGAATGTTGGCACCGTCTTTATCCCAAGAACCTATTTTAGTACCAGATTTGTCATATACTTCCAGAAGACCGTTTGCATCATTTAATCCACCCAGCTTTAATGTACCGCCTTGTATGTAAGTAGCATTAATATATAACAAGCCGTCTTTTAAGTATATACCCTGTATCTGCCCATTATTAGTAAGTCGATTAAAAACTTCTTGTTGGGTTAGTGCGTTATTTAAAGCCGTTACTGCGGAATCATCTGTGTATTTAGATGCTTTTTCCCATTCAGAAGCAGTATAACTACCAGATGCTCTTGACGTTTTACACCGCATGATGTCGCCAGTAGAGCCTTGTACCCATAAGTCTCCTTCATCATACGGCGGTGTTGGTTGTGTAATAAATACCCTTGCTTTACCATCAATCTTGTCGAATACTTCGTTTGGAACATTTTGCTGTTGCCAGATACTTCCGCTATATCTATATGTTTTTCCTGTAGATGTGTTATACCATAAATCGCCTTCATGGATTATTTTTTCTTCAGCTGACCAATTAGTTGATGGGTCATTATCTTGATAAAATGTTTCTGCTTTACCATCAACTTGTGTCTGTAAGCTGTCTGCATAAGATTTTAAAGTGTCAATCTTAGCGTCAAAGTCCTCAGGTGCGGGATTCCACGCACTGGCCTTGTTACCACTTTCAAGTTGCATACCGCATATAATAATAGATGCGTCATTAATACTTGCTCCAAAGAATACATTTGCGCCTGTATCAGCAACATAAGCAGATGTTGTCTTCGCAGTAAACGTATACGAGTATCGTTTCCATTCACTTGTTACATCTATTCTGGTACCACTATATGAAGAGATACCACAGAACATAAATAATTGACCGGAGCCTTTAGCGTAACAAGAAATTGTATATTGTTGTTCGCCGATTATTTTAATTCTATTTTGCCCAATAGCTACTGATTGACCAAAAGCAGTACTTGATACACTAGTTACATCAATCTGCCAGCCATTAACAATGCTCTTATCTGGACAATCAGTAATATCAACATGTGTTATTGTGCCTGTTCCATCGCCAGCTTTTCTCCATGTTCTGTCTGCCCAGTACCCAGTCGCAGTCAGCTGTGTTGTACTATTTGTGCCTGTGAGTTTATTTTTTCCACCAATCTCAAGTTCTGCAACCGCAGAACTGTCTGATACAGCAACCCATGAGGAACCGCTCCAACGATACAGCTTGTTGTTATCATCTGTGTCAATCCAGAGGTCGCCTTTGTCTGTTGCTGTGGGTTGGTCTGCCTGAGCGAAAGTGACTATCTTACCATCCGCTGTAGTTTGGGCATTGGATGCCGCAGTCAGTGCAGATTGGATAGCCGCATCCTGTATGGATATCCACGATGACCCATTCCACCGATGCAGGCTATTGCCATCGTCTGTATCTATCCAGAGGTCGCCTGTTGCCGTAGCAGTCGGCTGAGATGCCTGATAAAATGTTGTGACCTTCTTACTAATTGCTGTATTAGTACTCGTGACAAAGCTAGCATACGTGCCATCCCTAAACGCCGTAAAAGCACTGTCATCTGTATATTTGGATGCTTTATCCCAATCATTAGCAGAATAACTATCAGTATCAGTTTTCGCAATTTTACATTTTAATATTTCACCAGTAGACCCTTGTACCCATAAATCACCTACATCATACGGCGGTGTTGGTGTTACTACGAATATTCGTTTTTTACGGTCTGCGGTTTCTTGTGCTTTGTATGCAGTTTGTATAGCTTTTGTAATTTGTGAATCTTCTATTAATTTCCATTCCCACGTACCACTAGAATTTTTCATAAAACGATACGCATAACCAGTACTTTCCCAGTAAAACACATCGCCTTCATGTGATTTTTTATCCGATTCAGTTGTCCAATTAGATGCTGGGAAATTAGTGAGTTCAGGTTTATAGTCGTAATACCAAGATTCAATTTGACCGTCAATCTGGTCTTGTAAATTAGCTACAATAGCATTAACTTCTGCACTATAACTATTAATCTGACTATCAGTGTATGAATTTGCACTTGTAACAGCGTTATTTGTTGCTGTGCTTATTGCATCTTGTTTTGCTGTATCTGTATATGAATTTGCGTTCTGTAGTGCATCATTAGCTTTTCCTTGAGCAATAGAATCTATTGTATCTCCGTTTGTTAATGAAAAACTAGTCGCATTAATTCTAACTTCACCAGTTGCGGCATTAACGTAAAGAGTTTCTTTATTATCTTTTGTAATGATTAATTCTCCGCCAACACCCCAGTCAAAATTGATTCCTATTGTACGCATGATACTGGCAATTAAATTACCATTAACTTCAAGACCATACCAAGTTGGATGTTCATCAGTACCATTAGATGTAACAGTAATACCAACGTTACTAATTACAATCTGAATATCAGATTCGGATAATTGTGGTTTATTATGATAATATGTTATTACAGAACCGTCTTGCTGTGTAACCTTTGTTTTATGTAATCCGCTAGCATTTTCAACTCTATCAGATAAATCAGCAAGTGCGGCACTATAGGTTTCCCGTTGCTGACGTAACTGTTTTCTCATTGCAACATAAGATTTCGTCTGACTACTAAATCTTACTGCTGAATTTCTAGCAACTTGGGCCGCACCGCATACAATTTCTTGTAAAGCTGTTGGTGAAAAAGTTGCTCTGGTAACAAGTATCGGATGCTCAACACCTTTAGAGTCCCAAATTAATGCTACATCACCAGCTTCTATAATTGGGTTACCTAAAGTTTCAATATTACATTTTCTAAATCGTAATCCTATTAGTTGAGTAGATAACCAATTTAATACCGTACTCATGTTTTCAACGGTTATAAACTTGTTATCTTCTATTTCAATTAAATAATCATCAGTACCCGCAGTAACTTGTACGATGTCTTCATCTACCTCTGGGTCATCTATATCTACAGAAATTCTAACTCCTGTAATAACTACATCATCAACACCGAGTGATTGAGAACGTAATGCATTAATATAATGTACTTTATCAGAAACTTGAAAACTTCCGCCGTCAATAATTGTACCTGACCAATCTGTAAATGAGCCACCATCAACAACATTACCTGCTGTCCACGGGTTAAATGTACCGCCATCATATTCTGTATTATATGCTTCTAATGATGTAACATCAAACCACGAAAATTCAAGTTCGCCCACTGTATTACATCGTGCAAAACATCCAGCAATAGTAGCGGCCCACCCAATAACTTCTCTGAATGTTGTACTTTCTTCACTCGGTCGGGTTGCAACATTGAATGTATTATGTGGAAAATTTAAAGAATTAGTAGCCAATGTAACGTCACAAACATTACAAGCATCACGTACAATATCTAATAATGTTGCAGGATACGTAAGGGAACTTTCACTATACGGTCTATCGAACTGAGCCATATTATCAAGTAATGATAAAGTTATAGTAACATCACCATAAACAGCATCATCAACTGTAAATATGCCACGTTTAAATTCTTCAATAGTATTATTAAGATTAAGCCCTATATAGACTGTAATAACAGCATTTTTAAATTCATAATCGGAATATACATTATCATTATTATATAAAATAACATCACAAGCATTGATAATCGTGGAACCTAAAGCTGTAAAATCTTCATCATCAGAAACAGCATCATCGACCAATAAGCCGTTACTCATAATGTTGTCGTTTTCAACTTCAAGTTTCGTACCATCTTGTAATGTTATTGATAATCGTATAAGGAAATTATTGTTGCCGTTAAATACACTTCGTTTGAAGTCTGTTGAAACATTAATCATATAAACTCCTTATATTTCGATAAATGTTAAATTTATATCTCCCCATTGCTTATCGAGTTTTAACCCTCTTAATTTGCAATCACGCTTACCAATATAAAATTTCTTAGTAATAAATTTATTTGGAAATTTTGGGTCGATGTGAGTAAACATTACCTGTGTCTTACCGTGTACAGCGTTCATAATAAGTGCTGTATCTTCCCACGATAACTTTTTCCACACACACGGATAAGTATCTTTGACTGCTACAACATCTTTGTGCATAACGCCATCAAGCGTTCTGCCCGTCCTTTCGCTCGATAAATCTTCTTCACTGTATCCGTATTCATGAGGGGTGGGTATTGCCACCCCATCAATCTTAAACGGTTGATATTCTGCCATATCAATCACCTCTTATATAAACATTATAACACAACTGGATTATAACGTCTATTTAATTTTTTATTTCCTCGGTTTGCACTTCTTGCTACTTGCTCATCCCCTAAACGAACATCAAAATCTTTATCATTTATAGCTTCAATAATTTCTTGTAAATCATCCCGAGTAACCATATCTGCACTTAATTCACGTACAATGTCGATTAACTTAGAAATTGTAGTTGCACTAGAATTAGACGAGTTACCAACTGAATACGGAGCAACTTGACCAAGTGCAATACCTGGAATTGCTAACTGTAACGATTCTCCGAGTTTTTCAAGTGTAGATATTAACATACTAAACTCAGCAACAATATTATCTGAAAAACCGGTCAATACATTATCCATACTAGAATTAAGATTTTCAAGTGAATCATCAAACACAAGTGCGGGATTTGTATCCTCTGCGTTTTCAATTAACTCACCAGTAATATTGGACATCGCATCTAGTACTCTGCCACCGGTTGTTTCAATTCCGTTCGACATACCTGCGGTAATCATGTTACCAATATACATGAACTTCTTTGACGGAGAGTGAATACCTAATGCCCACTTTGCCGCATTATAAGCACTTAATGCGACCATTTTTGCTGTCGATGTTAATCTACTCCATCCATTATACAAACCGCTTTGAACACCGCTTATAATATTTGAACCAACGCCTTCCCAGTAACCACTTTTCAGAGCATCTTCTATACTCGACCGCAAATTAGATATATTTTTTATTACATCATATTTCTTGTTATTCACGCCACTTTGTAAATCGGACATTATAGACTTACCGAAGTTATTAAATAAGCCATTACTTTCTCCAATTCTGAGAGCATTTTTAAACGTATCGCTTATTTTACCTGCAACATCCTTTCGTAACCAGGCCGTAGTATTATATGTGGTTGATGTCATACCAGCTTTTAAACCGTCAATAAGTGATGTACCGAATTTATTAAAAGTTGAAGAAGATGAGCCGTTTATGCCCCAATGTGATTTTACAAATCCGCTTATTTTATCAGTAATATTAGTTGTTACCCATCTGCTCATACCATTAGTGACACCAGAAATACCACCTTGTAAATCAGAAATGAGACCTTTACCTATGTTATTAAACGATGAGTTACTCTTACCTAAACCAAATGCAGATTTTACTCCATCTGATATGGGTTTAAATATGTGGTCAGTAATCCATGTTGGTATTGATGTCATTTTATCAAGAATACCTTGTAATAAACCTTCAATAACGTTTTCGCCCAGCGGTTTCATTTCTTTTGATGGCGAATGTATACCAAACGCAGCTTTAACGCCCTCTATAAACGGAGTAACTATATTATCAACAATCCACGTGTCAATATTTTTGAGTGCATCAAGTATACCATCTTTTCCGCCTTCAATAATATCTGCGGCAACCTTAAAAACGGCTGTTAATATACTAGAGCCCGCATCAACTAATGTTTTAAACTCAGCGGCTAATATTTCACCAAGTGCATGAACAGTTCCTGCCCAATCGAAACCTGTAAGAAATTCTGAAATAGCTGTTACGATTTTACCAGGAATTTCATCCCAGTTTATTGTTTCTATAACACCAGCAAAGAATTGCCAGAGTGAAATAAAACAGTTTGAAATAAATTCGCCAAAAGCAGACCAATTAAAGTTACCAAGGAATGATGCAATCGTAGTTACAACTTTTTTACCAAGTTCTTTCCAGTCGATTCTTTCAATGAAACCGTTCAGTGCTTCAAAAAGACCGCTTATAGTTTTTGCTACATTTGCCGCACCCTTTGCCCAATCAATACCGTTTATAGCACCTGATACTTTACCACCGATTACACTACCAAATGACTTAAAATCAAACGTGGAAACAAAATCGTATGTTCTATTTATAAGTCCATTTATTATACCGATAAGTAAACTGCCAAGAGTGTCCCATTTGAAGGTACCAATACCGTTTGATAATCCAGTTCCAATAGCAGAAGCTAACTCACTCCATTTTACTGTATTCACAAACGATACAAGGCCAAGCAATATAGCATTGAATTTATTAACTATAGTAGTAAATATTCCAGTCCATACCGCTGGGTCAGTGAATCCGTTATTAATAAATTCTGCGATACCTTTACCTAAGTTTGAGAATGTTCTAAAGATTAAGGTCCAGTCAATGTTCTGAGTGATGCCTAAAATACCATCGTGTATAGCTTTACCAAGACTATTCCAGTGAAAATTTCTAATAAACGAATCGAAAAATTCAAACGCAGAATTTATACCCTCTGCAAGTGTTTTACCGATTTCTGTAAATAATCCCGGTACTTCTAAGAAACCATTTAAGAATGTAGCTATAGACTTTGCTATCTTTCGCAGTACTTCTTTTATCTTTGCCCATGGAATACTTTCAAGGGCCGCTTTTAATTTTTCACCAACGATTCTACCAATTTCTGTAAAATCTGCATTTTTCCACGCTTGAAGCAATTTAGCGGCAAAATCCTTAACAGAACTATTAATATTACCACCAGTAAAACCTGGACTCGCCGCTCCGCTACCACCACCGCCGCCACTGCTCGGACTTGTGTCATCGTTTTTGTCTTCATTAAGAATTTCGACATCATCAAATCCTGCAAGGGTACGCTGTAATTCTTTTGCCTTTTTGTTCTGGTCAGACGTTGCTTTACTAGCGGCTTTTGCACTCTTGGCAGTTCCAGCTACAGATTCAGCATAGTTTTTTTGAACTGGCACTGCCATTACAAACTCTTTACCTGTAAGCAATGCGATAAGCATACCAACTTTACTTACAGCGTCTGCTACCATGTTAATAAACATTGTAAGTGCCGGTGCCACGGTTTCAATAATAGGGGCAAACGCACTAGCAAGGCTATTTCGTAAATAACCAAGCGATGTCATAATACTAGAAACGGCTTGATTAAATGGTTCATGTGCTTGTGCTAAATCACCAAAACCATCAATAATGGCACTTCGTATTTTTCTAAAAAGGAAGAAAAACGAACGAACACCAAATGCGTACTTGATAAACGTTTTAAATCCCTTATCAAGAATACTATTATTTCTGCTAGAATGTTTTGATACTCCACTTATAGCATTGCCAAGGTTTTTAAGACCGCCTATTATAGCACCACTTGCCATCTTAGCAAGGTTAGTTGCCGCTTTCTTTGCTAAATTTGCGATTGTAGTTAAGCTAGCCTTTACTAATTTTAACGGACCGCTGAACGTAAGTTTAGCCAAATTTGTTGCGGCTTTCCCGGCTGTAGACGCAATACGAGAAAGTAGTCCGGGAGTTCCTTCTTCAGAATCTTCGCCTTCTGCTGAATCATTTAATTGTAAAAATCGTGCCATTATAGACATAAGCCGACCCATTGATTGATTAGCTTTATCTATACCGGGTATTTCACCAAAACCTCTTACTGCTTCTGTTGCTACTGTAGCCTCATTAGTTATTTCATTTAAAGATTGAAGTAACTCCTTCGCTTGTGTTGATTTAAGTCCAGACATAGTGTCTGCACCAGTTTTTTCCATTGCAGATAACTTTGCCTGTGCTGTTGCTCTAGTACGTTCAATAGCTTGATATTTAGCATTTTCAGCTTCAATTTGTGCTTCTAAATTTGCAAATTCTGGAGTATTTCTTCCAGACTCAAAATTCTTTCCTGTATCCTCTAATTCTTGAAGTTTCTGTTTGAGTTCACTAATTTTAATTTCAAGCGCCTCAGCATCGGCTTTCATCTTTTTAAATTTTTCACTTCTAGGTTTACCTGTCTTTGTCTTATCTATAAGTTTTTGCATACTAGCACGTAATCTTGTCAACGCATCTTCTGAATAAGATATTTCGGCTTTTAAGTCAGTATATTCTTGTGTCGGCACTTTTTGCTGTGCCAATTCTTGTTGTTTATCTATAAGTGTGTCAATTTTATTAGAAGTTTCAGTAAGCTGTCGATTGGCATTATCTACAATATCAAGCATTACCTCATAATCATGTGATGGTACACGAGTATCAGCAAGTTCATGTACCTCTGATAATGTGTCTTGTAGTTGTACTCTTAAATCTTTAAGGGTATCTAGTGCTTTACTAGTGTTTTTAGATAAATCTATGCCATCAGCATGTTTAAAAACAGCTTCAATTTCCTTATTTATTTTCTCTGCGGCTGCTATAACATTACCCGGTTCAAGGTTAGTAGTTAAGCCTATATCAGCATCATAAGTAGCCATAACCATCAACCTCCGCTATTCCAAATTTCTTTTGCAATCTTATCAGCTTCTTTCTCCTGCATTGAACGACTATTCCAAACAAAATATTGAGGATTATTTCGTCTGAACTGTTGCTCATATTTCTCCAGTTTCTTATTGCTTAATATCTTGTTACGTATGCCTAAAATCGTAGAAAGAGGAGAATCACCTATTGCTATATAATATCCCATAAATGTCCACCAATGTATATACTTCTCACTACGAATTTCCTTATTCGCTACTTTATTAATTGCGGAACATACAAGTTGTGAATCTTGTTCCCAATCTATAATAGAATGATTAACTTTTGTTCCCATACTTTCATTTCCACAATTAAAAAATTTGAACATTTCGGAAACTAATTTACTTAAATCATCTATATTATAAACATCTTCGATAGAATTAAAATCCTCATAAAAAATAATGAGACTAGCAAGCAACCTCTCAGACGCTTCAAGTTCCTCGTCTTCAAGGGCTTTAAAGCAGTCTAGTATCACTCGGTAGTCTCCATTATTTCTTATTTGAAATATTCTACCGTCTATGGTAATTGAGGTAGGTATTTCATACATATTTTTATTTTCCCGTATACTTAGATGTGTGTTTATTGATACGTGTTGACATTTTCTGCATTTCAGATGATAAGTCAGTCTCATAAAGATTGGACAGCGTATTAATTATATGCTCAAATCTAAATTCACCGTTAACTGGGTCGTATATGGAACCAAAGGGGGCACAAATATCGGCAACTTTAGAATCAAATATGTAATCAATCAGGTCCCTCATCTTCTTATCAATGTCCTGAAGAATATTGATAACATCGTTCAATTCTGGTGAATCATAAATATCATCTCTATCAGCGATGTTGGTATCCGGCCACTTATTAACTGCTTCTTGTGTAAACGATACAAGTTTCGGATATGCTTCTTTCAGTCTGGACAAAATGTTCAGGTCTGACGTATTTAATTCAATGATTCGGTTATCGTCACCATCAATTCTAATACGTTTTTTCCGTATCGCTGATAGAGAAATATCTACAACATCATTCGTAACAGGTTTCTTTGTAGCCATTTTTATTTCCTCCTTTTAATTTAATTAACCGCCGATTGTACCGCTTGTAGCTGTAAACTCAAAGTCATCGGCAAGTTTATTTACAGTACCGAGTGTAATGTTATTACTAAAGTAAACAGAAATCGGGAAGTTTACATTAGAATCACCGCCGATGCTGTTGTAAGTAATCGTACAACCAGTATGCTTTTCTGCGGCATAACCGCCAGACGCATCACCAACAAACGCTGTGATGATATAAACTGTAAACTGGCTCAGTTCAGAAAGTGCATTTCTACGTCTAATGTCATTCAGTTTAGCACCAAGTTTAGAACCGCCGAGAATCAGATACGGATCAAAATCCTGTTGCGGCTGAGTTCTGTTAAGGTCGGTATAGTTAATACCCAGAATATCAGTTGTAGTTTCAATGTCCGGATTATACTCGATACTAGAATCTTCAGTACGAGTACCGAGAATTTCTCTAGTGGGAGTAGAGCCGGAACCTTCGGTCCACTCCGCAACTGTGATAAGCAGTTTTCTTTCCGCTCTTTGACCAGCATCAAGATTAAATTGCTGTACAGCCATGTTTCATTACCTCCATATTTTTTTACTTATATCCAAGTATTCAACTTGGAAAGTTACATTATATACTGCAAGATTTGGAGAAACTTCAGTGTCAATACCACTAAATATCGGATTCAATGTAGTAGGTTTAATCGACTGTACAATACAGTTTTCTCCAAAATTCGGAAAATTTTTCAGTTCGTTCTGGTCTGTCACCCAATCAATAAGGGCTTGAATATCTGCTAAATCAACTATATTTTCATTAGTATATCCAATTACTTTTGCAACAGCATTGGGTGACACAGAACGAAACATTATTATGGTAAAATTATATAACTTTAATTCTGAACCATCTATATACGTTTTATTGGCATATATATCGTTAGAATCAGTTAAAATTTGTGTGGTAGAATCTTCAGCCTGTATAAAGTTAAAGTACAGCGGACTATCTTGAATCTGCGGACAAGTTAAAAAATAATTTACAATCTGTTCATTTTTGTCCATTATATATCTAACTCCTTCGCTTTTCGTTTTAACATAGCTGTAACTGAGATACTATATGCTCTAAGTCCGCCATTTTTCATAGCCATATCAAGCCAATGATGCCCTGTATCTGGCTCAGTATATCCAAACCTAACAAGAATCGGTTCTGTGTTATATTGTTTACCAAAACGTGGTTTTAACAATCGTTCCCCTGGATTTTCACCCAAAGTTCGTCCCATTTTATGTTTTGACTTAGACGTTCTCCATTCCCAAGTAGATGGAGATGTATATCCAACCCAGTTTGGTCCATATACTTCACCTTCGTATTGATAACGAGCATAGGGAGTTTCCCACCGTACAGATTGAGGATATGCGTGCATAGACAAGCGTAAATCGCCAGATTTCTTGGGCACATAAATATTACAACGCTCTCCTAAAAGTCGGTGAACTTCTCGATTAACTTCCTTATTATTTAAAAGTTTTAATAATCTACGCTGTAATTTAGTCCCACTTAGTGGACTACTTACTCGTATGTGACCAGAATCTTTATGTGCCATATCATATACCTCTTACGTAATAATGCTCATTACCTCGTCCTCCGCCTGTGTTATCAGCAAATTCTTCAATCTGCATACAGCCTTGAAGTGCTTTATATTTCTTTAATAAATCAGTCGAACGTTTTTTAGATTGGTATTCATTGATTTCATCAGTGACTTCATCTTTAATAATTATATCGCCTTGTCCTAGAGTGAAATAATTAGGCATGTCATCATTGGGTTTTTGTTGCCAAATATGTTTAGGTAAATATTCTGTGTATACTGGAATTCGGCATATAATATTCTTAGTATCAAGTACTGTTTTATCAATAGTAATTTTATTTCCGCTTTGTTGCCAAAAACAATTATGCACTACGTGTCTATACCATGTAACGACATTTGTTATCGGGTCTTCGAATCTGTTGTAAATTGTAATTGTAGTATTCCACCATTTAGGATAATTATTCATTCGGATATATACCTCTATATAATAATTTATGTCCTAAAGAATTTTTAACACCATTTAAATACATTCTTACAACATCTTCCGTTTCTTTTTTTATGGTATCGACAGCTTCTTGTGCTGACAATGTGTTATATGTCGTTGATACACCGTCATTAGATTCACTCACAATGCCGGGATTTGTTGTTGTAGTTGAAAAATTATCGTTATCTATGGATACGGATTCTGCAATAATTTTATTATTAATAAGATTTATCAGCTTATATACACATCGTTTAACTGCTTCTGGAAACTCAGTTTCATTTTTTAATCTATTAAACGTCCAATAATCTATTATTGCACAGGCTTCAAACTCTAATTCATCAAAGGCGGTTTCATCTAATGTACCACCCATCTGTTGATAGTCATAATATTCTAAATACATTAAACATCACCGCCTTTGTAATTATACTATATTAACCAAGAGAGATAATTCTTGCAATCGGAATAGCTTTGATGTTGATATACTTCTTGTTTGTACCACCGGTATTTACAAGTTCCCAGTTATCGCCATCAGACAGTTCTGCATCTGTCGGGGACAGTGTAGACATATTAGCTTTGGTAAAGGAAATACCATACGGAGCAAAGCACTTTCTCTGTCTGTTGTACAGTGTATCTTGACCACCATTAGTCTTCGGGTCACGGCTCATCTCAGCCGGTACTTTAGCACCGCAGTTAGTGTACTCAATAGCACCATCACCAAACAGATAAGTTACATACATACTAGCGCCTTCGCCTGTCTTTTCATAGTAGTTAGCGATAGCATCTTCATTAGGATTAACAACTACAGTATAAGTGTAGTTACCAGTTTTGCCAGTACGAGTGTAGTAAGTTTTGCCTGCCTGAACAGCGGTATCACTTGTCTTAGAGAATGTAGCTGTGCCTTCGTCTTCAATCATCGGCATACTATCATCAATGATAACAAGTCTGCCGTTAAGAGTAGCCATACCAGTTTCTCTTTCCATACCGTTTGCATCATTATACTTCAGATAGGTAAGAATCTTCATGTTTTCAAGATTCGTAGCAACTGCGGAGTGCATAATAGCAAGTGTAAATCTGCCCTTATGGTCGCCAGATGCTTTCTGAATAGCAGTATTCAGAGTAGTGCCATCCATAAAACCGACTTTGCCTTCACTATTTGTAAGTGCATGGACATCGTGAGTATGCTCAGTAACAAATCTAGCACCTTCTGCATCTGTCATGCTGAATACACCAGTAAGAATAGATACAAGCGTAGCTTGGTCAATTTCATCCCAATATTCAGCAACCTGCTGTGCTACGTTCTCCATGAAATCAACACCACCGGTGATGTCATAGGAGAAGTCCTTCTCAGTCCAGGCATTTGCACGACCAACAACGACACGAGAATGGCTGAAAGTCTGGGTTGTCTTAGACGTAATATCGGTTACGCCATCGTAGTTGAGCGGAACAGAACCACTAATAAGACCTTTCAGCGGAGTAGTAAGATAGTTACCACCAACCTGGTCTGCCATTGCACCTGCAAGGTCCTGTCTGGAAACAACTGCTCTGGATTTAATAAGTTCATTAAGTTTCAGATTCGGTACTCTATCAACGTACCTTTGGAAAACTTCGCCGTTAAAAATTTTACTATCAAATTGCGGCATGTTTTATACCTCCATTAAAAATCAATAGTTGCGTCCGGATTCTCATTCTTCATCTTCATCATTTCCGATAAAGTGAGTTTAGCTTCGGGCTTTGGTTTTTGTGTACCTTGTGTAAATTGCGGTTTCGGGTCTTCAGGTTTTTTAAACGCATCACTATTATCCTGTGAATACATCTGTACAAAATCTTCTGCCCCAATAATTTTACCGTCTTCGAACTGGAGTTTCTTTGCAATCATAGACTGTACAAAGTCCCTCTTTGCGGCTTTACTTGTAAACTCTTTACTGTTAGCAAAATCCTTGACTGCAAATTCATATGCTTGCTGTGACAACTGAGCCGCATATGCTTTCGTTTCTTTGTCGTACTTTTTCTGCAAATCAGATAAATCTCTTGAAGCCTTTTTAAGTTCTTCAATATCGCCTGCATCTTTCAATGTTGTCTGCAACGCTTTTAAATCGTTATCTCTGGTTGCTATAGTGTCATTTAATTGTGTAATAGTAGTATCACGCTGACCAATTTCGTGGTCATATTTCTGCTTAGACACATAACCGCCGTCATTCAAATCAACGAATTTAGCGTCACCCATAGCCGTTTGAAATTGCTCCCAAGTAAGCGTATTATTTTCGGCCTTGTCAAAAAGTTCCTTCACTGTCATGTTACATTTCTCCTTTACATTCTTTTATATCCGTTACTTTTATATCCGCATTACGGTTTGCGGCAGAATGTGCATTTCTTTAAATGTCTTTATGCTAGACCTTTTCCCGAAGGGGCACAAGCGAATACTTATGCCCCAGAGTAAGAAGGAAAATAAAATGAACCACCGAAAGCGATTTCACTTTCAATTAAATTATAATACATTTTACCACATTTGTAAATATCTAATTATTCAGACTGTTCAGTATTTTGCTTTTTATTAGGCTGATTATTCTGACTATTTTGACTACTCTGATTATTTTGATTATTTTCGTTGTCATCATCATTCTTATCTTTATTGAAATAAGTGGATTCCATCAATAATTCATTTTGTAAATTATCCATTCGTTCTTGACGAACTTTTTGAAGTGCTTCTCTAGCCTGTTGCTCTGTTTCACCGAAATACCACATACGGGTTTCAACTTGACTTGTGATGCCTTTATCTAATAATATAACACGTTTATTTGTTTCTTCATCTACATCAACGATAATACTATCATCCCATTCAAAGTTTATCTCATAATCACCTTCCGGAGTTATTTGATATAGCGTTGAATATACGTTCATAATGTATACAACAGTTCTAAGTGCCTCTTCAATAGCACTTTGGATTTCTGCATTGGACTGATAACTTCGCTGTTTAAGAATCTTTAATTCAGTGGCAGTTCTTGCAACCTCAGCACTATCAGAAAGTGCGCCCCTACTAATACCACACACGTCCTCAATTCTCATAAGAATCGTATTAAGACCGTCTATATAATTTCTATCACGTAATGAAGGTGCGAACGGATAATATGTGTTAGAATCAGAACCAAGGTCAAGTTTTCTATATAAACGATTCTGTAAATGATTAGGCACTGTTTGTATTTGTCCGTTTGGTAGAGTAACTTCTCTAAGTGCATCTCTATCAATATCAATAGCCATTTCACCGGCTTCATATTCCCAAAGCAGTCTGGAATACTGTAAGTCTGCATCTTTAATTAATGATACAGCACGGCTAAAGCCGGACACGCCAAGCGGGCTCGTTGTGTCAATCGTATTTGCATCTGGCATTTTAAAATATGCAAACAACGGTTGAGTGACGTTTTTAATGATTGTCTGTTCCTGTAAATCTTTCCATTCCGACACATCTGTTAACGGTATCTCTTCACCTAATTGAGAATCGTTAATAGTACTGCCTACTAAATTTTTGCTCTTATAGGCTTTATTTAAAACAGTGACAACATTATTTTCCCATTTATGATATTCAAGTCTTCGATAAATATATTCCTTTTCTGTCTTAGTTTGAATAAATGCGGCTTCAGTAATTTTTCCAGAGGCGTCAAATGCCAGCGGATAAAAAGAATCAGCTTGAACAAAGTCAAATTCGATTTCAATAGTAGGAGTAATATCTGAATCTACTCCAGTTTCAGTTTCGGCTTTATTAACAACAACATATGGTTTTATTACAAGACCGCCCTTAGCGATACCGTACTCAATCTGTTTTCTTAACTGTTTCTTTAGTTTTAAATACTGTTTATCAAGATAATCGGCTCTTTCTGGATTTCCTACTATCTTTGTTTCAGTAATAACTTTCGGTTCAGCTGAGGGAATTAAATTTCCCAAATCGTCTTTTTCTGGTCCTTTATAATCAGGATTATCAATCTCAACTTCTTCTATCGGTGCGGTTATTTTAGATTCAAATTCAAGCAATGCCATTCGTGCTTTTTCACTAGCAATCATGGCGGGTATGCCTAAGCTAACAACTCTGGTGGGGTCATCCTGTGTGGGTTCATGTACCCAATCTGGTTTACCTTTATACAAGTTTGTCCATAACTGTATTGCTTTTTCCATTTCTGGCGAAATGACATAAGTTACGTTTAATGCTTGTTCAATCGTTCTACTACCAATCATTGTACGTAATAACTCCTTTAATTTTGTTAAAACATTTCCTACTAATGTCATAGTTACCTCTTCTTATACTTACGCTTACTATAGCCACGCAATTTAGCAAGTTTCCATGCTTCTTCAAACGAATTTGCACGAACTGTTAACGCACCACGAGTTTTACTAAAGAATGTATATTCTTGTGTACCTGAACCTATAAATTCTCGTTGAGTGCCTGCTGTTGCACCTTTAAATTCACGAGGCGTTCCTGCATCATTTCTTCCAAAATATCCATTCGCAAATGTCGCACCTGAATATTTTCCACCCCGATTTCGTTTTACAGCCATTATATCGCCACCTTTGAACTAATCATTTTCTTAAACACGATATTACCACTTAACTCATTAGATAAATCTTTGCCATATAATAAGATTGTTTCTGGCATTAATTCAGCGAGTATTACATTCCACCACGCTCGTAAATAACTAAAATTTCCCCAACGACCTTCACCCATCGTTGATATAGCTATTGTACTATGTTTTGGAATACCTGTACAGAATACTTTAAATAAATCTGTATCTCCCATTGTAAATGTTGGTATAACTTTTATTCCGTGTTCTTGCCAATATCTACCACACCATCTATTTCTGTACACATTATATATCTGTAATGCTTTTGGCATATCAGCATACGGAGAAAAATCTGGTGATAAAACATATGCGAATTTCTTTAATACTTCAACATATCTGTCTGGATATTTCCACACCCGTTCAAACTGATAATCATGCAAAAAGAAATGAACACCTATATTTTCTGGGTGCTGTTCCTTTAAAGCAAAATTAAATCCTTGTATAGGTATATCTTTTAAATTATCTATATGTACAGGATACATTTCTGGAATATCATATTCACCAACACCATCAAATTGGGCATACGTTAGATTTAATATGTTCTGCTCCAATATTCGTGTTTGCATTTTGCCGCCATCATAGTTCATTTAATTTCCTCTCCTATTAGCATATTTCTCCATTGCATATCGTACAGCATCAATACTGTGGTTATTTTCATCTGGATATGCTGAAACGAAATTACCATCCTTATCTTGTTCGTATTCATATTGAGTAAACTCTTTAAATGTACATGGACATCTACGTTTATCAATATAAATATGTCTTAGACCTTGTAACCATTTGATTCCGTATCGTATACTATCGGGACCCTTTGCCGCTCCTCGTATATAAGCACCATAAACTTTAAAGTCAGCAATGGATTTTTCCTCTGCACTATCCGCTATTACAAGTTCGTCTGTTGATATTTTCTTTTCTTCCTCATACAGTATTTTAAATACTGTTTCATTTCTAGTTTTAAGTGTTCTGTACTCATCAAAGATATATAGGTCTAATCGACTTCTATCAAAATGACAGCGTACAAATTGAAACGGGTCACGAGCAAATCCCCAGTCAATGCCGTTATAAATGTGGTCAAATGTTTGCCATTTAGGAACAACGCCCGTAGTATTTCCGTATATATCGAATTTTGGTACAGGTTCATTCATATCCATATCACAAACATTCTGAAATACATCGCCACCTGTACCAATAGCAATACCCATATATTCATGCTCATATGCTCTTGGGTTTATTGCCTTAAGGTCTTCTGCCTCTTCTATAAACTGCGGGCCAAGCCAAGTTTCTGGAACATCAAGATATGTATTTCTAGTGACAAGTGTGTTATCTTGTCTGTATGCCTCACAATCTTCTGTATACTCGTTTGCCCAATTATTTTTACTAATGGGCGGGTTAAATGTTCTAAAATCCCAGAAGTATTTACCGCCACGCATTGTTGACTGTGTAACAGTACGTAATTCATTTTCTCCAGAGAACTGGTCAAGTTCCTCAAACCAAGTAACACCTATATATCCGAATGGAGGTTTAATAGATTTTACTTTCATTGGGTCATCAAGACCCATAAAATAAATCATTTGTCCAGTTGGTAAATATACAATAGGAGTACTATATGTTTTCGGTATTTTAAATAGTTTCTCAACTCCCATTTGATATATTCCCCAAACAACCTGAGAAAATATACTATTTTGAATTGTGTTCGCAACCTTTCTAAAACAGACTGCATGAACTTTTGGATTCTGCATTATTAGCATTGGCACACATATACCGCCGACAAACGATGACTTAGTACTTCCTCGACCACCGGGAAAAACGTAATGTGTATGACGATGCTTCAATATATCCATCAAAACATCGTCATACATAGGTATTATACAATCTTTCAGCGATATAGTGGCGCCTGTAAATGTTGGATTAGTCGCCAATTACTCACCGCCTTAATACTGTTTACAAATTACCCACAGCGCATTTGTGTCGTACTTTAATGTATTCGGGTCATGATAACCAGTGTTCTTTCCAGCTGGGTCACGTACATATAATTTGCCTGTTTCTGGGTCATAGTCAGTAACAGCTATAAAATGACCGCTGTATGTCCACTTATTATCTTTACCGCCGTTCTTCATGCCAACTGTTAATAAGATAGCCCAACATTCATGCTCTCGACTATTCTTAATAAAATCGAAGGCAAATTTCCACTCTTCATTTCCAGTATGTTCTGGGGTAAAGTATAGATATTGAAAACCATACTTTGTTAGGGTTCTTGAAATCCCTATACGTGTAGAACCGCCTTGAATAAAAAACTTATTAGAAGCCATCCAACTAGCAACTTTAGCCGGTGTTATATCTTTATCTACATTATAAACAATATCTGCTATTGCTGTAGGCCCACAGCCCGCATTTGCCATTGAAATGCCCTTAACTGTTCCCCAATCTTTTTGTAAAAATGTTTTACTCATTACCAAGTACCTCAATTAATTTTCTATGCGTATTTGGTCCTGCCCATCCGTCTATGTATAATTCGTAATCATACTGGAATTGTTTGACAACTTTCTCGGTTGCAGGACCATAACTTCCGTCAACTTTGATTTCATAGCCAAGTGTTTTCAGTGTACCCTGTAACCACGATACGTGAGCATTTTTAATTGTAGGACGTTTATAGAAAAGATAGTTAATTGTAATAGCGGCTTCAGTCATCTTACCAAATTTACCATCAACCGGTAACTTCAGATTATATGATGTATTTAAAGCTATCTGAAGTGCCTTTACATATTCTTCTTGCTCTGTTTCTACTCTGTCTTCGCCTACAGGTCTATTAATAATACGTTCATTGACTATATAATCTAAGTCTTCACGTTCTGCTGGTATACCGTCAACCTCACCGCTACTTGTATACTGCCATAAATCTACAGTATAATCATCAAGTTCTTCGTTATACCAAGCATACCATTTACTATAGCTGTTTAATAGTTCTTTATAGAAACGATTATTTTTATAGTCCTTGTTAAAATAGATGCCTGCTTGATACCCAGCTTTTTCTATTTCACTACAAAACGCATTAGTCATCTGGTTAAGTGTTGCATTTGACACTGCATGTCCCTGTCGTTTCGCATAAGCATCAGAATCATATTCAAAATCAAAGTATACAGGTAACTGTACACGATACGGCTTTATAAGTTCAAGACATTTCTTTGCTTCTTTCTTAGCCATATCTACAGTCCATGAATACGAAAACCAATAGATGCCGACTGGAATATCTGCTTTATTCGCTTGCTGTATATGTTCATAGAAGTACGGATCAACGTTTGTCATTCCATATCCAGCACGAATAATTACAGCAACATAGCCATCTTTTTTAACTTTATTAAAATCTACTTCTCTATCAAAGCAACTAATATCTACAGCTTTTTTCATTACTTGCCCTCGTTGAGTTCTTTAAGATATTCGTCTGCTAAAACGGCATGTCTTGTAAAACTGTTATTCTGCCACCATGCCCATACTGCCGCGCCAATGGTAATAATCAGTGTAACAAGTTGATACACTTGGTCTTCAGTTACTGGAAATGCTTCTTTGCCGCACACAGCAAGTGCTTGGTTTATAAGTGCGATAATAAGAACAATAGTTCTAATAATAGTATCTTTCTTTGCCCACATATTAATCATCCTCCTCATCACGATTCCAATTTAATGTAATAGCTACGTTTGCGTCTGCATTGCCTTTCGCTCTGTTTTCTACATCTATAGTACGTTTAGCAAGTTCTTGTGCCGCCCTCGTTCTTTCAGCAAGCGGAGCATCAAGTCCAAACTGGTCATTTAATTCTCCTCGCATAACTTTAGTAAAATATTCCATTACTTCATTTGCCGATGCTACAGTTTCTTTGTGCAGTTCTTCCATTACTCTATTCACCTCCGCTTTAAGATTTGGCTTAGTTAATAAGTTACGACCTATGGCCGCATATGCCGCATCAGAAGACGCAACATATCCAGCTTTTCTAACTGACGCCGCCATTTTCCCAGTTCTAATGTACTCTGTTAGAAAACGTTGTTCAGTTGGCGTTAAAGGAGTTTTTGCAGTTACCTTCTTTACTGGGTCTTTGATTTCGTGCGTGTCTTCTTTATACTGTTCTGCCAACCTTCTTTCACCTCATTCCACATCTTATTATCTGTAGGGGGTTCCCAGCCATTTTCCACATACCAATAATCACGTAAAAAAAGAATCGCTTGAATCAAACTATACGTTTTAAAGATTTCCTCAACCGATTCTTTGTTTTTTACTTTGTCCAGAGTTCTGCGTTTAATGTGATAAACAGTTACGGGCTTATTCTCTTTATCACTATACCATTGATTGGTAGTTACTAATACTTTAGCTTCAGAGTGCCGGTTAATAGCACTCTGAAGCGTGAACATGGTTTTCTTATAATTCATTATCTGCGTCTGCGCTTTCTTCGCCCGCCGCCTCCGCGTCTACGTTTAATTACCGTTATCTTTGCCATTATACAAATCTCCATTCATATCATTGCCAACGTAATTAGCGTTTCTGCTGTCGTTCTCTACAGTTACATACTCATCAACAGGCAAACTCAAATACCACAAGAATCCGCCTATTGTCGCAATTTCGATGCAAAGCATGATAACAAATGCTATAAACCATCGTTTAGCACTTGTTTTCAATTCTTTAAGAATCTCCATTGCTAATGTCGTGTCCTCGTTCATATAGGTACCCCCTTATATTTGTATTATATAACACACTTTAAAATTTGTAAATAGATTTTCTACCACCACTCCTCCTCTTCTTCATCTTCAATATCATCGTCTAGCCAACTATTCGGGTCTTCATACGCAAACGGCCCAGAACAATCGTAAATTGACCCTTCTTTGGGCTTATGCGCCAGCATCGCAAGACTATCAACGTCAATGAGCAAATCCGCCAAATCTGCAAGTAAATCTTCATATTCACTCTCTGTCCTAATCTCATAAATACGATTCAGAATATACTGACAATTAGGACAATTCTCATACAGCCAGTTCGCATAGCTTGATAAGTCATTGGCCCAACCTTCCATGTGCTGAGTATTATCAAACACATCGCCGTCGTTAAACCACTTATAAATTAATTTATTAACGGCGGTGCAGATTTGACTTGCGACCGTTTCGCCCTCGCCCATTTTCGGCATGTACATATTAATCAGTTCCTCATACTTGTCAAAATAACTCCACAGTTTCATAGTAATCTCCTTTCGTGCGAGTACGTCTTTCTACTCTTTCATTATACTACACGTTCAACACTTTGTCAAGCGTATCTGCAAAAATCATGTTATCTAATGTTCGCAGTAACTATAGAAATCGTGGTTGCAAAAAATCTGACCCCCTCACCCCCATGCACCGCAAGAAAACAAGTGACCCAAGTTCTTTGGTGACCCATATGGAACAGGTGACGCTAAGTACTATAGAAAATCAATAGGTAGATATGGAGAGAATAATATAGGAGACAGCGAAAAAAATCGGGGGTCGTTTGGACCCCCGCTGTGTTAGCACTTTTTACTTGAGTGCTTTTACAAGAATTGTTGTCATCAAGTCGCTATTGTCAACACTGATTTCAATTGTATGATGTAACTTTTTGTTTTTCTCATTCATATGATGAAAGTCTTTAACATCACTTGCGACTTTCTCATAGATTTCATCATTACAAATCAGTCTGACAAGCTGTGAACGTGTTACATATCCGAGCCCCATGACATTCTTGTTTGCTTTCTTGATTGTAGCATTATGCTTTTTCAAGTTCTGTACATTCACTGTGTACTGTGTGCGCTGTGTGAGTGCTTCAGCAAGTTCAACATATGCTTCAAACGTTGTATCAGTTGCTTTCTTGACAAGCACTTTCTGTGCTTCAGTATAGTTGCTATGTAATTCGTGCATCATCAGCTTCAGATAATCAGCAACTGTGTGCTTTGTTTCGTGTTCAGTAACAACAACTTTGCTCGGAGTGATGTTGTAAAGATTGACTTTGTACTTTTTGTTGATTTTTCTTGTTTTCATGATTCTCTCTCACTTTCTTTTGTGTGTGTATCTCTTTGTTTCTGACTATAGTATAAACGATGTAGTACATATTTACAATAGTAAAAAGTTACAAATCAGCCTAATCTTTTTAAGCATATTGCACAAAGTTGATTTTTGAATTAAGCATATTAAACAATATACTACATAATATATACTACAGTTTTGTATATGTTTTTGCGCTCTGTATACAATATTAATGTTTAGAATATATAGTAAATATCAGACAATTCATACTATTCATTCTTTTCAGATATTTCATGCTATCGTCACTCTGTTCTAACTAGTGTGAATTATCAGACAATTTATATAAGTGTGTGAATAGTTACACTTTTCAGACAATTCTTAATTGTCAGACAATACTGCGCTTCTGCATCACTTTACTACGGTAAAGTGCGTCTGCATCAGCAACACTTTCACACTGCATCACTTCAACGTGGTGAAGTGCATCTGCAAGCGTTACGCTTCACCGCTTTAACGTGCTAAAGCGAACTGCGTCTGACACACTTCACCGCTTCAACGTACTAAAGTGCTTCTGACAGCGCACTCTGCTACTTTAACGCGGTAAAGTATAACCACACCAACCCAAGCGGTCACTGCACCACTTTAAAGTGATAAAGCGACCAGCCTTCCTACCAACCAGCCTTCCTACCAGCCTGCCAGCCAACCTACCCACCAGCCTGCTTTGCCGCACTAAAGTGCTAAAGCGAGCAACCGATCCCAACCTGCTACGTTAACACGTTAATAGGGTAAAGTAACCGGGCGGCCAAGAGCCGACAGGCTGCTTCACCGCTTTAACGTATAACAGTGCGACGACCACTGCACCGTGATAAAGTCAGCCGCTTCACCCTAGCAGAGTACGCCGTACATTGTTTGCGATCCTGCTCGGTCACCACGCCTAAGGCCCGTTTTTCCGTAATTTTAAAAAACTGAGATTTTGGCTTGGGAAGTATTGTATTTACTGTATTTCC
>Ga0326511_10001057_pt1 | contig 23310 bp, 24 predicted proteins | sample 0_2496_0518_D_FD_203701 | JGI IMG/M metagenome (GOLD analysis project Ga0326511, IMG submission 203701) | Bovine rumen microbial communities from UC Davis, California, United States - 0_2496_0518 | ecosystem: Host-associated > Mammals > Digestive system > Stomach > Rumen | place: USA...
TCAGTCGTATCATAGTTTTTCTAAGAATTTTGAAGCTTGTTTTTGTCATCATAGATAATCAGCCAATACATCATACATATCTCAATAATTATAAACAGTTTTATGATTCATTTCATATTCAAATGCTCATTTTAATCATCATTTGCTGTCTATAAATTCTTGTTTTGTGTCCACAGGCTTTTTTAATCAATATTCTTCTGCTGATTTTATAAACTTATCTCTTATTTTAAAATCAGCAAAATCACCTTCCTCTAAGTAGTTATTGCCAGTAGGAGTATCTGCTTTTACTGGGTCTGGTATTTCTAGGCTGTAGAGATTGTTATCAGTTCATGTTCTCTTCCTAAGTCCATCTATTTTTGATAAATCAGCTTTTCTTCATTTAACTATCTCTAGGTGTTCTTTTGTATCTTTTAGCATTCCCTTTATCTTCTCAATATCTTCTGGTTTCTCTTTTATCATATTGTTTAGATATTCTATGAAGCTTTCTTCCTGCTTTATCATATTATTGATACTCTCAGATTTCTTCTCTTTTACCATATCCCAAGCTTCTGAACTACTGTAATCGTTTAGTCTATATGCTTTATAAGAATCAAATGCATCTTTCTCAAAATCTGATAAGTTTTTATATACCTCTTTGTATGGTTTACCATCTATTTTGAACTCAACACCTCATGTTTGTCTTTCCCTCATTCATGCATAGTTTTTAGCAGTATCTCTATCAACAGCCACATAATGTCCCCAACCATGTGCTTGTGCTCCTTCTCATTCTCACATATGAGAACTATCAAATTTATCAAAGTCTGCAGGTGAACCATGATATACTGATTTCTTTCTTAGTCAGTTATCTCACATCTTAATATCATTTATAGACTTTTCTTCTACCTTTTTACCTCATAGTAAGTCTGATAAGTCCATAATTCAGTTCTTCATCTTTCTTTCACCAAGAACTTCATCAAATACTTTATTGATTGTTGCTCTATCTCAGTTGAACTTTTGTATGTATTCATAAACCTTTTGGAAGAAGTTTCTTAAAGAATTAGTAAAACTCTTAGGAGCTTTAATAAGTCCCATGTCAATCATCTTCCTTTTAGCATAAATTCAGAAAGATTCTGCCAACCATTCCTCAGCATTTTTAACATCCATTCAATTCTCTTTTAAGATTTTTCTAGCTTCTTGTATTAAGTATGCTTTGGTTTTATCATCAACTACTGAGAAAAATGCATGGAAAAGTTCGTGTTGAGCTGTTGTATCTCAAGGGTTTTTCTCCAATGCTATTAATTTATTCCTCAAATCAGTAAACCCTTGGGTATCTTTCTCCATATTCTTAACAACCTCAGTTGTGAATCATACATCTTTAGCTCTTTTCTTTACAAAATCTAATACTTTAGCCTTAGATTCTTCATCCATCTTATTCTCTACATCTCAAGCTTTATTCCTAGCTTTATCTTGAGCTCTAGCATATTCTGTTTCATCTATGTTTTTCATTGCTGCTTTATACTCTTCATCAGAAAGAAGTCCTTTCTCATGCATATACTCAGCTTTTTCTCTTAAGTCTTCTCTATTTTCATTAAGGTATCTAGCAAGCTCAGCTGTTTCTAATGCTGTAAGCTTTGTTCAATTCTTAATCTTATCTAGCACTCAGTTAATCTTCTTATCAATTTTACCTCAGAATTTTAAGAGAGATACCAGGTTCTTTGGGGTGGCAAATTGCATTCCAAGCAATCCAAGCACAACAGATGGAATACTGAACCCTCAAGTCAATAAACTTGAAATAGCTGTTATTCAACCACCAACTCACCGTATTTGTTGAGCATATTGTCCAACCATCTGCTTTGAAGCTTTCTCTACTGTATCAGCTACAGCTAAAGCTTTTAAATCTTGTGTAATTCATGGTATAAGTGTTTCTAATCTCTCTAATTTAGGTTGATTAGTTCATTTATTAGTAAGATTTCTGATTTTAGAGTATGCAGAATCCTTTAGTGTTCAGTCTTTATTAAACCAATCTTGCCTTAAAGCTTTAATATCTGCTAAAATAGTCTTATAATTAGCATCAATTTCAGCCATTCATGGTACTTGGTCTTTAAGAGAGCTATCAACAAGTCTTCTAATGTCTTTAACCATGTTAACAAAAGTAGCCTCTAATCATTGAGGTATCTTTTCCCAACTTGCAACAGTATCTAATTGCTGTCTTAACCAATGCAAGTCTTCTGCTGTTGCATTATTCCCTTTCTTTCTTAAATCATTAATATAAGTATAGAGTTCATTTACCTTATTCTCTATTGCAGGAGTAAATCTCTTAGATAATTTGATTCATTTATCAGTTAATTTAGCTCAAATCGTTCATAATTTCTCCTCAATTCAGTCAATTAATCATTTTGTAGCAACATTTACATTAGAATTTCTAATATTCTCATATTCTTCTCCCTCTTTTCTCTTTTCAGAGGTCAAATCATCAAATTTTTGTACTATTCTATCTATCAAAGACTGAGAATTCTCCTCTCATTTGATAAATTTATCTACATCATCTGGATTTTCTCTAATAAATTTCCTCTCTTCCTCACTAAGTCAAGATAATTTGTTGACTATCATATCTCACATGTTCTTAACTCACTTGAAAGGTAGCTTAAGTGTCTTTCATCATAGTTTTAATGCTGCAGTTTCTCCTTTTAGGACAGGTCAATAATTAAGTTTATTACCATATTTCATACCTAATTCAAAAGGGTCAAGGTTTCATAGTGTATCAATTAGAGCTTCTGACTTCATTGGACTAATTAATCCAAACTTACCAGATAGGAAAGCTCATAATTCAAGCATAGATACAATATCAGACCATGTTTCTACAGGTCTTTCTCACATAGATTCAACAAATTTATCTGTACTACCATAAGATTCAGCAATATAATCACCCATAAGTCATGCAGTAGAAGAATCTATCTGAATTTGCTTAAGAATAGTCATTCATAAGTCTTTAAATGGACTATCTTTAAGTTTATATTCTGCACTTTGTAATGCTTCTTCGTAATTATCATATCATCACAAATCAGCTAAGTGTTGTGTTACATCCTTATGGTGTAATGCCATTGTATTACCTTTTACCCAATCGTATACATCCCATCAATAAGATGCAACATTCTCAGCTGTACCAACTGCTGTAGAACCCAATCATCAGATTAATTCTCATGGATTAGCAATCATATCATGAACAGTAGCAGCAACTTCAATAGTATTTAAGAAAGCATTCTTCCAGAAAGCTCATAATGTATCACCATGCTTTTTTGCTACATCATTTTGAATATACATAAGTTCCTCATCGTACTTATTTTGTTTACTCATAGAGTTCCACTTCTTTTTTCAGTCTTTATCTATTGTGTAATACTTCTTATATTTCTCATCTAGTTTAGCAATTTCATCTCTAGCAGCAAAGTTCTGTTCCTCTTCATTAAGCATATCATGTTTATTATTTGCTGCTCGTTCTCTTATCTGTTGTGATAAGTCTTTAGTAGTTTTCTTGTCTTTACTTAATCATGTGAGGTTTACAAAACCTTCTCATGCCTTTTCAGCCCAGAATAAAGGACTAAAAACATTAGCAATATCCATATATTGCCAAATTCATTTATCTATAGCATTATCTCATTCTCCTTGTATAGCACTAATAAATGCTGTTTTTGATTTAGGAGAAAGCTTATTAACATCAAGAAGTAATCCAAAATCCTTGTATTTATCGTATATTGATAAAAGATTCTGCATATCAAAATCATCATATTGAGCTAAGGTGTTTGCATCATTAATAAGCTCTTGGATTCTTCCTTCATCAACTCAATCAAACTGTTTTCTATAATTTTCATTACCTAGAACTTCTTCTAGTGTTAATTGTTGTCAGTCTGTAACTTTATTATAAGCATCAGCATATAATGCTTCAATTCATGCAGATAAATCTTTTTTCCTTTCTGTATCAGTTTTAATAAGCTTTGAACTATTGTAATTATATTGATTAGGTTGTATCTTCATTTTAGAACCATTTGCATTTACAGCCTCTCAATCCTTATGCAATACTTTAATATTATTAATAGGTTGTACTATTGGATTCTTAAACAAATCTCCAGTAATCTGTTGAGGTGTTATTGTTGGTTGAACCACAGGTCATTGTGGTTTCTCTTTCTTTACTGGTGTTGTTTGTTGAATAGTTTTACCAGTATTAAGTCATACATTAGCTCAAACTTTAGCACCTACATTTCAGCCAATTTTAACAGACTTAGGAAGTCAGTTTTGTTTACTGGCTTCCTTCTGTTCTAACTCTTCTTTATTGGCTATTGTAAATCATTTCCCTGTTGTCTTAGTACCATTAGCAACAACCTTTCTAATATCACTAGCTGTTGTTTGCTTAGGTTGTAAAGGTCAATATTGATTATCTGCCATTATGTTTTATAAGTTATGCTTGTAAAATTATTATAGATTACCTCATGATACTTTTTGTCTACCTCATCAGGTACTTCATTGTGTATCAGATATTCAAGATGTTTCTCAACCATTAGTAAAGTATTTAATCTCTCAACCATTGTATTTCTTTCATTGCTGATATTGTGCTTTTAGTTTATCTACCAATGCTTGATTTCAGTTCTTAATAAATCATTGTTCCATATCAGCAATCATTGTCTTTACTTTATTATTGAAGTCTTTTCTATCTAGCTTCCAATCAAGGATAGTAGATGCATTCTTCAATATATCTAACTCTGAATCAGATAGAGCTCAGAATGTTGCATTATTTTTCTTAGCATTAATTAATGTTTGCAATGTTGTATTACTTATTAATGTATCAAGATACTTCCTGTATTTATAACCATCACTTCTAGGAGTTCATAATGTTGCATTATTGTAATCTCGCAAAGACATGTCTTCTAGGTTGTATAATGCTGCAAGAATATTAACTGCATAATCTGAAGCTTGTGCATCCTTAAATCTCTGATATCATATTAATTCATTTTCAAACTGTGGATTTACATACTTCTTTGTATCTTCTGTTGTGAATTTACCTTCTAGGTATTTATCATAGTATCAAACTTTTGTAGGATTATATCACCGTTCATTTATATTTCCTCAAGTAACTCATCATGAAGCCTGTCATTGTCTTTCATTATTGTATTGTTGAATAGACTTTGTAGGGTCAAAGAATCATAATACATCTCAATCATTCACATTCTTTTTGCTTATGAATACTTTTTCTTCTCATTCCTTATTACTTTGTAAAATTGTCATATTACCCTCAGAATCTACACTTTGAACAATACCAACATGTCAGTATTGTGGTTTAGATTTAGAATTCATAATAACAATACTTCCTGGTTTAGCTTCATAACTATTGATATTCTTTTCTTTCTCAGTAATTGGGTCAGTAAATAGTCTGTTAGCTGCTCATGTAACTCACATTGATTGCAAGTAATCATTTACAAAAGCTCAACATTGTCATCATATAACATCCTTCTTAAGATAAGTCTTACCATCTTTAGTAACGGTGTACTTCTTTATGAAGTTATTGAGTCAGTCTTTTAATACTTGGTCAGATACTGCATTATAATCTCTTCCATCCCAAGTTAATGAACGACCATCACTTCAATATTTCTGTTTAACTACTTCAGAAAGTGCTTGTACATCTTTATAACTAGCATTAGGGTATTGCTTGAGAATATCTCAGATGCTGTATCATTGTTCAAGCATTGATACAATACCGTATTGAGTAATAGCTGCTTCTGAATTACCTCAGCTCCATAGTTGTTGTACATTAGCAACTATTTGTCAGTTCTCATCGTATGCAAAAGTTATTAATTTACCTGTTTCTTTATCAAAGATAGGTTCCATAGGAGCGGTTGGTGGAACTTGTATAGGTTGTCCCATCTCATTTAAGATAGGATTACCATTACCATCTACATAGAAACCTTTTATTTGGCTCATTTCTGGATTAACTGTGTTAGCATTCTGTGAATATTCATACATCTTATTAGCAATATCTTGATATTGTTGGTTAATCCATTGCATTTGAGTTAAACTAGCAGAAGTTAATCAGCTTAAGTTCTTATCTAAGTCATCAAGAAGTTCTTTCCTAAATGCTGTAATACCATCAATAGTATCTAGCTTTCATTCAAGCTCTGCTGTAGTATATTTGCTTAATGCTCATGTGATTTCATCTCATACTTTCCACTTCAAATCATACATAAGATTGTCAATCTGTTGATTGTATTGTAATACCTGTCAATCCCAGTTCTTTTGCTGTGCATCAAGAGATAGCTGTGTAAGTCTTTTAACTTCACCAAGCTGTGTTTTAGCTTCTGTGATAGCATCTCCAATAGCTTGTATCTTTGTAGCAGAAGTTCCAGGCATTCCCATATTTCAAAGATATTGCCAATTCTGTTTTAAGTTATTGTAAGATTCCTCAGCATTTCTAAGAGTTTGTTCTGCTTGAATTATAGAAGATTCTCTATTAATATCGTATAGTTCTTGTGAGTTCTTTTGCCTAGCAGCTGCTTGGTCTTTACTCCTCATAGTGTCAAGATAATACTTAATATCATCTTGCATTCCTTGAGCCCAGAGATTACTAACATATTTCTTCTGTTTATCATCCATTCTATCTAGTAATCCTTTGGTTTCATCATCCATCTCATCATAACCATAGATTTTCTGATATTTACCATTACCATCAATATAGTATCAGTCTTTACCAATGAAAGATTTATCTCATGTATTACCATTAAGAGCATCAGCCATATCTTTCATTCATGTTGTATCTTTTTCTTTAACAATAGCTGAAAGTCTGTCTGAGATAGCTCTAACAGTATTATCTTGGTCTTCCTGTGGTGCAGATGTGAAATCATTAAACTTATTTAGATATTCTCTTACTTTAGCACTATCAGTTGAACCTATACCATATAGATAAGCTGCAATGTCGTTGTTTCTGGTCGTTAGATAGTTCTTATTCTTAGCTTGTTCTGCATGTGCATTAGTTCAGAATTTAAGACTTGTTTCATCTATCTTTCAGTTAGAACCAGAAAAGTCCATAGGTCAAGCACCTTTGTTCCCTCAACTTACATCTCAGTAAATATCTTCTGCATTGGTATTACTTGAAGTATCTTTATTTGTTAATCATGAACCTCAACCGTTAGAAGAACTAGAAGAACCTCAACTACCATACATTGCACTTCCTCAGAAATAACTAGAAGAATTGCTCTGAACATTGCTTTTAATCTGACTAGCTGTTTGTCCTTTTGCTTGCTGATTTCTTACCTGTGCCATAGCTGAATCTATTTGTCATTGAGAATATCACATATCCCTTAAGGATTGTAATGCTGTTTCTCTTGCTGTAGCCATTTATTCTTATGTTAAATATAAAATTATTCTGCAGTCCTTGCACTCCAGATTATTGCATCTGAACTTCCTGTTGCTAAGAATACTACATAAGTTTTCTTATTCGTTGTTAATTCCATACTCTCTGCAAATGGGTTCTCTATACCTGTTCATAAGTTCAAAGCATATGCTACTCATGTATCTACTATTAAGATATATGTCATTCAAGGTATCAAATTACTACAATTTACTGTGAAATCTGATGTAGGTGCAATCTGTCTTGTGTATGTTGTACCTGTTAATGTTATTGATTCTCAACTTCATGAACTAGGTGCAAAGTTTGAGGTATCCATATTTCCTCATGTTATTTGGTCGTGCATTGCAACTATTCTTATTGTTGTTCCTGCTGTCCATGTGTATCAACTACCTTCACTCACTGCAGGAATCTGTGTTCTACTTAATTGTCTTGTAAGTCCTGTGAGAACATTACCATCTAATCAAGTAAAGCTCATCCATTCTTCTTGTGTTCAAGATTTAAGATAAATTCTACCTGCTGTGATAGTTGGTGGAACTGCTACAGTTAGAGTAGTATCTCATGGATTTAATTTAGTTGCTAATATGCTTTTATATCAACTTTCAAATGCCATTATTTCTTAAATACTGAATTTAAAATAGCTTTAATCTCATCAAATGAGAATTGATTTTGTCCTGTTGCTGCTCTGATTCTTTCTAATCATTCAAGAATCTTGCAACCTTCTCATTTTACTTCTGGTTCTTTAACCTCTTCAACCTTTACCTCTACTGCATCAATAGGGTTTTCATTTACTTGCAAAGCTGATTTCTTTGCTTTCTTTTCTGTTATCTTTGCCATCATTATTAAATTAGTATATAAAATTATTTTTTATTACTCTTTTTGAGTTTCTTCTTTTGGTCTGCAGCATTTCTTTTTGAAACATTTGCATTATACATATCAGCTGCTGTATTGTATAAATTACGAGCTGCTCTTACTGGTATAGTAGCAACATTAGCAACTGCTTTAACTCATGATTTAGCAGGATTTACAACTGATGCCTTTAATACTTCTTTTTTAGTTACAGGTTTACCTGGTTTTAATTCTTTTCATGAAGTACTATAACGGTATCATGCATTATATCTTGCCCTATCACTAATGCTTTGAGATTCTTTGAAATCATTCTTGATACTATCATTAATTTTCTCACTCATAACAGGGGACATCTCAGTTCCTCACCATCTAGGCAACTTCTTACGAGTAAGGTCTTTAACTAGCTTTCATCATTTTACGATATAGTTCATTGTATAAAGTTAATATATAAAATTATTTTAAAGGACTTGTTAACTCTGGTAATATCTCAACCTTAGCACTTAGATACTTTAATCTTACCTTACTTCATTCTGCTGAATTGCTGTATCTGAACTGTATCCAATGTCATCTCTGATTTAGATTACCTTTTGTTCTCATACAGAAGATTTCTGTGTAATCCAATCCTTCGGTAAATTGGTCTGCTTCAATATCTACTCATACCATACTTGTAGCTGTAGCAAATGTTCCAATACCTCATACATTAGAATCTGGTAAATATGATTTATCTATTATTGTTGAATCAACCTTGCTACCATCAACCCATATCTCCTGTGTTAATGATGCATTTGCATTAATATCTAATGTTGTTCTTGTTTCCCAAAAGAGTTTCTTATAACTTGGCTCTCAGATATAGAATTGTTTTGTCCAATACTCAAAAGGGATAGGTGCATCTTCATCTTCTGTACCTATCTCATCTTCATATAGCTTTGGTTCTACCTCTGCTAATGCATATACTTTATTATGAAAAGCACATCCTGCATAGAATAGCTTACCATTATCTACAAGAAATTTGTCTTTCTCTACATCATAAACGATACATACATCATTTACTCAACTTCATTCGCTCCTAAAGAACCATTTAATAATATCTTCTGATGGAACATAATATCACCAACATGTGCTCTGGTCTTTTGCTAGAGTATTCATAAGTCATTCACAACCTGCATATTTCCTAGCAGATAAGTCCATAACTTCATAACCATAGATATTATTACCTCTTTCTATCTTACAGATTTTGTTGTTAGGAGTAACATAGTAAACATTGTTTCATACTCATACGATAGATTCATGATTTACTGCTCATTCTTTAGCTGTTAGCACAGAAGTAGTATAAGCAACTCTTGAACCTCAGTTAGAAATCTGAACTGTTTCTATGTCTGATTGTCCTGTAACTGATACTGTAGATTTTGTAAAATAGAAAAGAGCTTGTGCATTAGCACAAAGTCCTGTGATATTCTCTTGGAATGTGAACTGGTCTGAACCTGTTGTAGTGAAATCATCATAAGCAGGTGCTACAAATTTACCTGTATTATCATATTTACCTCATAAGCTTTTATATACTACATTAGGATTAGCACTCCATCAACTAGCCCAAAGACATCAGTTAAAAATAACTCAGAATCTTGGTTTAAAATTTGTAGGAACACTTGCAGGAATAGAGTAGGTGGTTCATACTAGCTTTCAGAAAGCATCTACTCAATTCATACAAAAAACAGTGTTAGCAACATTAACAAAATCCATTCTGTTATTACTTGTAATGTTGGCACCTGTATCTATTTCAGTTTTATTTCATTCTTCATCATATAATGCTAGCTTTTTGTTTGGGTCTTCTGCTCCTTCTCTATCTACTATGTTCTCTCTAACAACAATTCTATCATTAGAAGAATCAGAATGTAAGAAAGCACCAATACCATAACCTCTTGAATCTAATCATTTAAAGAGATTATGTCATTTCCTTATGCTTACAGTATTACCATCTAATCTAGCATTCCTTAAATATGGTGATGCTCATTGAGGAATATACAAATTAGGAGTATTATCTACATATCATTCGCTGAATACTCCTGTCTTTGTTCCATCCCCTAAATCAAATCGGCGACTTGATTGATAACTCATAGTTATATTTTTCTACGATTTAAATCATGCATTAGCCTGCTTACATAAGATGCATCTATTCAATACATCTTTGCTACATCTTTTTGTAGCATTCATCATTTAACCAATCTTCTAATTTCCAACACTTCTTCATTCTTTAATCTACAATTCCCATGATTCTCATTACTATTATCTACTCAGTGTCAGTTCCTTACGGTGTCGGTGTTATTGTCTGAGTAAGTTCAAATGTATAAGTTCTCTAGTCTGTTATCTGTACCTACATCATTCTTATGACATACTAAATGTTCTTTATCAAACTCTATACTACCTCATAAGAATGCTGCAGCCATAATCCTGTGAATAAAGCATGATTTTCATATTCAATCTCTCATTAAACACACTCTATAGTGATTTTTTGAATAGTGTGGCTTCATAATCTTTTCTGGTTTCCATTGATGTCATCGTGCACCAGATGTAACAACTCTTGCTAAGCTTTTAACTCTTCACAAGCTAGATACTTCATACAATCCCTCATATCATGGGATAGGTTTCCAAATTTCTTCCATGTTTTTTATAGTTAGGTTATAAAAAAGGTGACTTTCACAGTGGAAAGCCACCTCATCTTACCTAACAAGATTTGGAGACTTTTACAGGTAGCTAGCCCAACCACTGTAAATATAAAATTATTACCCCCAAACCTTTTTAAGTAATCTAAATGTTAAACTTTGATTTTCACATTCAATAATGTTGTCCTGTGTATCTTTCTATTCCAGTCTTGTTATAGAATTTATACATCTCTTTTAACTTAGTCATTCACCAATTAATAACTTCTGCACCTCTTTGTTCTTCTCATCTGTTATACATTGTTTCTCATACTGCTAAGTATGGAATAGTATTTAATGCATAAGTATCATTAGGAATGATACATTCATCTTCTGGTAGAACTAATTGTCCTGGTAATTTCTCATATCTTAATCTTAATTGATGTCCTGCAAGATTTACATTATATAAGATAAGATAGTTATCATCTTTGATTACATAGAAAGGTTTATCATATCCTCTCCATTGAATAAATCTGTAATCCCATTTACCTTTATTATCTCTAACCTTTGAGAATACATCATCGTATCATTCGTTAGTTATCTGCACTCTATCATCCAAAATAAGATTAATAGGGTTCATAAAATCAGAAGGTATTTGAAATATAAGACTAGCTTGTTCTCATGCTTTGATTTTCCCATTTATTCATGTACATTGAAGTAAATGTGTATCATCTTTAGCTCTATATTCTACAATATTTCAACCAATATAAGCTACTCAGCTTTCTGGTCGTGTTTGAGTATTAATTGCTATCTCTGTTGCTCCAGGTAATACTTCCTCAGCTACATATTGAGTAAGACTTGTTTCATAGAATATTTCTCTATTCAAAAAAGGTAGCTGTCCTTTTCTTACTTCTTCCTTGTTTAAAGGATTTACATAAAGTCAGCTACATACTGCAAGTTGTGCTCAATTAATTAAAGCATCAACTAAAGAATAAGGGTATGCACTATTGTTCTCTTCTTCCCTTAAAATATCATAACACATTGCTCTAAGGTTTTCTAATGTTACTGCCATACCTTGCTATATTAATATAAATTAGTGATAATATAACCCTAAACCTCAATTTTATCAAGATTTTTATAGGGTATCATCTTGGCTGTATTCATCTATTTTCTTACATACATAGAACTGGAAATTCTCTAATGTATAATCCTTAACACAATAATGCTTTTTCTCTCCCTCAAAATGTTCTTCTGGAACTCTATGCAGAAATTCTAATATAGTTTCTAACACTATTTTGTATTTGTATCATTCTGATACTTTATGTTTAATTTTCCATCATGGTTTCTTCATAGAGGGTTTTTTGTTTATGAGGTAAAAGTCTAACCTAATAACTTCTTTCTCATCTCTTCTAAGTCTATCATGCTTTTATTTCTTATTAAGTCTTCTTGCGATTCTGGTGTGCTTAATGTTGTTTCAGTATTTTCTGATTTTGCCTTGTATCTTGAATCTCTCTTGCTGAGGAATTCTTGTGCAGATTTATATTGTATTTCTTCTTTATCAGAATCCATCAATCAAATGAGTGTATTTCTGGCTTTCTTAAAGGGGAATTTTATAGCCCTATCAATTTCCTCATAAAACTTTTGGTCTTCTTTAAGCCATTTATAGAAAAGCTGTACAGATATTCATGCATAAGAACAGGCTTCTTCAACTGTGGCATCATATCTAAACTCCTCAACAAGTTTATTTAGTACTTCTTGTGTCAATCCTGATGGTCTTCATGTATTTTTCTTTCAATTCTCTTTAATCTTATAATTTATTTCTCTTCAGTCTTTACACTCTACCTTTTCTGTTTTATGCTTAGGTTTTTCTATCTTCTCTGGCTTTTTTACTCTTAGTGGTCTTGCCATGTTTTAATCATTAGAATTTAAATCTGATTCTTCTTTTGTTTTTCTTGTGAATCAGTAGTGGTCTGCTAATAGTATTTTAGCTATCTCCATCATTCTGTCTTTATTCTTAGGGAAGTCTGAAGATAGGTCGTTCATTTCTTGGATGAGTTTATCTTTCCCTGCTTTATCTAACATTATTTAACATTAGGAATTAAAGCTGAGATTTTCTCCCATTTCTTCTTCCAATCTTGTTTAGGTTTGAAGAAGTTCTTTGTTTTCCATAATCTATCATTCTCAGAAATTAAGTCTGGGATATATTCTTTTAGGAATCAGAATGTAGGTGTGTATTTCTTTCTGTTTTTGAGATACTTATCCATGTGCTCTTCCATCTCTTCAACAGTTTGAAGTCAGACTTTTTTTATTAGATTATCTCTATAATGTCTGTTTGTTGATTCTTTTAATCATACATTACCCATAGGTCATGTTATATCATTACAGGTGTGGCACTGTGCATTTATATTAGCAACAAAAAGACAGATTCATTGAATCATTCTGGAGTAGAGATGTCATCCTGCAAGTTCTTCCCATGAACACCGTTTATCACAACTTATGCAGTATCCATAACCATCTGCATTAGTATCTCTTAGCTTAGAGTTCTCTTGTGCAATGTCTAAAGCGAACTGGATTAACTTATTCTTAGTAATAGGTTTAGGTTTATATTCTCTTTGAGGCTTACCTTGTAATTGTCTGATTTCATTCATGCATTTTCTTTTGTATTCTTCTTCCTTTTTGTTTAAGTAAGATGTCATCTTCTTTAGTAGCCTCTGGATTTTATAATCTTTGAATGTATCTATTTTGTCTGATAATTGTTTGATTGCTATTCATGTAGCTTTCTCTTTATTTATTTTTAACCTAAGGAAGCTAGCAGCCCATTTTGCTTTTATTGATGTTTCTGTTTTCTTCATAATACAAAATGCCTTAGTATTTAAACTAAGGTTCTACACTTTGTATTCTTAAGTCCACTATAAATTTAGTATTATTTTTCACTTTTTCAAGACTTTTTTTGAGATTTTATATATTGCATAACTTCTTCCTTATCTAAGTATCTTAATCAGTATCATGATTTGTTTCTTTTAGTAACAGCAGTAACAACTCTGACTGGGATGTATTTATCTTTATCTTTTGGTATTCTGTGTCTACATACTCATTTCTTTTCAGCTAAAGATACTTGGGTATACATATCAATGTAATCCATTTGCATTTGTATGGTAAATAATTAAATTCTGAATGTAATTCTTAGGGGAATTACATAAAAGAGGATTACTCTAAAGTAATCTTCTTTTTTACATTTACTAGCCAATCACAATAGCTAACCTCTTTCTTTAGGTCTGAGTTTAACATACCTACATAGAGATTACCATATGTTTTTAGATAGTGATGCTTTTTGTCGCTCATTTCTCTACATATACTCTCAACATACCACAATACCTCTTCATAGTCTGCCTTGTAGCGATGTCTTCTCCAATTCTTCTCAGCAGTTTCCTGTAGCTTCCACATTTTTTCTTGGAGCTTTTTGTTTTTTTCTATGTATTGTGTCCTTCTCATCTCTTGAGCATCTTCTTTCATTAGCTGTGCAATAACATTGTTTAATGTTATTACCCATTCTGGTTGTCTTTGTTTTCTCATTGTTATAATTCTTAGGGGATAAAACTACTTTTGATTGGTGATTTCTGCATACTTAGTATTTGCCACAATGTTCCAATATATATTGTAGCAATACTTGTACCCAAATCTTGCTTTGTTTACTGCTGCTTTTAATCATTTAAGAGTTAAGTCATTAGCAACAAATAAGATTCAGCGAAGCTCACTTGCAACTTCACTTATTATGATACTACTGTCATCTTGATGCATAGTATCAATAAAAGCTCTATAGAGTTCTTTATAGGTTGATTCAATTTCTTCAACCATAGCCTCTCTAGTTTTAGGCATAGCCTTGTGTTTTTCTGGTAGTTTCATGTCTGTAATTTCTTAGGGGATAAAGGAGTGCTTATTAGTAGCACTCTAACATTTTCTGTTGTAGGGTTTGTAAGTCCCAAGCCATTGCTCTTGCTGCATCTTCATAGTTTGTTTTTGTTTCTTTTTCATTCCACATCTTGTAATGCCTATCAATACATCTTTCTATATCTATGCTTCTGTCTTCTCAGATTAACAAGTTACAGAAATCTGTTTGATACATTGCTCCATAGAGATAAGCCTCACACATGTGTTGTAGAACTTCAAGTTCTTTTGGGTTTCATAAGTTTAATGTCATGATTGTAGTTCTTAAGGGGTAAATACATTCATTCACAACTATAGTATACATTTCTGCTACCTAATTGCAATACAATTTTATATATTTTTGTACTTTTTTGCAAATTTCCCCAAAGAAAATTAAAAAGATAATTCTGAATTAAGATTTCTTTTTATCTTTACCGACCAATTTCTCGGATTTTTGTATCTTTTTTTCTAGTTTTTTAATTTTTTCTTTTAACTCATCGTTTTCAGCAGCAAGAGATTTAATTAAATCTTCCTGGTGCTCATATTGATTCTTATAAGCTTCCTTTTCATCTCGTATTTCGTGCCAATCCTTCTTATAAGCTTTAACAGCCCCCTCTAAATTACTGTTCCTCTGTGTTAAATACATGTTAGTCATGAAAATTAGGATTAATACACCCCATCACCATAAAGCCATCCCCCAAACCTTTTAAGATATAAATTACTGATTTAATACAGATTTAAGTGCTTAAGTAAAGAAAAAATATTGATAAAGTTAAGGTCTGAGAGTATTATAAAACTGATTTATATCATAATTCTTATGCCTATGAAGACTTTTTGGACTAAATTCAGTATCACTAAGTTGGTTTTTCTTATTATGACTTTGATACTTTGATTCCAAACTGTGTATCTTACACTACAGGGAACTCAGACTGATTTGTTTAATAATTGTATGCTCATGATTATATCATTCTATTTCTGACAAAAGGTAGGTGAGAACAAGGCAGACCCTTTAATTGATAATGATAAAGAATAATGGATGATATTGTAAAGTATATTACTAACCCAGAAACAATTATTACATTTGTAGTATTTGTTTTCTGATTAGGTGCTACATGGAGTAGTCTTAATTCAAGGATTAAACAATTAGAAAAAGAGAATGAAGAACTCAAAGAAGAAATAAAGGATATATTAAGGAAACTTGATGAATTATCTAAGATTCAGCAGATACTTTCACACATGCAAGCTGATATAGATTGGATTAAGAACACTATGAAGAAATAATTTATATTATATTTTTTTATCTATGAGATGATTGTTATCTTATAAACAACCTACTACTGAGGTAGAGAGGACTACTTTAAGAATTAAAGCTGATTGAAGTGGTAATATTTATCTTCCTGTATGTTGATATACAACAAGTGGAACACAGGCTTGTACTTATAATTGGAAAGTTAAAATAGATGCAGGAACAGAAACAACTTATAGTGGAACTTGAGGTGCTAATACAAATATAAAAGTCTGATTCTGACTTAAGCCTGGTACTACTCACACCGTAGAGATTAAACCAGTAGAGGATGAATACGGATGGTGTAGAGCTTTATGCTTTAAAGATTCTACTTATGCATCTTCTCTTATTAATATTATATCAGATAAGAGTTATAAAGGGTATGCTAAATCAGCAGAGGAGTCTGGAGATTATTATAAATACTATCAATATGCTTGATGTGTTAATCTATTAGATACTGATAATGAAGTATTACCAGATTCTGTTCATTATCTAGGAAATAATTATAGAGCTTATGAATATTTAGGATGTACTTCTCTTAAAGGGAATGCACAAGAAAAGATATTTAAACAAGTAAGAAAAATCTGAACTAATTATAGAGCTAATCAATACCAGAATTGTTCTTGAATGACTACAGTTAGAATGAGAGCTATTAACTGGTGTTCTACTGGTAGTGGTTTCAGAAGCAATATGCTATCATGAGTTGGTAGTTCTTCTAATAAAGCTACACTTATTATTGAATGAGGTATAGTAGAATGAGGTAGTTGGTGATTAACTGATGCTAATGTTAACCAAGTTAAAGTATATAAAGGATTAGTTAATGATTATAAGACTAAACTAAGCTGAATTACTGCTAGTAAAATAGTAAATAATCCAGATTGGGATACTAATAATTATGAATACTTAGAATTCTATATCAATGCTGATGCTAATGGAGATATTAAGATTCCTGTAGCATGATATTCTAATGAATGAACACAAGATTGTGCTTATGATTGGCTAGTTAGTGTAGATGGTAGCGATACAACAGAATATACAGGAACAGGTTCAGCTTCTGCTATTACTGTAGGAAGTTGAACTGCTTGAAGTTCTCATAGAATACTTATTTACCCTAAAACAGAGGATTGGTGATGGGGTAGAGCATTCTGATTCTATAACTCTGGTATAGCTTCATTACTTACAGAGTTTATACATGATAGCTTTAAATGCTATGCTGATAGTTATACTGATACATGAGATTATTTTAGAGCATATACCTTTGATGGATGTGTGAATCTAACTAATTGTTATGAGAAATTACCTACTTCTTGTGATACTTTGGGAGATTATTACCATTTTCATGATTATGATGGATGTACTTCCTTAGAAGAAAATACTTGGGAAGTTATACATAATGTATCTACAATGTGAGAAAGCTTTAGAGCTTATAGTTTCTATAACTGTTCTGGATTAAAGATTTACAACTCATTAGTTTCTAAACCAGAATCTATTTCTGATTACCCAACAGATTATAGAAAAGAAATGTTTGGTAGTGCAGGTAATAACTTAAAAGTATATATGGATGGTTATGAGGCTCTGGCTAGTTGATTAACTAATGCTATGTGATTAAGTAGTAGCAATATTGATTGAGTATATTGCCCTGCTTGATATATGTCGCCTTATTCTATGAATAGTAATTGGAATAATATACCTGCTAATAAATTTAAAGCATCTTATTATGATTACCCATTTGTTGCTACAAGAGATGTAAACAAATATACAAAACTTGTTTGAACATTTACAGTATCATGAAGCTATTCTCCAAGTAGATATTTTGATTTCTATGTATGACAATGGGGGAATGTAAATAGATGATGTACTACATTCTCAAATGACTGATACGATGTTTATCTTTCTTGAAGCGGTGCTCACTATACTGGAGCAGTTGCTGCAACATTAGTTAGATGCTCTTGGAAGGAATGAGATTCTGCAGTAGTACCTAATTGGAATAATTACTATTATAATACTGGTACTGTTCAATGAAGTTATCCTTATAACTGAAACTATAAAGCTGCATATAGAGATTTTGGTGGTAATGTTATTCTTGCAGACTGATATAAAAGTGGTGTATCATGATGATGATACCAAAATTATAAAAACAAATATACAAGATGATATATACAAAAAGTCTGAGATTGGCAATCTTGGCAAACTTGAATCTGAGCAAGTAAAGACTGATGGTGGCTATTCTATGATTGAATTAGGTACTTTGCTAGTTCAAGATGGTGAGAAGCTTTACAAGAAGCATGAACTTATTCTCCAGTATATACAAATCTAGAATTCTCAGATGATTGATATACCGCATATCTTTCTACTGGAGTATGAGAATGAACCATTACACAATATAATCTTACTTACCCATGGAATATTAGTACATGAATGACCAGTACAGGTAAGACACACTCAATAAATGGAGATTGGTGCTTCAGTAAAGATTGGAGATACTTATTCATTTATAACTGAACTTTAAGTGTTTATGAATATGAGGAATAGACCAGATAGAATAGTAGAAAAGAATTGAAAGCTGTATAAACTCAACTTAATTATAGATAAAACAGCTACAGATTTGCACCATTTGCTAGGTCAGAAATATAAAAATAAATATAATGTGAATGTAGAACAAAATAAAGTCAGAATACCAAGAAGAAAGCATGTAGCTTTAAATCAGTTCTTCCAGGATAAGCAATCTCCTAGAGAACAATTAATTGAGGTATTTAATCTTGTTAAGCCTGTATTATCTCCTTGAGTGAGAAATGAATTATATACAATACTAGAGCTTACAGATGATGATATGTTTTACATTCCAGAAGTAATAAAATGAAAGAAAAAGAAAAAATCCTAGAAGAGAGAAGAACTCTCCAAGCTGAGTTTGATAAAATTCAGACTAAAATTGATAGGTTGCCTACTTCTAAATTGCATCTCCTTAGGGGATTATGTAAAGAGCAACAAAATGTATTTAATAAGATTAAAGCTTTAGATTTTAAGATTCAGCAACTATGATAGAAAAAGAATTACTAACTAACCCTGCTGTTGAGCTTAATGATGAGTATTGTTTCTGAGATGAGATAGAATATGTATGCCCTAAGATAGAACATGATATACGACCTAAAGGGAATCAATGAAATAATAAAGAAACAGAATCAGCTTGTACTATTGTTTGAGCAGTTAATCAGCTTATTAGATTATTCTGAATAGATTTAACTCCAGAACAAACAGATAAGCTGTATATTGAAGTAGTTAAGTATTGTACTAAGCATTGATATGTTATAGGAGCAGGTTGGTATATACCAACTGCTTGTAATATTGTAGTTAAATGGTGGAATGAAATCTGATGCAGAACATTTGGTAAAGAGAAAGTATTCTGGACTAGAGTTGATTGGGACTCTCCTAAGGTAAATGAAGCTTTAAAAAACGGACATATTGTTTGATTTGGTAAAGATATTTCATGGAGAAGTGATGCTATCAGAGGTATTATAGATAAAGATAGTTATCCTAAAGGTACAGGACATAGATTAAATTATAAATGTGCTGCACTTACTAAAGCTACAAGCTGAATAGATGGAAGTAAATGTGAAATCTGAGTATATGATAACTACTATGGAAGTTCTGCTCAAGAGTTCTTTATCCTTAGCAGAAAGAAATATATCTTTAAGGGAATCTATGGTTATTGTTATATAATAATGCCAGAAAGCTGTATGCAAACTAATGTAGAGGCAGAGAAAGAAAGAATTGCTTTGCTTAAAGCTGTTAATGCTGTAATAGCTGTTCTTACTTCTACATGGTGAGATTTACCAGAAGCTTATCAAGAGCTATCAGCAAGCTATGCTAGTGCTTTGAGAGAACAATATCCAGAAGCAAGGAAGCTAGAGAAAGACCAAAATAAGAAAATATATCAAAGTCTGGTTGATTTCCTAAGTTATTCATGGAAATATTTAGATAATCAAGACCAGGTTAAAATAGCAGATTTGGCTAAACATTTAAGAGATAAACATAACCTTAAATAGTCGGTATGTGTTTACATACACAAGGGGAGAATTATTCTCTCCTTTTTGTTATATTGACTTTTTATTTTATACTTGATTTTATATTATCACTTGTTTATAAGTGAAGCCGTTTGGACTTCATGAGGTAGAACACTCTATGTTTTACTTTTTTTGTTTAATCAAAATGATAGAAAAATTTAGTGAATGGTTATTATTAAATAGAGGATATAGTGATAAAACTATAAGGAATTATGGCTTATCATTGAGGCTGTTTGATTGATTTTTAAAACAAATTATGTGCTTTGGTATAAATGACTGTGAGAAGATAAAAGTGTGGCATATTGAATGATTCTTCAGAGAGCAGAGGAGTTTATGAAAATCTGTTAGGACTTGTAATTGATACCTAGCAGGAATTAAGTTATTCATGAGGTATTGCTTAATAGAATGATATAAGGTGGATGATTATAGAAAGATTATGTTCGCTAAAGAACCAGATGTTAAAATAGATGCACTTACAGATGATGATTTAACAAGACTTATAGATTATTTTAAAAACCAACCATATAATACTGAAACTCAAAGGCTAATAAGATTAAGAAATCTGATTATTGTGTATTTGTTAGCTTATACATGATTAAGAGTATCAGAATTAAGTAATCTTAAAAGAGATGAGATGGCAGAAGATATGCAAATCATAGGTAAATGAGGTAAAAGAAGATATATTACCATCCATAAAGATGATATGGCACTCATTGAAATGTATAACTATTTAAGAAAAGATAATTCAGAATTTTTATTAGTTAATCACTCTAATAACTGTAAGTCTACAAAATTAAGCAATGTATCTATACAACAAATAATAAGAACTTGAGCAAAAAAGGCATGAATAGAGGAGAGGGTATTCCCTCATAAATTAAGACACACATTTGCTACTCAACTTCTTAGAGCTAAAGCGGACTTATACCAAATCTCTCAAATCTTATGACATTCTAATCTAAATTCAACACAACAGTATTTAACAGTTCTGAACTGTGAAACCAAGAATACTATAAATTTGATTCCAAGATTTTGATAAAAGGAAAATTTAATTAATTTTAAAATCAGATTTCTGATATGTTTTTTTAGTAATTCAGACCTAGCAAAACTTTTTTTGCTAATTTTCTTGACAAATAAAAGAATAAAAATATAATGGAGTTGTTATGATTCAGACATGAAGTTGGTGTAGCAACTTCAATAAAAAATATGGTTTGGTTCGCACAAGATACAAAGTAATAAGTTCAAACCTAACATATAGCTCTGAATCATAATATGATTCGGAGCTTTTTCTTAAGTCCAAACAAGGTTCTACCAAATAAAAGCACTGAATCAACAAAGGTTTGGGTGGATGTTTACAGGCACAGTGTTCACACTGTACCGTAGGCAATCATAACATCTCCAAACCTCCTACGGTACAATGTGAATGCAGTGTTTTATTTTGCAAGGGAATAAAAGACTGGTTCACATACAACCAGTCTTTTTATTTTCTTACCACATGTGATTATGTTGATTACAAGCAAGGGTGATGACATTCATTTCTATGGGTATGATGACAAGGGTATCCATGAAGTGATTAAAAAGAATGGGAGGTTCTACAGGTGCAAATTAGTTCTTGGAGAAGGACTTATTATCCAGTGAGAACCTCTAAAAGATTTTATTTTGGTAACTGATTAATTTGATGTATGCTATTGTTCATGAGGAAATGTTAAAAGGTTTGGCACATCTAAATGATGAAGTAAAAGCAAGGGTGTTGTTATCTTATGTTAACTATCAGCTTTACTGAGAAGAACCATCTAAAGATGATGTCCTTGTATACAGTATCTTCAAGGCAAAGCAATATGACTTAAATGTCATTAAAAACAAATCTGAGATTGCTAGAGAAAATGGTAAAAAATGAGGTAGACCTAGAAAAGATTTGTCTGTTAAGAACTTGGCAAAAACCAAAAAAACCCAGACAAAAGCAAACGATAACCAAACGGAACCCAGAAGAAACCAAAACGAAACCAAAGCAAACCCAGAAAAACCATTAGAAATAGAAATAGATAATATAAATAAAAATATAAATAATATAAATAATAATATATTATCTATATCTAATACAGAATCTAAAGATTCTGATATTAATAATATAACTAGTAATATTAATAAATTAATATCAGAACTTAAAGAAGAAAGTAATAGTTTAGGAATAGTTTATGATAAAAAAGATGAGAGAAACTTTTCTAAACACATACTTACAGCTAAAGACTTCTGAGAATTTGCTGAGAAAATTTGACAATCTAGGAATGAGTTTGCTAGAAACATTATGAGAGCTTCAGTGTTAATTCATTTCTGGAAGTGAGTATGTAGTTGACCTAAGTTAATTTATCAGAATTATGCAGAAGTTTACAACAAGTCTTTGCAAGAGCATGCAAAGCAACAGAAAAACAAAATTTATAGCTTTTAAATCTTAAGTTCAAGATTATGTGAGAAATTAAGGAATACAGACCATTAGCATTAGTATTTTACATAGATGGTAATGGTAATAGAAATGCTTTACCGTTAGATGATACAAGAAGAGAACAGTTTAAACAGATAATTGAAAGTCAGAAGATGGTTGAGCTTGAGTGAATTACAATAAACACCTTTGACATTAAAGAGATTAGACCTGCATGTAAGACATCAGAATTAGAAAAGTATTATTACAATCTGAATTATCAAGATAGAGCATTTGTAGCAACAAGAGTTAAGCAAAGAGCTCAGAATTCAAAGATTAATGTATTGGAATGGTTATCTGAGTATTGAGATAAAGCAGTGAGTATATGTGAATGATGGATTAAGAACAGAGATTATAAAGCAGAGGAACAAAAACAAATAGAAGAGCCACCTAAACCTTTAACAGAGGAACAGAAAGAATTTATGAAAGCCAGATTTAGAGATATTTTATCTTCTTACAAAGCAAACAGATGATAGCACATGAAAGATTATATGAAATGTTATATGAAGAGTACACTTCAAACGAATTATTAAACCAGAATTATACATTTGATGAGGTGTTGGAACTCTATGAGGAATGGAAGAAAACACAATCATTATCATTCAATAATTTTATTCAATGAAAATTACAACAACAATGACAGAATTAAGAGAAAAGGCAATAGACATTAAAGGTAAGCAATATGTCTTAGTAAGTGATAGAGTATTGTACTTTAA
>Ga0326511_10001058_pt1 | contig 23309 bp, 18 predicted proteins | sample 0_2496_0518_D_FD_203701 | JGI IMG/M metagenome (GOLD analysis project Ga0326511, IMG submission 203701) | Bovine rumen microbial communities from UC Davis, California, United States - 0_2496_0518 | ecosystem: Host-associated > Mammals > Digestive system > Stomach > Rumen | place: USA...
AGGTATCGTTGCGCCAGTTATAGCCCAGCTCCTCCAAATACCCTTCCTTCTTTATGCCTGCAAGCGTAGCCTTGAAGTCGATGAGGGGTTTGCCCGTCAGCGACTCCACTATGCTTCTCACTCTTCCCGTCTGTGTTGCGTCGATGTTAAAGAGTGAGTAGATGCACAGCAGGCATTGTTCGGTATGTGTGAGGGTTGAAATCAATTCTCAATAGAATAAGCCAGTGCGTATGCCTTGATACGCTTCACCATAGCGAGCAGACCGTTGCTGCGAGTTGGTGACAGGTGGTCTTTCAGTCCTATCTGTTCTATGAAGTAGAGGTCGGCGTCGAGTATGTCCTTCGCCTTCTGGTGGTTTATCACCTTGATGAGCAGGGCTATGATGCCCTTCACTATCAGTGCGTCGCTATCGGCAAGGAAACTCAGGGTTCCGTCCTGCTCCTTGTCACACTGCACCCACACCCTACTCTGACAGCCGTCTATCAGGTTCTGCTCTGTCTTATATTTCTCGTCCAGAGGTTCCTGTTCGTTGCCCAGGTCTATCAGCATCTGGTATTTATCCATCCAGTCGTCAAAGGCGCTGAACTCCTCTATCACTTCGTCTTGTATCTCGTTTATAGTCATTCTGTTTAGTTTTTCTCTATTACAAACACTTTGTCGCTTGGTCTTACCTTGTCTGGCACGGCGATGCTGATGCGTTGTCCTTTCTTTGCCACATCTACGGGCTTCAGGTCGTAGCGTATCTCCTTCACCTCGTCTATGTACATAGCTCCAGTGGTAGGACCAGTGATGAGCAGTTTGTCACCCACCTTTATCTCGTGCGCCTCCACTTGCAGTTCAGCCACACCTATCTTTGAGAAGTATTTGATGGTCTTGGCTGCATACACCTTCTTCTCCGTAGCCTTTGAGCCGTAGCTGTCGTTCCACTCGCCGAGGGTCTGACCAAGGTAGTATCCGTCCCAGAAACCGCGGTTAAACACCCTGCTGAGCCTCTCGTCCCAAGCATCCTTGGCTTCTTCGGTAAAGGCTTTGTTCCCGTCCCCGTTAGCGTTCCCGTCCCCGTTAATGTTCTTATCATGCAACACTGCCTTGATGGCTTCCTTGTAGCATCGCACTACGGTGTCCACATATTCAGGTCCTCGTGCTCTGCCTTCTATCTTAAACACCCTCACACCTGCATCCATCATCTTGTCTATGAAACGGATAGTCTTCAGGTCTTTAGGCGACATGATGTATTTGTTGTCTATCAGCAGTTCGTTGCCTGTCTCCACATCAGTTGCCAAGTACTGCGCATCGTTATCGTAGCGAGCTTGCTCGCGTATCGTAGGCGAAGCCGTATCGTAGCGAAGCGTATCGTTAATGTTCCCGTTCCCGTTAACGTTTACCTTATACCCTCTTCGACATATCTGCACACATTCGCCTCTGTTGGCAGAGCGGTTGGCATTATGCAGTGATAGGTAGCACTTGCCTGATATAGCCATACACAGGGCTCCGTGACAGAACATCTCTATGCGGATGGGATTGCCTGACGGACCGCAGATATTCTCCTTCACAGCCTGTTCGTGGATAGCCTTCACCTGATCCATGCGCAGTTCGCGAGCCAGCACCACCACATCGGCAAACTGAGCGTAGAATCTCAGTGCTTCGATATTGCTGATGTTGAGTTGGGTGGAGAGGTGCACCTCCTGTCCCACCTGCTTGCAGTACATCATCACGGCAACGTCTGAGGCTATCACGGCAGAGATATTTGCCTCCTTGGCAGCATCTATTATCTCACGCATCTGCTCCAGGTCCTCGCCATAGATTATGGTGTTTACCGTGAGGTACGACTTTATGCCGTGCTCAGCCGTCAGGGCTGCTATCTCTTTCAGGTCTTCTATGGTAAAGGTGCTTGCCGAGTGGGCACGCATATTGAGCTTCTCGATACCAAAGTATATCGAGTCAGCCCCAGCATTGATAGCAGCAGCCAAGCTCTCCCTGCTGCCCACAGGCGCCATTATTTCATATAGTTCATAGTTCATAGTTCATAATTCATAGTTCATAGTTGATGTTACCACTGACTATGGTTTATTGTCACCCTTGTTGTTCGGTACTCTTGACTATGGATGTTAATATCTTTATTAGTTCTCTATTATCTTCTATTAGCGACTCAAATTGTTCTTTACTTATATATTCTGTTTCGCCCAATAGCTCTATCCAATATTCAGATTCGCTTGCCTCTTTCAGTGCGATGTTAAGTTTTGACCTAAAGTCAGCCCTGCTCTGCGCCCTCAAAGCCTCTTTTATATTCGCTCCAACACTTGTACCTGAACGTAATAGTTGCTTTGACAGTATAAATTCCTTTTGTTCAGCAATCATAGTTAAATATTTATAGAGTTTCACAATTCTTATTGCAAAAGACTTACTTTTTTCTGCTATGATACTTTGCTTCATTCCTTAACTATGAACTATGAATTATGAACTATGAACTAACTATGAACTATGAATTATGAACTATGAACTGAGGAACTATATACGAAATCAAATTTCGTATATAGTTCCGTCAGGGGTGTCTTTAATGATTATGCCTGCCTCATTGAGTTCATCACGTATCTGGTCTGACACAGCCCAGTTCTTCTCTTCCTTAGCCTTCTGACGCATGTCGAGCACCATCTGCATCACCTTGTCCAGCGCCTTGTCCTTCTCAGTGTTCCCGTTCCCGTTAGCGTTAGCATTGGTAAGTCCCAGAATGTCCTCGATGAAGAGGTGCATCACGTCTGACAGAGCCTTCAGGTCGTCAGCGCTTATCTTTGCCTTGCGGTCCACCAACAGGTTTATCTGGTGACAAGCCTCGAAGAGTTCTGAGATGACGATAGGTGTCTGCAGGTCGTCGTTCATTGCGTCGTGCAGTTTCTGTGGCAGCTCCTTCACATATTTCGCTATCTCTGGGTTTGAACCCTTGGCAGGCTGTATGCGCTTGAGGTCTTTGAGTCCCTGCATCAGTCGTGCAAAGCCCTTCTCTGCTGCCTCCAGTGCCTCACTTGAGAAGTCCACCGTACCACGATAGTGGGCTGAGAGTATGAAGAAGCGTATGGTCATAGGTGCAAACGGCTTGGTGAGCAGTTCGTGCTTGCCTGTAAAGAACTGGTCGAGCGTTATGAAGTTGTTGTATGACTTACCCATCTTCTGTCCGTTGATGGTAATCATATTGTTGTGCATCCAGTAGCGCACGGCAGGGTGACCCATTGATGCCTGTGCCTGTGCTATCTCACACTCGTGGTGAGGGAACACCAGGTCCATGCCTCCTCCGTGTATGTCAAACTCGTCGCCTAAGTATTTCCTTCCCATCGCCGTACACTCACAGTGCCAGCCAGGGAAGCCCTCGGCAATGTTCCCGTTCCCGTTAGCGTTCCCGTTCCCGTTCTCCATCACCCACGGCCATCTCATGATGTGCTCTGGCTGTGCCTTCTTCCACAGGGCAAAGTCTGCCTGGTTCTTCTTCTCGCCCACACCAGCGAGGGTGTCACGACTGGCGTCCTTGATGTTCTCAAGCGTTCTGCCTGAGAGAATGCCGTACTTATAGTCCTTGTTATATTTCTCTATGTCGAAATACACCGAACCGTTGCTCACGTAGGCATAGCCCCTGTCCAGTATCTGCTGCACCAGTTGCTGCTGCTCTATTATGTGCCCTGTAGCATGTGGCTCTATTGATGGAGGCAGCACGTTCAGTTTCTCCATCGCACTGTTGAAGCGACGGGTGTAATACTGTGCTATCTCCATTGGCTCCACCTGTTCCAGACGTGCCTTCTTAGCTATCTTGTCCTCGCCCTCGTCAGCATCATGCTCCAGGTGGCCTACGTCAGTGATGTTCCTCACGTAGCGCACCTTGTAGCCCAAGTGCTGCAGGTAGCGGAAGAGTATGTCGAAAGTGATTGCTGGGCGAGCATGTCCCAGGTGAGCGTCGCCATATACCGTAGGTCCGCAAACGTACATTCCCACGTGTCCTGGGTTAATAGGCTTAAAAGCCTCCTTCTGTCTTGTCAGTGTGTTGTATATAAGTAGTGTCATAATTCTTAGGAGTTAAAGGAGTTAGAGGAGTTAAAGGAGTTAAAGACAATACCATTAGTTCCCGTTCCCGTTAACGTTCCCGTAGGCGCTTCGCGGAGCTCGGAACGTAGTGGCATAGCCACGTATCGTAGGAGCTGAAAGCTCCGTATCGTAGCAACCTTTGGTTGCGTATCGTAGCGAAGCGTATCGTAGCGAAGCTTAGCTTAGCTCAAGCATTCGCTCTATCGGTTTCACTGCATCCTTGGCTATGGCTGGGTCAACGTCCACCACAGGGCTCTCGTCGCGCAGGCAGTTGCGCAACTTCTCCAGCGTGTTCAGTTTCATATACTGACACTCGTTGCATGAGCAGGAACCCTTAGCCAAGTCGCTATCGTAGCGAGCTTGCTCGCGTATCGTAGGCGAAGCCGTATCGTAGCGAAGCGTATCGTTAACGTTAGAGTTCCCGTTCCCGTTATCGTTCCCGTTGTCAGCCTCGCTGACTTCTGGCGGCACTGGAATAAAGGTGCACTCAGGACAGGTGCGCTGCAGTTCGTGCAGTATGCCAGCCTCAGTGGCAACGATGTATTTCTGTGCAGGGTGACTCTGTGCATACTTCAGCATGTCGGCAGTAGAGCCCTTCACCTCAGCCATCGCCAGCACAGGAGCCTTACACTCCAGGTGTGCCATCACCGTTGCGTCTGGGTTCTCAGCCTTCAGCTTTGCTATCGCCTCCACTGAGAAACGCTCGTGCACATGACAGCCACCGTTCCACAGTTCCATATTCCTGCCCGTCACGCTGTTGATGTATGAGCCGAGGTTGTAGTCAGGACCAAAGAGAATCTTCGCATCCTTAGGCAACTGGTCTATCACCTTCTTCGCATTGCCTGATGTCACCACCACATCAGTCAGCGCCTTCGTAGCAGCCGTGGTGTTCACATATTGCACCACCATATAGTCAGGATGCTGCTGCTTCCAGCGCCACAGGTCCTCAGCGTCGCAACTGTCGGCAAGCGAACAGCCAGCGGCAAGGTCAGGTGCCAGCACCTTCTTCTCAGGCGAGAGCAGTTTGCAGGTCTCAGCCATGAAGTGCACTCCGCACATCACTATTATGTCGGCATCCGTCTGAGCCGCCTTACGAGCCAGGGCGAGTGAGTCGCCCACAAAGTCAGCACAGTCCTGTATATCCCCCGTGGTATAGTAGTGAGCCAATACCACAGCATTCTTCTCTTTACACATCTGGCGTATCTCCGCCTGCAGTGCCTTTGTCAGTTCACAGTTCATAATTCACAGTTCACAGTTTAAAAGTTATCGTAGGGCTTTAGCCACGTATCGTAGCGAGCCTCGCTCGCGCGAATGTGCAAAGATACTTATTTTTCCTGACATGAGCAAGCAATTGGTGTTAAAACTTGTTTTAACCACCATTATTCGGTCCTAAACAAGCCACTATAACACCATAGCGCTCCACTCCCTTACTTCTCCTCACCATACAGGCAGTACCACTGCCATGCTTTTGCACCTTTTGCACACTTTGCACTTTTATACATTTGCTAATTTACAACACAAACCACATAAAAAATGCTATGTCCACCCTTGGAGCAAGAAAACTTTTCTTTGTAAGAAAGAGAATTATATATATAATTATCTTTCTTATTTCTTTTGTAAATTATAATATATATAATATATAATATATATGCGTGCATACGCAGGAATGAATGTGCAAAAGGTGCAAAAGGTGCAATGTTAAAATCTACGGTGCACACTTTTGCCTTTTTGTGCAAAATGACTATGCCGAGAAACTTTTTTTCAGTAAGTTTTTAATACTCCCTAACTGTTTGATACTTAATATGTTACTTGTCAAGTAATTTAACAGTCTGTAGAAGCATTACTTCTGCACGCTAAAGCATTACTTCTGCACGCCAAAGCATTGCTTCTGCATGATGATTTACTACCACTCCGAAAATCATAATTACCAAAATGTTAAAAACTACGATTTTCTTGCACAAGTTAAGTTAATGTAGTACCTTCGCATCAGAAATGAAGAAACTATATATAGAGACATACGGCTGCCAGATGAATGTGGCAGACTCAGAGGTGGTGGCATCGATAATGCAGATGGCTGGATATGAGCTGTGCGAATCGGTGGAGGAGGCTGATGCAGTGTTCCTGAACACCTGTTCGGTGAGAGAGAATGCAGAGAATAAAATCTACCACAGACTGGAAGCGCTCAATAACCTGCGCAAGCGCAGGAACGGGAACGCTAACCATAGCTTGATCATCGGGGTGCTGGGCTGTATGGCTGAGCGAGTGAAGGACGACCTGATACAGAACCACCACGCTAATCTGGTGGCTGGACCTGACTCATACATGCAGCTGCCTGACCTGATAGCACAGTGCGAACTGGGACAGAACGCCATTGACACTGAACTATCGACCACGGAGACGTATAAGGATGTGTTGCCACAGAGGGCGCACGGCTCGCATCTGTCGGGCTTCGTGAGCATTATGCGTGGCTGCAACAACTTCTGTCACTACTGCATAGTGCCCTACACCCGAGGTAGGGAGCGCTCAAGGGATGTGGAGAGCATAATGCGCGAGGTGAAGGATCTGGAGGCTCGCGGATTTAAGGAGGTGACTCTGCTGGGGCAGAATGTTAACAGTTATAAGGTAGACTCACCCCTAACCCCTCTCTTGGAGAGAGGGGAACAACTACAAGAGTCCTCTACTAATTTATCGCTGAAAGAAGATGCATACCCCTCACCTCTATTAGAGAGAGGGGAACAACTACAAGAGTCCTCTACTAATTCATCGCTGAAAGAAGACGCAAACTCCTCCCCTCTCTTCAAGAGAGGGGCTGGGGGTGAGTCTATTACTTTCCCCAAACTGTTGGCGATGGTGGCTGAGGCGGTGCCTAAGATGAGGGTGCGCTTTACTACGTCGCACCCTAAGGATATGAGCGACGAGACGCTGGAGGTGATTGCGCGCTACCCTAATGTGTGTAAGCACATACACCTGCCTGTGCAGAGCGGCTCAGACCGCATACTGAAACTGATGAACCGCAAATACACCCGTGAGTGGTACATGGGCAGGGTGGAGGCGATTAAGCGCATAGTGCCTGAGTGTGCCATAACGACGGATATATTCGTGGGATACCACAGCGAGACGGAGGAGGATCACCAGATGTCGCTGTCGCTGATGAGGGAGGTGGGCTATGACTCTGCCTTCATGTTCAAATACAGCGAGCGCCCTGGCACCTACGCCTCTAAGCACCTGCCTGACGACGTGCCTGAGGAGGTGAAGATACGCAGGCTGAACGAGATGATTGCCCTGCAGAACGAGCTGTCTGCCATCAGCTACAAGGCTGACGAGGGCAAGGAGTTTGAGGTGCTGGTGGAGGGCTACAGCAAGCGTTCACGCGAGCAGCTATGCGGTAGGACGAGCCAGAACAAGATGGTGGTATTCGATAAGGGCAACCACCACATTGGCGACCTGGTAAGGGTAAGGATTACGGGCTCTACAAGTGCTACGCTCTTCGGAGAAGAGGTTGAAAAGTAAAAAGTAAAAAGTAAAAAGTAATAAGTTGGGGAGTCTCACACATTCTGGTGAGGCTCCCCATTCCTATTCATAATCAACTAACCAAACAATTATTATATCATTTAAGTTTCGCATGTGCTCAACTTCTTGAGCCATCAGGAGTTAAGGAGTCAGTAGTTAAGACATTTGAGGTCTCAGGTCTTGTCTTAACTACTTAACTACAGACTACTTGTTACATTATCTTATCGGATGTGGTGGTGAGGGCGGACAGCGGCATCTCTCCATGTAGGAGCTGGTGCTGGTGCGTGGTGGTGCCTCACGTGATGCTTGTGATGCTTTACGCGTGGAGGCACTGGCTTAACTCTTACCACCTCTACCCTTGGTGCTGGTGCCACTACCGTGCGGTGATATACTGGACGCACATCGTTGCTGCTCAGTACCACAGCTGTATTGTTGTTGCTACTTACTAAGGTGAAACTTAGTGCATTTGCCGAAATTGTCATTACGGTCATCAGTGCGAGTGTAAAAATCTTTTTCATATTCGTTACGTTTTAAGTTTTTATATTTAGGAGTGAGAAGGAGTTAGAGGGAGTTAGAGGGAGATAGAGGACAAATCTCAAACCTCAAACCTCAAATCTCAAACCATTTTGTTCTTTTGTCTGGTGCAAAGTTCAGCATTTTTTTCACCCCACCAAAGGGAAACATCCTAAACAGGGTGGATAAAAACCCTAAAGCGTGGTAGGGATTTCCCAAAGTAGAAATCAAGAAGACAACTCGGACAACATAAAACAACTTAATAGAGGTCAGTTTAGCAAACCTGCTAAACTGTTTTTATTCATTTCAGCGGGTTCGCTGAAATACCAAAACTTAATTGTCCTTTGTTGTCCGAGTTGTTTTTTTAATTTTATTTGGAGGTATCGCTGAAAAAATGTAACTTTGCGGAGAAACTTAATTAAGAATTATGAACTATGAACTATGACCTGAACATCCTGCGCCAGGAGATGCGCGCGGAGAAGATTGATGCTGTAATATTCCCTACCAGCGACCCACACAACAGCGAATATCTGCCTGAACACTGGCAGACACGCCAGTGGATTACGGGGTTTACGGGTAGTGCCGGCACGGCAGTGGTGACTCTTGACGAGGCTGCCCTGTGGACTGACTCACGATATTTCATACAGGCTAAGGAACAACTGCCCTCATCTTTCCAACTAATGAAGGAAGGACTGCCTGAGACACCCAGCATCACTGAGTGGCTGCTGAGGAAGATGTCAGTGGCAAACGGCAGGGTGGTGGCTGTTGACGGTATGGTGATAAACTACAGCGAGGCGATGCAGATGGGCAAGGAACTGCGCAAGATAGGCGTAACCCTGCGCACAGACTATGACATAGCCAAGAGACTGTGGACGAACCGTCCTGCCATTCCGTCAAACCCCATATACGGGGTGGAGCGTGAGTGGATAGGCGAGAGTGTGGGTAGCAAACTGCACCGCATACGTGAGGTGATGAGGGAGCAGCACTGCGATGCCCACATACTGACCGACCTGATGGGCATAGCATGGACGCTGAACCTGAGGGGTAGCGACGTGAAGATGACACCTGTGTTTATAAGCAATCTGCTCATAACGCTGGATGATGCCACACTCTTTGCCGACGGTTCGCTGAATGCCGATGCCAAGGCGCTGCTGTATGAGGCAAACGTGAACGTGAAGCCCTACGGCGAATTCCTTAGCACCATAGCGAAGACAGACGGCAGGGTGCTCATAGACCCACAGACCACCTGCTACACTATATATAATAAGGTGAAAGAGCATGCAGTGGAGGCACCAAGTCCTGTGATAGCTTTCAAGGCTGTGAAGAATCAGAAGGAGATAGAGGGTTTCAATAAGTCGATGGTGCTCGACGGCATAGCGATGGTGCGATTTCTGAGGTGGCTGAAACCAGCTGTGGAGCAGGGCGGACAGACGGAGATAAGCGTCAGCGACAAGCTGGAGCAGTTGCGTAGGGAGAGTACTGAATGTCTCGACCTCTCTTTCTCCACCATCTGCGGCTACAACGCTCACGGGGCGATAGTGCACTATATGGCAACACCTGAGACGGATGCCCCACTGAAACCAGAGGGACTGCTGCTCATAGACTCTGGAGCACAATACACCTGTGGCACTACAGACATCACTCGCACCATAGCCCTGGGACCAGTGACAGACGAGATGAGACATGCCTACACCTGTGTGCTGAAGGCTAACATAGCCCTTGCCACCACACCATTCCCTGACGGCACCTGTGGCACACAGATAGATGCCATAGCGCGCTCAGAGGTATGGAAGGGCGGCTACAACTACATGCACGGCACTGGTCACGGAGTGGGCTGGCGACTGTGTGTTCACGAAGGACCTCATCGCATCCACCAGCAGTGGTTTCCTGCCCCCCTGCATCCAGGTATGGTGGTGACTGACGAGCCAGGCATATACCTCGAAGGCAAGTTTGGCATAAGGACGGAAAATGTGATGATAATCAACGGGCTCCGCGAAGCGCCTGAGCACCAACTGGAGCGCAAGAACGGGAACGTTAACGCTAACGGGAACTATGAACTATGCACTATGAACTGCCTTACCCTCTGCCCTATCGACACTGCGCCGATAGATTTCTCCATGCTCACCACGAAGGAGGTGGAGTGGCTCAACCAGTATCACAAGAGAGTAAGGGAAACGCTCCTGACCCACCTCAGCGACGAGGCAGACAAGCAGTGGCTCATTGAGGCTACAAAAGAAATCTCATATAATTGAGCAGTTTAACTGTGAAATATGAACTGTGAACTATGAACTGATATTTGATGTGAGTGTTTTCCAAGCCTTATGGTATTTCTTTAGTCTTTTTACGTCCCGTTCGCCTATCTCTGCGAGTCGGCGTATATCCATATTATCCTCCAGATCGGCTATCTTCACCTCGCGGCAAAGGGGGTGAGGAGCCACCCTGCTGATATATTCTTCGTAAGGTTCGTCCTGCCTTCTGCTGAGTGTGAGCACAGCCTCCACTATATCGGCTGGTATGCCCTCAGCCATCAGCTCGTCAGTGGTAATAGGAGTATCTTCTATCACATCATGAAGCAAGGCAATGACCTTGCTTTTTTGCGTCTTGCAACCTAAGGACACCCTCATCACATGACCTATGTAGGGTTTGCCAGACTTGTCCGTCTGTCCCTCATGCGCCTTCGTGGCTATCTCTACCGCCTTGTCAAACAGGGGCATCATCTCTGGTTCTATGTCTTTTCTTATCTCGTCGAGTAACATGGTGTTCTCTTAATTGTCGGCAAAGTTACGATTTTTCGGCGAGACAGGCAAATAAAATTGTAAAAAGGATGCCCTATCCTATGTGGATAAGGCACCCTTTAGTTATCATAGGCGCTTGCGCCGTTTCTTGCGCTCCGTAGGTGCTCAGGCGAGCAGAGCTCGGAACGTAACGAAGCGTTTCGTAACGTTTCCGTTATCGGAAACGTTTATAGTGGATACTCATCAAAGGCGTAGAGCACGGTAGAGAGGTAGCGCTCGCCTGTGTCAGGGAGCAGGGCAACAATCTTCTTGCCCTTGTTCTCAGGACGCTTAGCCAAGAGAGCTGCGCCGAATGCTGCTGCACCAGAAGAGATGCCCACGAGCAGACCTTCCTGCTGAGCCAGTTCGCGACCAGTGCGGATGGCGTCGTCATTGTCTATGTCGAGCACCTCGTCGATATACTCTGCACCGTATGTCTTAGGTATGAAACCAGCACCGATGCCCTGAATCTTATGAGGACCGCTTGGTTTGCCATTGAGCACTGCTGAGGTAGAAGGCTCTACAGCATACACCTTGATAGCTGGGTTCTGCTCCTTGAGGTATTTAGCCACACCAGAGATTGTGCCGCCAGTACCTACACCAGCCACGAAGATATCAATTTTACCGTCTGTCTGCTTCCATATCTCAGGACCAGTGGTAGCATAGTGTTTGGCAGGGTTAGCTGGGTTCTCAAACTGCTGGAGAATGACAGAACCAGGGATAGAGTCGCGCAGTTCGTTGGCTGCCTTGATGGCTCCTGCCATACCCTCCTTGCCTGATGTGAGGCGCACCTCAGCACCATAAGCCTTTACGAGGTTGCGACGCTCGATGGACATGGTCTCAGGCATGGTGAGGATAAGGTGATAACCCTTCACGGCACTTACCAATGCCAGTCCCACACCTGTGTTGCCTGATGTTGGTTCGATGATGGTAGCGCCTGGCTTCAGGATGCCTTTAGCCTCTGCGTCCTCAACCATTGCGAGGGCGATACGATCTTTTACTGAACCGCCAGGATTAAAGAATTCTACCTTGGCGATAACTGGAGTCTCAATGCCTTTAGCCTTTGAGAACTTGCTGAGTTCGAGCAGCGGTGTGTTGCCTACGAGCTCTGTGAGTGATTTTGCAATTGCCATATTGTTAATTCCTTTCTAAATTAAATTAAAATTTAATACGATACGTGACTTACGTCACTACGATACGGTGCTATGCACCTACGTTCCGAGCTCCGCTCGCCTGAGCACATATGGAGCGCAAGAATCGAGACCTACGGTCTCTACGAAAACTATTTTGGTAGTCGCCTTAGCGACGTTTCGTTTATTTTTCTGAATGCAAAGGTACGAACTTTCTCGCACCCTTGCAATAACAAACTTATGTTATTTTTACTTTATCCTTTATAATTGATTAAACGCCTGGTCGAGGTCGGCTATGATATCGTCGATATGCTCCACACCGATAGAGAGTCTTATGGTAGAAGGAGTAATCTGCTGGTCGGCGAGTTCCTCAGGCGAGAGTTGTGAGTGGGTAGTGGTGTAAGGGTGGATAACCAGCGACTTCACATCAGCCACGTTGGCAAGCAGAGAGAATATCTTGAGTGAGTCGATGAACTTCCACGCCTCTTCCTGTCCACCCTTTATCTCGAAGGTGAAGATAGATGCTGCACCCTGTGGGAAGAGCTGTTTGTAAAGCTGATGGTCAGGATGTGACTCCACTGCTGGGTGGTTTACCTTTGCCACCTTAGGATGGTTCTTCAGGTAGTCAACCACCTTCAGTGCATTCTCCACATGGCGCTCTATCCTGAGTGGCAGAGACTCTGTGCCCTGAAGCAGAATCCAGGCGTTGAATGGAGAGATGGTGGCACCAGTATCGCGAAGCAGTACGGCACGGATGCGGGTTACGAATGCTGCTGCACCAGCCACATCAGCAAATACCGCACCATGATATGAAGGCTCTGGTTTGGCAAGGGTAGGGAACTTGTCGGCATTCGCCTTCCAGTCAAACTTGCCACCATCAACTATCACACCACCGAGAGAAGAGCCGTGACCACCAATGAACTTTGTGGCAGAGTGAACCACGATGTCGGCACCATGCTCCAGAGGACGGTAGATGATGGGTGCAAAGGTATTGTCAACAATCACGGGAATATTGTGTTTGTGTGCTATCTCTGCTATCGGCTCAAGGTTGAGCACATCGGAGTTAGGGTTGCCCAGTGTCTCGAAATAGAACACCTTAGTGTTTGGTTTGATGGCTTTCTCTATCTCGTCGAGGTTGCGAGGGTCAACGATGGTGTTCTCTACGCCTTGATTGGCAAGTGTGTGGGTGATGAGGTTGTATGAACCACCATAAATATTCTTTGCGGCTACGATATGATCGCCTGCCAGTACTATGTTCTGCAAGGCATAGGTGATGGCTGCTGCACCACTTGCCACTGCCAAACCTGCCACACCACCCTCAAGGGCTGCTATGCGGTCTTCGAACACTCCCTGAGTGGAGTTAGTCAAGCGACCATAGATGTTGCCTGCATCGCGAAGACCGAAACGGTCGGCTGCATGCTCTGAGTTATGGAACACATACGAGGTGGTCTGATAGATAGGCACCGCGCGAGCGTCTGATGCTGGGTCTGCTACTTCCTGTCCTACATGGAGGGCAAGTGTCTCTACGTGAAGTTTGTTTGTCTGTGTACTCATTGTTCTATTCCTTTCTTTTTTAATTGATTTACTGTTTAGCGGTTCCCGTTAACGTTCTTGCGCTCCAGTTGGTGCTCAGGCGCTTCGCGGAACCCGTTTTCGTTTTATTTTTCGACTGCAAAATTACAATCGGCGAGTAATATATTCCAAGAAAAGAAGAAAACTTTAGAAAAACATTCTAAAATTTTGTCAAAGATAGAACAAACAACTTCAAATTAAGCCAAAATCTGCCTGCAAGGTGTATTCTGGAACTCTGTATGCGCGAGAGGGTGTCCTTCAGTGCCTCCCACTTTGAAGGGTATATCTCCTCTGCCCTGTCAAGATACTGCCAGTACAGCTCACGCTCGAAGCGAAAATTACAAATAAAAAGCCAATTATCATGCATAATCAAGAAATTTTTTCTAACTTTGCACAAAGAACTAAAACAAAACGCTATGGCAAAAGCAATTATTGAAACACTTGACGAGACAGATATCAAGATACTGAGGTGTCTGCAACAGAACGCGCGACTGACCATTAAGGAGATAGCCACAGAAGTGTTGCTCAGCAGCACCCCAGTGTTTGAGCGAATAAAGAGGATGGAGCGCGAGGGATATATAAAAAGGTACGTGACGGTGCTCGATGCAGAGAAGTTGCATAAGGGCTTCGTGGTGTTCTGCTCCGTAAAACTCGCTACCATCAACAAAAAAGTTGCAGAGGAGTTTTGCGCCACCATCCGTGAGATACCTGAGGTAACAGAGTGTTACAACATTTCAGGCAAGTATGACTATTTATTAAAGGTACACGCGCCCGATATGAAGTATTACCAGGAGTTCATACTCAACGTCCTCGGCCAGATACCCATGCTCGGCTCCCTCGAGTCCACCTTCGTGATGGAGGAGGTAAAGAACGACTTCGGAGTAGCCATATAATAGAACTTCGTACGAAACGCAATCAGAGATTGCTACGATACGTCACTTCGTGACTACGATACGCACCTCTGGTGCTACGATAACGGTTAATGGTAAAATCTCTAATTTCTTTAACTTCTCTAACTTCTTTAACTCTTGCTCCGAGCTTGCTCGCCTGAGCACCTATTGGAGCGCAAGAACCCTATGAACCCTAAAATTACTCGACTTCTTCGCAAGGCATGTGCCGACTATTCGCTGTTAGAGGATGGCGATAGGGTGCTCGTGGCTCTGTCAGGGGGCAAAGACTCGCTGATGCTGGTGAAGCTTTTGGGCCAGCAGCAGAAGATACTGAAGCCGAGGATAGAGGTAGAGGCAGTGCATGTGATAATGGACAATATCCCTTACGAGACTGACCGTACCTACATACAGCGGTTTTGTGAGGAAGAGGGTGTGAAGCTCACCATACTGCATAGTAGCTTCGCACGAAACGGTGCCGAGGCACCTACGAAACGCGAAACATCATTTCGCTACGAAACGCAATCAGAGATTGCTACGAAAATCAAGCAAAAAACCAAGTGTTTCCTCTGCTCCTGGAACAGACGCAAAGCCATCTTCACCTATGCCAAGGAGCACGGATTTACCAAAGTGGCACTGGGACATCATCAGGACGATATCCTCACCACCCTGCTGATGAACATGATATATGAGGGATCCATACAGACCATGCCACCCAAACTTAAGATGGAGCATTACCCCATAGAGATTATCCGTCCGCTATGCTTGGTGCCAGAGGCTATGATAAAAGATGAGGCACAGAACCAAGGGTTCGAGAAGCAAAAGACACCCTGCCCATACGACAGAGTGACCAAACGTAAAGAGGTAAACGACCTCTTCCACCAGCTTGAGGATATGACCCCCGAGGCACGCTACAGCCTGTGGCACTCCATGAAGAACATCCACCCCAAGCTACTCGTCTGATTAAGTGACAAGGTACAAAGGACAAGGTGACAAAGTACAATTATCAATTAAAAAAACTGCGGTTTCATCGCTATTTAGCAATAAGTCCACCCTTTTTGTTTATTAGTCCACCTTGTATAAAGATAAAGAAAGTAATTTTGCAGGCAGAAACCCAAAATTACAATCTAAACAATATTACACTAAAGATGAAAAGAATTTATTTAATTGTGCTTTTGCTTGCAGGTATGGCAGGCATGTATGCCCAGACAGGTGTTAACATAACCAAGAGTGAGGGATGGCTGGAAACTGCCATGCTGCAATGGACTTCCGTCAGCGGTGCCACGAAATATAGCGTAAGCTATAGCGGAGAGGGCAGAAGCGGTGTGGCAGACGACATGCTCATTCGCTCGTATGGCGACTATGTTCGTTGTGATATTCCTGGTCTCAAGGCTGGTACATACAGTCTTGTAGTAAAGGCTCTTGACGACAAGGGGGCAGAGCTCGCCACATCTGCTGCACAGAGCGTAACCGTCAAGGCTCAGAACCGTGAGGGCTATGCCTTCACTGAGGGTGTGGTGCCTGGTGGTTACAACATGGACGGTACGCCAAAGGCTAATGCCAAAATCATATATGTTACGGCAAACACGGCTAACACCGTAACGTGCGACGTAAGCGACGGCAAGAACACCACCACCTACACAGGACTGGCAAACATCCTCAGCGCTTGTGGCAAGGACAAGACCCACACTCCACTGATAGTACGCATAGTAGGCACGGTGAAGAATACCGACATAAGTGGACTGAAGGACGACAACTACCTCAGCTTCGAGGGCAAGAACGCCACCGACTGCTCTGTCGAGTCCATAACGCTTGAGGGTATTGGCGATGATGCCGCCCTCTATGGCTATGGTGTGGGTTTCAAGCGTTCAAGGGGTATAGAGGTGCGCAATCTCGGCATAATGCTCTTTGGCGACGATGCCATATCAATGGATACGGACAACTACCACAACTGGATTCACAACTGCGACTTCTTCTATGGCAAGCCTGGTCCTGATGCCGACCAGGTGAAGGGCGACGGCTCTATCGACATGAAGTATCGCTCTACGCTCACCACCATATCCTACAACCACTTCTTCGACTCAGGCAAGGTGATGGGTTGCGGCGGTGCTACCAAGGAGGAGACCAATCTGCTCATAACCTTCCACCACAACTGGTTTGACCATTGCGACTCGCGCTGCCCGCGTCTCAACCACACCACTGCCCACATCTACAACAACTACTACGACGGCAATGCTACCTACGGCATAGGTTGCACAGAAGTATCAAACGCATTCATCGAGTGCAACTACTTCCGCAATCTGCAGCGTCCTATGATGATAGCAGGTCAGGGCACAGACTATACCTATGCCAGCCAGCCAGAGAAGGGTACATTCTCAGGACAACCTGGAGGCATGAGCAAGGCATATAATAACAAGGTGGAGAATACTACCATAGAGCTCCGCCTGTCATATCAGACTGACAACGCACAGGAGTTTGACGCATGGCTCGTTGAGAACCGCAGCGACAAGGTGCCTGAAACCGTAGCAGCAAAGAGGGGTGGTCACATATATGACAACTTCGACACAGCCGATGGCATGTACAGCTCTACCCCCGATGCTCCAGAACAGGTAGCAGAGATAGTAACCACCTACGCGGGACGCATGAACGGCGGCGACATCAAGTGGACCTTTGATAATGCCACCGAAGACAAGAACCACGACATCATACCAGCCCTCAAGGAGGCTATTCTCGCCTACGAAAGTAAGGTGGTAAGCATACAGGGCGACGGCGAGAAGCCTGCCGACGAGGGTGGTGAAGAAGGAGGCGAAGGTGGCGACAACCCAACTCCCACGCCATCTGAGGCTACGCAGGGCGGATACGTCATAGACCTCATCAACGATGCCTCCAAGGGCTTTACCATCGTGGGGCAGACCAGCAACAGCAAGGGCTCGGTAACCGTTGGCGGTACCACATACAACGAATGTGTCAAGATGGGTTCAAGTTCGAGCGTTACCTTCAGCATAGCCCAGCCCATGAATCTCACGCTCTATTTCGCTAATTCTGCCAGCAAGCGCATAAAGATTAACGAAATGCCAGATATTACCATACCAGACAACAACATCGTCACCACCACCCTTTCCGAGGCTGGCACCTACACCATCAAGCGCACCAACGGCGAGTCATACCTCTATTATATAGCACTCTCTACTGAAGCTACAGGTATTACATACGTTAACGGGAACGGGAACTTTCAATCTTCAATCTTCAATCCTCAATCTTATAACCTCGCTGGCCAGCCTGTATCTGATGGCTATCACGGCATCGTGATAAGTAATGGCAAGAAGGTGGTGAGATAAAGAGCAACATGACATAAGGTAAAAAAGGGCGACTACTTTTGGTAGTTGCCTTTCTTTTTCGTATCTTTGCATTCGTGAACAGACATTTCCATATATTGATATGCCTTTTGCTGATGATTGCCATGCAGTCGTTGGCAGGGGTTGTTCGCACCGATCCTTCATGGAACATCACCAAGGGCATGCTGAAAGAGAAGGTGACAGGCATAGCTCAGGATGAGAGGGGATTTCTGTGGTTATCAACGTGGGGAGGACTGTTTCGCTATGACGGGGAGGAGTTCCGTTCGTTTAAGACGCACCCTGGTGATGGCACCCAAATGCCGTATGACCGTCTCGATGCTGTGAAGATAGACAAAAAGGGCAACGTGTGGTGTCGCTCGTTCTATCATCCTTATTGTTTCGATGTCAGGACATCCACCTTTATTGATGTGACTGAAAAACTGGAGCAAGTGAGCGGAAAGACCTTCAGCATTCAGCAGATATATCCTATGGCAAGCGGATATGTGTGGTTGCAGACTAAGGAGGGGGATGCAGCAATTAGGGTGAGTATAGACAATCCGATGGAGTCGGCACGTCTGTATTCATACTCCAATGGCAGACTGAAAAAAGGTAAGATACTCAGCATCAATGAGGATAGCAGAGGTATGGCGTGGATATTGTCTGAAGGAGGTATTACTGTGCCTGACCTAAGAGTGACATTCCCCAAAAAGCGGTTCGACCACTGGCGTGAGACGGCAAAGGGTAGCATATACCTTGCCACGAATGATGGTGAGCTATGGTTGCTCAACACCAAAACCTGGCTTATGCAGAGGTTGGCACTACCAATAAAGACTGGAAAGATTCTTCGCCTTGCTGGCAACGCTAAGGGAGAGTTGGTCATTGCTACTGACGAGGCACTGCTCACGTACTACAAGGGCAAGTGGCATGTGCATAGATATAATGAGAGGATAGAGTCGGTAAAAAGACTTTTTCGCGATGAAATGGGGCGTTACTGGATGATAACCAACCAAGCAGGAGCAATATTGCTTAATGGGATAAATGGCACTTTACACACATTACTACCTAGTAGCGATGGCAACTACGAGAACAAGCATGACAGTTGGTTTTTCGCCTTACAACCCAATAACACCACCCTGCTGATGGCAAGGGATGGAGGTTTATGCTATTATAACTGGAACTCTAACGGGAACGGAGAACTCTTCCACGTGATTCAGGACAGAGGCGAGTGGTATCAGCCACAGGTGGGTCGCACCTTTGTTGACAGAGAAAAAAATGTGTGGCTTTACAACAGCGAAGGAGGACTGGATAGGATTAGTCTGCGAACGAGTCCGTTCAGGCAGTGGGGTGTGTATAATGCACCATGTGCCCTCTTCATGGACTCGAAAAATAGACTATGGGTGGGCGACACCAAGGGAAAACTTACCATGTGGGGCAAGGAGTACAACCTCGGAATAGTCTATGCCATAGAGGAAATGAAAGATGGCACCATGTGGGTGGGCACAAAGGATAAGGGACTATATAGGCTTTTGCCTAATGATAAAAACGATTTCACGGTGGAGCAGTTTCTGCATAATCCCAAGGACAAATATTCCATCTCTGCCAATGATGTATTTTGTCTGGCAAAAGACCACAAAGGAAACCTATGGGTAGGCACCTATAGCGGAGGTGTAAATTATATCGATGGAAACGGGAATGCTAACGGAAACGTTAATTATAAGGTTAAATTCATAAACAAGAACAACAAATTGACGTGGTTGCCTACAGACGAGAGGTCACAGAACATCCGTTCGCTGTTGTGCACTAAGGAGGGCATAATGTGTCTGGGTACGAGTCACGGCATCTATGCCTTCAAAACGCCAAAGCGGGTGTTCCATAACGAGAGGAAGGCGGATGATGTGCATAGCCTTTCTAACAACGAGATTATGATGATGTATCAGGATAGGAGTGGCAATGTGTATTGCCTCACCCCAAGTGCTGGAATATGTTGCACAAAGGCAGAGGCTCTGCTGAGTGATAATGCTGTGTTTACGGTATATGATAAGCAGAACCTTGCACCGTCTGATGCTCCTCTGTCCATCACAGGCGATTCCCATGACAACCTGTGGATAGCCTATACCAACTCTATTGTTATGCTCAACAGGGAGCGCACAGCATTCTATAACTGGCAGTCGCCTGCTATGTCGTTTGCCGAGATAGTGAATGACGGTAATGGTGAACTTGTGGCAGCCACTACTGACGATATTATATCATGGAAGCCAGAAGCCTTGAAACCTGACGATGAGGCTCCTCGCATATCTATTGCTGCACTGACGGTATCAGGCAGGTCGCAGACCTATGATGCCGACTTGTTGGACACGATAAATTTAGACAGCAATGAGCGTGATGTGAGCTTGCAACTATCAGCGCTAACCATGAAGCAGGGCGAAAAGATACAATATGCCTACCGTATTGACGGAGATAGCACATGGGTAATGCAGGGTGACAATGACAGACTGACATTCCTAAACATGCGTGCAGGCTACCATAGCATACAAGTGCGCTCTACCAATGCCTCAGGGGTATGGTGCAACAATTTCCGCACTATCACGCTCTATGTACAACCCACCTTTTGGGAAACTTCTTGGGCATTGCTGCTCTATATACTCATAGGCATCCTCATTATTGGTGGAATAGCTGTGGTGTGGGCTCATATCTATAGACTGCACCTGAAGATGCGCACTCAGGAAGAGGTAATAAAGCAACGTATGGAGTTCATACACAATGTGGCACCACTGATACGTGAAGATAAGGAAGACTTGCTTGAGCGGGTGCGTCAGTATATTGATGAACATATAAGTGATGACGGTCTCACCATACCATCTATAGCAACTGAGATGGGTATGGGTCGCACCTCCTTCTTCAGTCGTTTTAAGGAACTCGCAGGCATCAGTCCACAAGACTACCTTATACACTATCGCATAGCATACGCAAAGAAACTACTCTCAGTTGGAGGCATGAGTGTAGCAGAGGTAGCATACAAATGTGGATTTGCAGACCCTAAATATTTCTCTCGTGTGTTTAAGAAAATTGAAGGTGTTTCACCATCTGTAATTGGCAAAACAAAGGAATAATCAGTCTTGTATTAGTCCAAAGTGTTTTAGAGCATAAGCTACGCCATCGCTATTGTTGTCGAGGGTGATGAAGTCTGCCACCTGCTTTATGTCGTCGTCGGCATTGCCCATGGCGACACCGATGCCTGCCAGCTGGATCATCTGCTTGTCGTTGTTGGAGTCACCGAAGGTCATCATCTCACTTGGCGAGATGCCGAGGTGCTGGCAGAGGCTGACGAGTGAGGGGCCTTTGTCGATGCCCTTTGGGAGAATCTCTATGAAATAAGGTGTGCTGTGACACACATAGAGATGATTGCTGGTGGCTTCTTGTATCTTCTTCTCCCATACCACCTGCTTGTCATGTGGTCCCACCATGAGACATTTGTTCAGAGGACGCGGTACTTGACTGACAAAATCAGTGAGACCTTCGACCTGCATCTTATTGTTGAAGGCAGAAATGCCCACATACTGATCATCAGGGTGCTCAGTGTATATCTTATCCTCATAATAGGTCATGAGGGTCATGCCTGACTCCTGCTGAAAGCGGTTGAGCAGAGGAATGACTTCCTCTGGCAACTTGCGTTCTACATATACCTCGCCAGTGGCACAGTCTTCTACATGTCCGCCGTTGTAGCAAAGGATGATGCCACCATACTGCTCCATGTGGAGTTGACGGGCGAGTGGTCGCATGCCGTAGGGTGGTCTGCCTGAGGCAAGAACAATTCTCACACCTTGGTGCTGCACCTGCATGAGAACTTCCAAGGTGTGAGGAGTTATATTCTTCTTGTCGTCGGTAAGGGTACCGTCGAGGTCAAGAGCAATAAGTTTTATCATTAATTATTCTTTGAGTGAGAGTACCTGCTTAGCAACTTCGTCATTAGGATCGAGCTCAGCAAGTTTCTCAGCGTAAGGCATAGCTGCGTTGATGTCGTTCTTAATGTTGCCGAAGTAAGAAATGTTGTAGCGGTAAGCCTCCTTCAGACGTGCAGGGTTGCAGTTTGGTGTTTCGATGAGCTTGTCATAGAAAGGCTTTGCAAGGCCCTTGCCTCCGTCCATGGCGTTGGCAACCTGTGCGCGCTTGTAGATAGCATATTCTGTTGCGTCCGGGTTCTCTGCCAACTTGGCGAACACCTCGTCAGCCTTTCGGAGTGACTCTGCCTTCTTGGCTGGATTCTGATGTGCATAGTACATATACTGCTGACCGAGTCCTGCAATATCTGTAGCAGAAGCCTTGGCACCAGCCTCTGCTATGTAGTTTTCATAAGCAGGGATGGCATTTACATAGTCTTCCTTGTCAGAATAGGTCTGAGCAATCTGCTTGAGGGCAAAGAGCTTGTCTGCCTTTGGCATCATCGGGTCATTAGCGAGTTTGTTGAGCTCAGCGAGTGCCTCGTCATAAAGTTCTGCACCGCGCAGAGCGTTAATCTTACGTCCGTAGTCGTCAGAGCTAATCTTTACAGAGTCAGAGTGGTTGAACAGTTTGTCGGCATTAGCGAGTGCCTTATCCCAGTTCTTCAGGTCGGTATTGCCCCAGAAAGCGATACGGTTGAGGGTAGCATTGCGTGGAGCAACTGTCTGACCAAATTCTGCAACCTTGACAGCCTCTTCCACCTTCTGTGTGAGGTAGAGGTTGGTAGCATAGGCGCTGATCTGATATGGCTGCATATCAGAGAGCTTTACTTTAGAATAGTATTTAATAGCCTCCTTTGGCTTACCTGCGTTATTGGCGATGTCGGCAGCGATGAGGTCAACAGGATAGTCGGGACGGTTCTGACGGAGCTGCTCGATAGCTGCGAGTGCACCATTAGGGTCGCTCTTACTTGTTGCTGTAGCGTAGAGACGATAGCCGTCAGGGTCCTGTGGGTCGGCATACATAGCCTGTTGGAACCATGTTACGGCGTTGCCTGCATCGTTTTTAGCTGAAGCAATGTTACCTAGTGCGATGTATGTGGCGCACTTATCCTGTGGTGTAACCTTCTTAGGATTCTCATTGATGAAGGTGTAGGCAACATCAGCAACAGACTGAGCCTTGTTGACATCCTGGGCAGCAAGGTAAGCCTTAGCGATACTTGCGAGGGCTGCTGGATTCTTCTTGTTTGCCTTCTCAAGATCCTTCAAACCGTCGGCATTGCCTGCCTTGATGAGTTCTGCTGCCTGCTTCTGCATTTCATCAACAGTTGCCTGTGCTATAGCTGGAGCTGCGATAACTGTCATCAGTGCTCCAATAAGTAGATTCTTCAGTTTCATTGTTGTTTAGTTTTTTGTTATTTTGTTATTATGATGTCGTTATTACGATTCTTTCTGTTGCAAATGTATTGATACTTTATGGATGCCACAGGGTTGAAATCCCTATTTCGCAAGGGCTTTTCCCTAACTCTTCACCTTTTGAACTCTTGAACTACTTCGTCTGAACCTTGCGCCACTGTAGGTC
>Ga0326511_10001060_pt1 | contig 23290 bp, 17 predicted proteins | sample 0_2496_0518_D_FD_203701 | JGI IMG/M metagenome (GOLD analysis project Ga0326511, IMG submission 203701) | Bovine rumen microbial communities from UC Davis, California, United States - 0_2496_0518 | ecosystem: Host-associated > Mammals > Digestive system > Stomach > Rumen | place: USA...
CATGGGTTGAAAAGCATCAGTGGCAGAAACTACATTGAACGTTGTGTCATGAAAGCCATAAAACATGATATCGTGGTGTATTCTGCTCACACCAATCTGGATAATGCTCCCGAAGGGGTGAATTGGTGGATGTGCCAGAAACTGGGGATAGAGCATCCTCAGGCACTAGAACCTAAAGAAGGAAGCTTGCTGGAGAATGCCGGAGCAGGAATGATAGGGGAGTTGCCTAAGGCTTATTCCCAGATGGAATTTCTAAAATTGGTGAAAGAAACATTCGGGGTGGGCTGTGTGCTCCACAACCGTCCATCAGAAGAGAAGGAAATCCGTCGTGTGGCACTTTGTGGAGGAGCTGGAGCATTCTTGGCAGAAGAGGCCAGACAGAAAGGTGCAGATGCCTTTATCACCGGTGAGATGAAATACCATGAGTTTTTCAATTACGATGATTTGCTTTTGGCTGTTATAGGGCATTATGAGAGTGAGCAATATACTCAAGAATTATTTAAAAACATTATAGAGAAGGAATTCCCAGGATTGCCAGTCCAGCTGACATCCGTGAGAACCAATCCTATTTATTATTTGTAATTATGGCAAAAGAAAAGAAAGACCCTGCAGATTTTTCTGTGGAAGACAAGTTGAAAAACTTGTATCAATTGCAGTCTATTTTGACCGAGATTGATAAGATTAAAACATTACGTGGTGAACTCCCATTGGAGGTTCAGGATCTGGAAGATGAAATAGAAGGTTTGAAGACTCGTATGGAGCGTCTTGGTACTGAGGTTGAAGAATTAAAGTCTCAGTTAGTAGAGCGTCGTGCTGATATCAATGAGGCTCAGAGTCTGATAGCACGTTATGAGGAGCAGCTGAAGAGTGTTCGCAATAATCGTGAATATGACACTTTGACCAAGGAAATCGAATTCCAAAATCTGGAGGTAGAATTAGCCAACAAGAGAATCAGAGAGGCTAGTGAGGCTATAAAGGAGCATACAGAGCAGATCCAGACCGGAAGGCAGCAGATAGAAGAGCGTTCAGAAGACCTGGATGCAAAGAAAAGTGAACTGGAGGATATCGTTGCTGAAACTCGTCAAGAGGAGGAGCGTCTTCGCGAAAAAGCAAAGAATATTGAGGGAAACATCGAACCTCGTTTGCTGAGCTCTTTCAAACGCATTCGTAAGAACTCAAGAAATGGTTTGGCTGTAGTAGTTGTTCAGCGTGATGCTTGTGGTGGTTGCTTCAATAAGATCCCACCTCAGCGCCAGTTGGATGTTCGTATGCGCAAAAAAATCATCGTCTGTGAGTATTGTGGAAGAATCATGGTTGACCCTGAACTGGCAGGAATCAAACCTGCTACAGCAGAAGATAAACCAAAGAAAAAACGTGCTATCCGTCGTATCTCAAAGACAGAGGAAAACTAAGCAGAAAATGTCATAAATTTTCATAAGCAGGTATATCTTGAAGAAAGGTATACCTGTTTTCTTTTAGGTCAATCTTACAACAATAATGGTTCATGCCATTGCTCACTATGAGATACTCCACATGGAGAACCATATTATAACGGGTAATCTGGTCAAATACTTTTTGTGTGATGGGAATGTTAGGAGCCTTATATTCCACAATCATCTGTGGAGACATGTGAATGTCATAAAGTACGGTGTCACATCTTTTAGTCGTTCCATTTAAAGTTATGGCTATCTCATTGGCTAAAAGTGTCTGAGGGTATCCTCTATGTTCTATAAGGAAATGAATGAAATGCTGTCTTACCCATTCTTCCGGAGTTAAAGCCACGTATTTATTCCGAAGTGGATCAAATATACTTAGCTTATCATCTTTCCCTTTTCTTATTTTGGGATCAAAAGGAGGTAGATTTAAGGGCTTCAAAATTTCCATATTTCCAATCACATGGTCAGGTGGTTTAAAAAATCAAAATCTCAGCAAGGTTTTATAGAATAAAAACATTACCTTTGCAAAAGTAGTCAAAAGTACTGAAATGGCAAAGAAAGAATCAACGTTGACTTACGATGTAGTGGTGCGCAGCATAAAAGAGCGTCAGTTTAAACCTATCTATTATTTGATGGGTGAAGAGTCTTATTACATAGATCGGATAGCTGATTATATAGCAAGTAATGTGTTGACCGATGAACAGAAGGACTTCAATTTTACTACTCTTTATGGTGCAGAAACCGATATAAATGCCATTTTAATGGCTGCTAGACGGTATCCGATGATGAGCGATTATCAAGTCGTCTTGGTTAAAGAGGCTCAAAATTTGAAGAATTTGGATCCGCTTTCTGTTTATCTAAAGTCTCCACAGCCCCAAACTATCCTTGTCTTTTGTCACAAGAATGGTGTCCTGGATAGGAGAAAAAAAATTGCAGCAGAAATTGAACGGGTGGGCTTCCTGTTTGAAAGTAAAAAATTATATGAGCGAGAACTGCCTCCTTTCATAGCTGGATATGTTCAACGCAAAGGAATGAGTATTGACAGTAAGTCTGTGGAGTTACTGGTTGATTACATCGGTTCTGATTTGAATCGAATGGCAAATGAGTTGGATAAACTAGTTATTAAAGGTGACAAGTTTATTACTCCTGAACTGATAGAGCAGAATATCGGAGTCAGTAAGGATTTTAATACCTTTGAACTTCGAAGTGCATTGATTTCAAAAGATATTTTCAAGGCAAATAGGATTGTGAATTATTTTGACAAAAATCAGAAAGAATATCCTATTCAAAAAGTTTTACCAACTTTGTTCTCTTATTTCTCTAATTTGATGTTGGCTCACTATGCTCCATCAAGAACTGAGGCTGGGGTAATGGAAACTTTGGATTTGAGAATGTCTTGGCAGGTGAAAGAATACATGATAGGGATGAAGAATTTCAGTGCTCGTAAAACGATGAATATAATTGCTGCTATCAGGGAAACTGATGCCAGATCTAAGGGTTTTGGTAATAGCATGGCTTCATCTGGTGAATTACTACAAGAACTGATTTATTTTATTCTGCATTGATTCTTGTTAGAGCTTAATCCTGTTTTAACATTTTTTTGCGTGCCTTTTTGCCCCATTTTCCTATAATTTTAGAGTAGGTTTGGCCCTACAGATTCATCTTTTTTCTGTTAGAAAGCTATCTTTTCTTTATTCTTATCTAGATTGACGCTTTTTCTAGACAATAATTTTGGGGCCTTTTCTGCAGAAAACTAGTTATTTAGCTATCCTTTTTACCCCTTGAGGATCGCATAAAATTTTAAATTTTGAAGGCTGGTTTTAAATTTCAGAAAATTCTCAAAAAAATCTGCTTTCAGCTTCACGAAATTTATGTTTAACATTTATTTAGAGATGATTTTTGCGTTCTTTTTCTTTGGTTTACCTTTATAAATTCATACTTTTTAATTCGATTTGCAAATAAGTAAAAGGTTGGAGCCTTTTCTCAGGCATAAATTTAAGTTTATGTTTGTAAATTTTATGAATTCATTAAAATAAATGAATAAATATAACAATTTATTCTATATTATTAACTCATTGATAGCCAGATATTTTATTGATTTTTGTAAAATTTTAAATCAGTTCGGATAAGAATAAAATCGAGGGAACACGTTTTTTACTTCAATATTTGAAGATTATTCTTAGTATAATAAAAAGATAACCAGATAATTATTTTTTTTTGTTTTCTTTCTACTTTCAGCAGGTTACCTTGCATTTACAATTGTAAATTCATTAATATAAAGTATGCTGTCGCTGGTATTCATGACTATAAATTTTATTATTTTGAATTTTAAAATTTACATTTAAAATTATCAATTCATTTTCTTGTATGAATAGAAATTATGTTTTATCTTTGTAAAATCATTAAAACAGTCTATTTTTGGCATTTTTACGTGCTTGTCTAATAAAAATTGTAGAAAATGAAAGATCGGATTAGGGAGTTACTTGAGTACTCAGGTTATAACCAAAATGTATTTGCAGAAAAAATTTCAGTTGCAGCTGCTACTCTTAGTAATATATTAAAAGGTAAAACCAAACCATCTTTAGAAATTGTGCAGAATATTCGTTCTGCTTTTCCAGAGGTAAATTTATTATGGTTGCTCGATGGTAAAGGTTCCATGTTAAATTCTGAAGTATCTTCTTCTTTAGTAGAAAAAGACCAGAGTGACATGCCTGATCATGATTTACATTTTAGTGGTGATTTATTTTCAGATTCTAAATTACAGTCTGATTCAATGGATAGAACTTCTCCTAGTGCTATTCCATCAAAATCTGTTCACTCATCAATTTCTAATGAACAGTTTCCTGGGCAAACTCTAGCGTCCGGTTACCAAATGGCACAAAGTTATACAGATTCTAAGGATATAAAGATGGTAAAAATAATTGACAAACCATTAAGGAAGGTGAAAGAGATTCAGGTGTTCTACGATGACGATACCTATGAAGTTTTTGTTCCCAGAAAATAATCAAATAAAAAAAATGTATTATCTTTGGCTACAGAATGATTAATGGAGTTTACGAATGAAGAAATACATTTTAGATCTAAGGGTTGTGGAAAATTCTTCTCCTCATCCACGATATGCTCTACTAAAACTTACTCATGATTCTAAGTTACCTGAAATGCTGCCAGGCCAGTTTGCCGAAATCCGCATCGATGGTTCTAAAAATACCTTTTTACGTCGTCCCATATCTATTAATTATGTAGATTATGAGCGAAATGAGGTATGGTTTCTTATAGCAAAAGTTGGTGAAGGCACTAAAACTTTAGCAAAAGTCCAATCTGGAGAGATCGTTAACGTTATCCTACCACTTGGTAATGGTTTTACCCTCCCCTTAAGTCCTAAGCAAAAAATTCTTTTAGTTGGTGGTGGAGTGGGAATTGCACCATTACTTTATTTTGGAAAGTGTATAAAGGAAATAGGTGCAGAACCTACTTTTTTATTGGGAGCAAAAAGCGCTAGTGATCTTTTGGAATTGGATCAGTTCCATGAGTTGGGTTCGGTATATACCACAACAGAAGATGGTTCAATGGGTGAAAAAGGTTTTGTAACTCAGCATTCCATTTTGAATCAAATCAGATTTGATAGAATTTCGGCTTGTGGTCCAAAACCCATGATGGTTTCAGTAGCACGCTATGCCAAAGCTGAAGGGATTGAATGTGAAGTTTCTTTGGAAAATAAGATGGCTTGTGGGGTTGGTGCTTGTTTATGTTGCGTGGAAAACACAACAGAAGGGCATAAATGTGTTTGTAAAGATGGTCCTGTATTTAATATCAACGATTTGTTATGGCAGATTTAAGAGTTAAAATAGGTTCTTTGGAGTTGAAGAACCCCGTAATGACTGCTTCCGGGACATTCGGGTATGGTAAGGAGTTTGAGGATTTCATCAATCTGGAGGATTTGGGAGGTATTATAGTTAAAGGTACCACTTTGAATCATAGAGAAGGAAATGCTTATCCCCGGATGGTAGAAACCCCAAGTGGTATGCTGAATTGTGTAGGACTTCAGAATAAGGGCGTAGACTACTTTTGTAATCATATTTATCCTGATATTAAGGACATTAATACTAATATGATCGTTAATGTCTCAGGTTCTACTGTTGAGGATTATGTAGCAACAGCTGAAAGGATCAACGAATTAGATAAGATTCCTGCTATTGAATTGAATATCTCTTGTCCAAATGTGAAGTCTGGTGGAATGGCATTTGGTGTTACATGTGAGGGTGCATCTGAAGTGGTCAAAGCTGTAAGAAAGGTATATAAGAAAACACTTATCGTCAAACTGTCACCCAATGTTACGGATATAGCAAGTATTGCTAAAGCAGTAGAGGCCTCTGGTGCTGATTCTGTTTCCTTGATTAATACATTGATGGGAATGGTGATAGATATAGAAAAGCGTATTCCTATGCTTTCTATTAATACAGGAGGACTCAGTGGACCTGCAATTCGTCCTGTGGCAGTGAGAATGGTATGGCAGGTGGCAAAAGCTGTAAAAATCCCTATTGTGGGGCTTGGCGGAATTGTTAATGCTCACGATGCTATTGAGTTTTTTATGGCAGGTGCAAGTGCTATTGAAATAGGAACTGCTAATTTCATAGACCCAGCAGTATCAATTAAGGTTAAAAATGGAATCAATGATTGGCTTGATGCACATGGTTGCAAGAGTCTATTGGAAATCGTAGGTTCGTTGAAAGATTATTAATCTGTCAAAAAATAATCATAAAAATGAGGAATCTTACGAAGAATCAATTTCTGTATATTGTAGGATTTTTGTTTTGTTTTTTGATAGGAATTCATGCTTTTGTTTTTTGGCCTGTCTCAACGAGCCAAAAACAACGCGCTGCAGTCTTGCTTGAGAGCGTTGACTATTACCTTGTTTCAAATGGAGTTGATACCTTGTACTTTTCTTCTGTAGATACTATACAAGGTCTTTCAAGACTTTCTTTTTCTTTAGAGGATTGTGTACATAGAAGTTTCGACGTTGGTTTTTTCATTTCTAGAGCAGGCAAAATCAATCTGCAAAAGAATGCCTTTTACTCACCTTATGATAGTGCTTATTTTTGTTCTAATGATGATTTAATTTTAGAAAAATCGAATAATTATTTGTTGGGTAAATGCCAGGTCCTGAATAAGCAGATTAAAGAACTGGAGTATTATGTACAAACTCATATGCATGCCGATGATGGATTTGAGGAGATGAAGTCTTTGTATGCTGAGTGTTTGGCTAAACTAGATTATTTAGATAGTTTGAGTAATACGATTGAAAAGTTTGTTCAGGCATCTTCTCTTCTGAAGTGGCAACGTGTTCAAAAAGTGTTTGCTTATTATAGTCCAGAGGGAAGAAGAAGAAAATATACATGCGGACCGGTTGTTTATAAAAAGAACAAAGCTGAAACTCAACTAATAGAAAAGGGGCTCCCTGTTAATGCTAAATCTATAATAAATCCTTTATTTAGAGTTTCAGATTTAAGTTGCGAAACTGATTCTCTTACAAAGGGTTCTGTGTCTTCTGAATTATTTGGTTATGTTGGAAAACTTAAAAGTGAATCTTTTGAGTATTCAGGTGAGATCCAGTTTAATATGCCAAATGGAATGGGCATATGTATTTATAATGATGGTAGTATTAGCCAAGGTTTGTGGAAAGATGGTTTATTGCATGGGAGTGGTTGGTTCAAGGACATAGATGATGCAGTTTATTCAGGAGACTGGGAAGAAGGCTATTTGATGGGTGGAAATGTGGTTTATCCTGATGGAAGTTCTTATAATGGTGCATTTTGGGATAACAAGATTTACGATGGAGCGGGTGAGCGGTTTTATGCCGATGGTTCCATTTATTATGGTTCTTGGGCTGATGGTCAGAGACAGGATTTTGGTATGTATGTAGATGCAGATGGAACTGTGCAGTGTGGAAGTTGGAAGGATGATAAATTCGAAGGAGAGAGGTTGCTTTATACGGCTGATAGAGTTTATGGGATAGATATTGCTAGATACCAACACATAAATCGTTATAGGAAGGCGTGTAATATTTCTTGGAAATATTTGCGTATTAAATCATTAGGAACTAGAAGCGAAAAGAGAATAAGTGGGATTGTTTCCTATCCTATATCCTTTGTTTATATTAAGGCTACTGAAGGTGCAACAGTTTTAAACAGCTATTTTAAATCTGATTATCAGCAGGCTAGAAATCATGGAATACACGTTGGTGCATATCATTTTTTCTCTTCAGCTCCTGTTGAAGAACAATTGGCTTGGTTTTTTAAAAACACAATTTATAAAAAAGGAGACCTACCTCCTGTCTTGGATCTAGAACCCACAGATTCTTATATAAAAGATCGATGGGGAAATGATGAGAAAATGTTTGAGCAAGTCTTAATTTGGTTAAAAGCAGTTGAGGCTAAATATGGTGTAAAACCATTGCTCTATGTTAATCAAATGTTCATTAGAAATCACTTGAGTAAGGCATCTGAGGAAATCCAAAGTTATGATCTTTGGGTAGCTCGCTATGGAGAATTTAAACCTTACTCACATATGATATATTGGCAAATCTCACCAGATGGAAAGGTCAGCGGTATACAAAGTGATGTAGACATCAATGTATTTAACGGTTCTAAGGAACGTTTTGAAGAATATCTAAAGACTTTCAATTAGTCACTTAAAAGGTCTGGTCGTAATCTTTTGGTACGTTCTATAGCTTGTTCTAATTCCCAGTTCCTAATATTTTTTTCATGTCCTGATAAAAGGACATCAGGAACCTTCCAACCTTTATAATCAGCAGGTCTGGTATATACAGGAGGTGCAAGAAGGTTGTCTTGGAAAGAATCTGATAATGCACTTTGTTCATCTCCGATTACACCAGGGATAATACGAACAATGGCGTCTGTCATGACAGCAGCAGCTAATTCTCCACCGGTAAGAACATAATCACCGATGCTTACTTCTTTGGTAATCAGATGCTCGCGAATTCTATAATCAACCCCTTTAAAGTGACCACAAAGAATAATGATATTTTTTTTCATAGAAAACATGTTGGCCATAGGTTGATCGAATTTTTCTCCATCTGGAGTTGTAAAAATCACCTCATCATATTCTCGCTCCCTTTGAAGGCTCTCAATACATCGATCTATAGGTTCACATTGCATAACCATACCAGCGCATCCACCATAAGGATAGTCGTCTACTCTTTTGTGCTTGTCTAAAGTCCAATCTCTTAAATTATGAACATGTATTTCTACAAGTCCTTTCTTTTGAGCACGGGCTAGAATGGAACAGTTTAAGAATCCTTCAAGCATTTCTGGAAGAACAGTCAGAATATCAATACGCATAGGATCTGCAGTATCTAATTTCATTCGTTGATAATTTTCTCCAAAGGCATATATTTCTCCTGCTTCACGGAATCCTAATGAACGATATAATTTTTTTGCTTTGTGATTGTTGGGGCTTACTAGGAGAGTTACATGAGGTATGCTAAGTTTTTTCCCTGTTTCAATACCAGCAAGAAGAAGTTTCCTTCCGATTCCTTGATTACGGTATTCAGGAAGAACAGTTGCAGAATCAAGATAGTATTCGCCTTCATGGGTCTCATCTTGCATAAGATCAATGTCAAAATCTAAAGGTCCGTCAAAAAGAGCAAAAGTTCTTTCTCTCATCTCCTTGTAGTTTGTTCCATCGTATGCTGTAAGACTTGCAACAGGCTTTCCTTCTATTTCAGCGATTAAGGTATTTTTCCAACTATATAGGACGTCTTCGCGCTGACAAATACTAGTTATTCTTTTTATCATTGCCTTTGTCCTTTTGGGGAGTGGAGTAGCATAGACTTCATCCTGGCCTAAAGCAGCCATGACACTTTTTGCTACAAATTCAGAATCGTCGAAAGTAGCAGGTCTTATGTTAAGCGTTTCTATATCCATTGGATTAATTTTTCTGCAAAATTAGGTCTTTTATTCTGAATCTCAAATTTTAGGTATCTTTTTCTTAATTAAACTCACTAAGTTTGTTCGCTTGATAAAAAAGAAGTAATATTGCATAAAAATTGATCTATTTATGGAAGCAAAAGAAAGAATAGAATGGTTGAGGAAGGAACTTCATCGTCATAACCATAATTATTATATTTTAAACAACCCTGAAATTTCCGATTTGGAATTTGATAAAATGATGCGTGAACTCCAAGATCTGGAGCAAACTCATCCTGAATTTTACGATCCGAATTCACCAACAATGCGAGTAGGAAGTGATTTGAATAAAGAATTTAATCAAGTTGCTCATAAATATCCGATGCTTTCATTGGCTAATACATATTCAGAAGCAGAAGTTGCAGATTTTTATGAAAGAGTTAAGAAGGGTTTGGAAGGAGAGGATTTTGAGATTTGTTGTGAATTAAAATACGATGGCACATCGATTTCTTTGATTTATGAAGATGGAAGGTTAGTTCAGGCTATAACCAGAGGAGATGGAGTTCAAGGAGATGATGTTACAGCAAATGTGAAAACAATCCGTTCTATACCTTTGCAGCTAGCTTCTGGTGATTATCCTAGATCTTTTGAGATTCGTGGAGAAATTCTTATGCCTTGGAAGGTCTTCGAAGAGCTCAATTTAGAGCGTGAGGCAAATGAAGAACCTTTGTTTGCAAATCCTAGGAATGCAGCTTCTGGGACATTAAAACTGCAAAACTCTAAAGAGGTTGCTCGAAGGAGGTTGGATTCATATTTATATTATCTTTTGGGCGAAAGCCTACCAACAGATGGCCATTTTGAAAACTTACAGAAAGCTCGCTCTTGGGGATTCAAAATAAGTGATGGAATGAAAAAATGCAAGACTTTACAAGAAGTCTTAGATTATATTGATTATTGGGATGTAGAGCGAAAGAATCTGCCAGTTGCAACGGATGGAATTGTGCTGAAAGTTAATTCATTAACCCAACAACGTCATTTGGGTTATACTGCAAAATCCCCACGTTGGGCGATTGCATATAAATTCCAGGCTGAACGGGCTCTCACTAAATTAGAGAAGGTAACTTATCAAGTGGGAAGGACAGGGGTAATTACTCCCGTTGCAAATCTAACTCCTGTACAGTTAGCTGGCACGATAGTAAAACGTGCTTCAATACATAATGCTGATGTCATCGAGGGACTAGACCTTCATATTGGTGATATGGTTTATGTAGAAAAAGGTGGTGAGATTATACCAAAGATTACAGGAGTAGAAAGTAGTTTCCGTAATAATTTAACAGGGGAAAAAGTCAGGTTTATAACAGTCTGCCCAGAGTGTGGAACCCCATTGGTTCGATATGAGGGTGAGGCTGCTCATTATTGTCCAAATGATGTGACTTGCCCTCCTCAAATTAAAGGAAAGATAGAGCACTTTATTAGTAGAAAGGCAATGAATATAGATGGTTTAGGACCAGAAACAGTTGCTCTTTTCTACAATGCAGGTTATTTTCAAGATGTGACAAGTATTTATAATATCTTCTATAGGAAAGGAGAAATACAGACTCTTGATGAATTTTATGATAAAAATCCATGGGAATTTATGAATATTCCAGGATTCAAGAGTAAGTCTGTGATTAAAATTATGAAGAGTGTTAAGAATTCTTTGTTAGTGCCTTATTCTCGTGTTCTATTTGCTTTAGGTATTCGTTTCGTGGGAGAGACGACAGCTAAATTATTAGCAAAGTCTTTTCCTTCTATTGAGCTATTGGCTTCTGCTAAACTTCAAGATTTGTTGGACGTAGAAGGAGTTGGCGATGTTATTGCTGAGAGCATTATACGCTACTTTGCAGATGAACGTAATATACATTTAATATCAGAGCTTAAGGCTAATGGATTGCAATTTGCTTTATCAGAGGAAACATTAACTGAGAGAACAGATAAGTTATCCGGAAAGAGTATTGTAATCAGTGGAGTCTTTTCAAAACACTCACGAGATGAATATAAAAACATGATAGAAATACATGGAGGTAAAAATATTGGAAGTATTTCTTCAAAAACAAGTTTTATTTTGGCTGGAGAAAATATGGGACCGGCAAAATTAGACAAAGCACAGAAATTAGGCATTCCAATTGTCAATGAAGATGATTTTTTGTCAATGATAGAATAAAATGCAAAGTTTTTTGGTGAAAGTGTAGAAATTGTAGTACTTTTGCACCTGATTTTCAATAGATATTTATTTATGATTCAAAACGTATTTAGAGGGATGGGAGTAGCCTTGATCACACCATTTAAAAAGAATGGTGATGTGGATTATGATGCACTCATACGTTTGGTAGAATCTCTGGTAAGTAATGGTGCAGATTTCTTATGTGTATTAGGAACTACAGCAGAGACTCCAACCCTCACAGTAGAGGAAAAGGAACAGATTAAACGAGTAGTTGTTAAACAGGTTAATGGGAGAATTCCATTGTTGCTTGGCTGTGGAGGTAATAATACACAGGCTGTAATAGACAGTTTAAAGAATGATAACCTAAGTGGATATTCCGGTATCCTTTCGGTGTGCCCAATGTACAATAAGCCATCCCAGGACGGTTTGTATCAGCATTTTAAAGCTATAGCAGAAGCATCACCTCTTCCAGTTGTGCTTTATAACGTGCCGGGTAGAACAGGTGTGAATATGACAGCAGAAACAACATTGCGTTTGGCTCGTACTTGTCATAATATCGTAGCTATAAAAGAAGCGTCAGGGAACATTACACAGATGGATGATATCATTAAAAACAAACCAGATAATTTTGATGTCATTTCAGGTGATGATGGTATTACTTTTCCATTAATTACATTAGGAGCTGTAGGAGTAATATCAGTTATTGGAAATGCTTTGCCTAAAGAATTCAGTCGAATGGTTCGGCTGGCATTAAATGGTGATTATAAAAATGCTTTAACGATTCATCATCGTTTTACTGAACTTTTTAGTTTGTTGTTTGTGGATGGAAATCCTGCAGGTGTAAAGGCTATGTTAAATTTAATGGGAGCCTGTGAGAATGTTCTAAGGTTACCTTTAGTTCCTACAAGAATAACAACAATGGAAAAAATAAGTAAAATTGTAAAGGCTTTGAATGTTAAATTTTAAATACTATGAAGAAGGTTATTTCTACATCCAATGCACCTGCTGCAATTGGTCCTTATAGTCAGGCTATAGAAGCTAATGGAATGGTGTTTGTATCTGGACAAATTCCTGTGGATCCAGCTACTGGTGCATTTATTTCTGATGATATTAAAGATCAGGCAAAACAGAGTTTGACTAATATCAAAAATATTCTTGCAGAAGTTGGTCTTTCTATGGATAACGTGGTAAAAACTTCAGTTTTTTTGGCAGATATTAAATATTTTGCTCCAATGAATGAGGTTTATGCAAGTTTTTTTAAAGCTCCATATCCTAGTCGTTCAGCTATGGCAGTAAAAGATTTGCCGAAGGGCGCACTGGTGGAAATAGAGTGTATAGCAGTAAGATAGAATTAAAGCTAATAAAAGTTGGAGTACTAGAAGTTAATAATTCAAGTACTCCTTTTTTTTCTTGAAGTTTAATCCTACATAAAAATTTAAGGAACCAAAGCTGTTGTTTATGGAAAATTGTTCTTTCTTATAATTGAATGAATGATAGATGAAACTTAAACCTGCAAAATATTTTGTGTTATTGTAAACTAGTGCTATACGAGTTATTAAATCAAAATTAAGGTTCTTAAATCTTAAATCCTTAAACAGGTTAAAATTTCCATCACTCTCTAAATGAGAACGAGTATATGCTATAGCTGGTGTTAAAGAGACATCCAAAAGCCAATTATATTTGAAGACCCAATTATAGGCATACCCAAAACTGATATTGTAATCCGAGTAATAGACTCGGTCGAATTTCATGGCTTCGCTCATTTTTTCTTGAATTGCTACAGGCAAGAGAGTATAATCAAAGGAAACTTTATGTTGTGAGTAAGAAAACCCAAGTTTGAATGAACCGCAACTTCTACGTTGTACTGTGCTCTGAGAATAGGCTGCTGGAAATGAAAAGAATCGATGGTTGAATATATAATAAACATTGATACCTTTCATCCTAAGATTTAACCCACTGAAATCATCATCTATTGTGTTTCCATCGCTGGCATATTTTTCTGGTTCTTGAATCTTGAAGTTGTTTCCAGTTTTTCTGTAATAAAGGTCTATCCCAATTTTACTTGTGTATATACTAAGATCTACTTCAGTGTTTTTCTTTTCATTGTTACGTTTCTTCCCAAGTATGTCATTAACATTGAAGGTGTATCCTAAAAATAACCATCTCCATCCGAAGTATGCACCTAAACGTAGGGTAGGTGCTGGTGAGAAATCTATTCTATTGATTGTGGCATTACTTGTACTAGCAACTGAAAAACTTTCAAATGTATTTGTATTTTGAATCATGAAAGTGAAATTGTAATAATTGGGGGAGATCCAAGTTGTATCAATATCATTTAAATCCTCAATTTTACCTTTCAGATAAGCTTTGATAAGTTCTTTTTTCCTGAATTTGGATAGCGATGTTTCATTCACAGCCTTTATAAAGCTTGAGTCTCTGGGGATAGAGTCTAATGGCTCTTGAGCAAAGCAATTATTAAGGTAGAAACAACAGCAAATAAACAGGAAAAAAAATTGTTTCATATTATATTTTACCTAGGATTTTATCCATTACCCAATTTACAGGAGTTGCACTTATTCCATCACAGGTGCAAGTACCCTTTTTTTGTAGATGATTGACTACAGCTTTGATAATTGGCATTTGAACATATTCTGGATTATCTATTTTAAGGGTTTCTACTCCTCGCTCGGTATAGATGGTAATAGGCTCATAAGTATATACGCTAAAATTTAATCTTCCTTTTTCTCCATTAATTTCTATTCTATCTTCTTTTGCTGATTCATGGCCTACGAAACACCAAGAACCTGAACCTATTATACCATTTTCAAAACGGAAACAGGCACTGACTGTATCTTCAGCTTTGTAAAGGCCAGCTCGATTTGCACAGCATCCCCATGCATCTAATATAACACCGAAATAATCTTGAATAATGTCTAGTTGATGGGGGGCAAGATCGTAGAAATATCCTCCGCCTGCAATGTCTGGGTGAAGACGCCAAGGAAGGTTATCACGATTGTAATCTAAATCTCTTGGTGGAACAGAAAAACGGATTTGCACATCGTTTATCTTCCCAATAATATTTCTGGACAATAGTTCTTTAATCTTTTGGAAATAAGGTAAATATCTTCGATAATATGCTACAAAGCAAGGTACTCCTGTTTGCTGTGAAACTCTATTAATTCTTGCACAATCAGAATAAGAGGCTGCCATTGGCTTTTCAATGTATACAGGTTTCCCTGCTTTCATTGCCATAATTGAGAATGTTGCATGTGAGGATGGTGGGGTGGCAATGTATATAGCATTGATATCGGGGTCATCTATAAGTTCTTGTGCATCAGTATACCAGAGTGGTATATTATGTCTTTCTGCATATGAACGAGCTTTTTCTGCATCTCGGCTCATCACTGCATGTATAGTTGACCCTGGTAACATGCCAAATGCTGGTCCACTCTTTTTTTCAGTTACCTCACCGCATCCGATGAATCCCCAACGGAGCTCTATTTCCTCTGCGTATTTCATCTCTTTAACAAATACTTATATTTAGTAATGCAAATATAGAAAAAATTGTTGTATTTTTGTTGCTTGAAAAAATAAAAAGAAGATAAAGATGGAGAATACAGTAGAGACTAAAACTTTTCGTGACTATAGAACCACATTACGAGCATTGTCTGATGGGGTTTCCCTCTTCACGAAAAAAGCCACTATGCTATTGAAGGCTACGTGGCCTTTGATTCTCTTTGTTAGCATTTTAGGAGCTTGGTTAAGTCGCAGTACTGTAGGTGTTTTAGGCGATTTTATTATGGGAACAACAATGGAAATGAGTGATTTTGGACTTAAAATTGGAGTTCCTGCATTGCTTTATGCTTTTGGAATGATTTTATTTTATTCTCTAGTTTTTACTCTTTTTGCTCTCTATATTGAAAAGGAATTTTTGCCTACAATTAAAAGAAAGACTTATCTATTGTGCCCTAAAATTACTAAATTGGGAAGATTTTGTGTGTGCTTATTGTGGGTTTTATTTGTGTTTGTAGTTTATGTAGGATTAGCAGCAATTCTTTTTACTGTTTCTAGATGGACTTTAATTTTAACTATTCCTATTTTAATAATCCTTGATTTTTGGCTGATGAATCAATGCATTGATTATGTTTTGATATCAGATTCATTAATGAGCTCTATAAAGCGTTCATTTAGAATTACACTTAGAGGACTCGGTTCTTTTATAACTGTTGCTATTGTTTTATGGCTCATCTTGAGTGTAATTGGTTTTTTGTGCTTTTTACCTTCAATTACAGCTGAAACCATTTTTGTAAAGGCACAAATCAGTATTGCAGAAGGTGATAGTGGAATACTGCCTGGCTATTTTTCTCCTATATATTTCGGCACTTTAGTTTTCTCTAACTTCTTGTATTTATTGCTTTTAGCAATTAGTTTAAGTTGCTGGTGTATGGTTTATGGTGCTGTTGATACTCGTTTGAGAATAAAAGATTCAGAGAAATTAGCACATCAATCATAAAAACTCCAGGAAATTCCTAATTTTATAATCATAGGGTTTATAGGGTAGTGAGGAGCAAGGAAATATCTTCTGCTTCCTGTACCTTTGTTTACATGGTAAAACACCATGGCATAAATGCGAGTCCGTTTCCATTCTGCATTGATATATGTATTGATTATAGGGTAATCTCCTATTTCAATTCTAGAGTCCTTATTTTGTAAATAATACTGACCTAGGGCTGGTAAATAATCGGGTGCATAGTAGCTAGTGAAGTAACGGGCATCAGCTCCAATTTGCATTCGCATTACATTCTTGACTATATGGAAATTGAGATACAGGTTACTGTAGGCATTAAATTTAGGGAGAGGTAAAACATCCTCATTGCTAGTTGTTTGGAATGTCAATTCATTATCCCAGTTTAGAATACCCCAGTGAAGTTTTTGTGACAGTTGCGCAGTAAATATTTGGATGCTTCCATTATTTTGTGCGATGTTTGCACGTTGACTCCAACCAGATAAAGTACCTTCAGAATCATAATTAGCTACACTTTGATTATCCAAATATGTGTAATTATCTATATGCTCTGCTCCAACCCTTATAGTTGTCCCTGTTCTCTTGAGAGACAGTGTACCTTCTATTCTAGTGCGTGTTTCTTTGTTTAAATCATTGTCCCACCAGAAATAGTGAGAATGGTAATGTCTGAATAAAAACGATGGGGTTTGCTTTTTGAAAAATCCTCTTGCTGCTAAGTTTATGGTATCATTGAACAACTTGAATTTCAAATTGATATCAGCATTAACACTGAAGTCTCTAGAATCCTCACCGGTTAATGTGGTTTCTCCAGAAATTAGGTAATTCAAGTGTTTCCCTTGGGCTCTACGGAGTTCTCCTCCTACACTGATGAGGTTTTCTTTATATTTTTTTCTATAGACAGCCCCTTCTTCATCAAGTTCAGGTAGATCATAGCTCCTTAGGTTGTGTTTTACATAGCCTGTTAATCCTGCTTGAGCCCATTTGTTGAACCCCTCTTTTAATTGAATTCCAAAGGTGTTCTTTATGGCATAGTATCTTGTATCATCAAAGTCTGTATCATCTGCATAGAATTGGTCAGCAAAATAACCGTCAATGTTATCTCTTGAAATGAATTGATGGTGATTTTGATCAAATTGCAATGTATGAATAAAACTTGTTACAGGTATAAATTCTCTATGAGGGATAGAATCATTTTGAATGCTATCTTGAATAGTTCGGTAGAATCCTACATTATATCGGTGAGTTAGATAGAAATTTCTGGTATCATTTCTGTTCCAGGTCTCACTTAAAATAGTAGGGATTGTATTGCTGGAAACACTTTGACTTAGATTTTCTGGATGCAAGATAAAATCATCATTTTCAATACCACCATTTTCAGCTTGTTTCATATGATTGGCAGTAAAAAGCATATGCATTTGATACTTGTTTCCAGTATAAGAGCTAAACAAGGTCCCGTTGAAAAAGGAATTGGCTTGATATTGATAATATCCTCTACCATAGAGATAATCAAATATAAATCCCATATTTAGCCTTTTGTTACCATTTACGGTAAATAAAGCTTTGAATCTGTCATCTCCTACAGTTTGGTCTCCACTTGAATAATAGGTAAGATTAGTAAATGGAGATTTTGTGTTATAAAACAAGGTGTTTTCAGGCTTTCTTATATAAAAATCAAGGGGATCTAGAAATATATCTTCAGATGAGGCTTTACGATTCATGAAAATACGAGATAATCTGGGAGAACCCATGTTACCTAACATATTATACTCCCCATTCATGCCATAGGTTTCATTGCTGTTTTGAAAATTCAAAAACAGGGTATCTACATCTGCTGCTAATACTTCTCCAAGTTTAGGATCTATTTTCCAGGCACGTATTTCATGGGGAACTGTATTTGCATCTATTCTATTTTTCCTTAATAAAGAATCAGAATTGATTTCTGAATTGTTCATCGCATTCCTCATATTGTTGTTTCTGGCATTGATGTTTTGAGCCAGTGAAGGAACGCTAATACAGAATAATATAATGAATGTGTAGATAATCTTTTTCATGTTGCAAAGATAGAACAAAATCATTTATTTTTAGGAAATGATAGTTCGTATTTTGTTTTTTCTTATTAAATTTGTGAGCAATTAAATCTAATTAACTTGTACCACATGAATTGGAAAGTACAATCCTTATTCTTCACTCTATTTTTTATTGTTTATTCTCTTTCCTTAACTGCACAAGTGGGAACTACGCATGCAATAATTGTTGATGATGTCTTTATTAATGGGGATGATAGAATCCCAGAATGCCATGCTTCCACTATTGTAGAACTGGATAATGGTGATTTGCTTGTGGCCTTTTTTGGCGGTTTAAAAGAAGGGTTTCCTGATTGTAATATTTGGTTGACTAGAAAGACGAAGGGATCTACAGAATGGTCTGACCCTAAAGTCGTGGCAGATGGTATTTATACTGAATATACAAAATCTGCATTCTCTCAAAAAGATTTAGAAGATTTTGCAAAGAGGGAATTGCATGAAGAATGGTGGATGAAACCCGCAGAAAATTCAGGAGATCCTCTGATAAGTACTAAGATTCGTAAACCTTGTTATAATCCGGTTTTGACGCAAATACCAGGAGGGGATTTAGTTCTTTATTATAAGATAGGTTCTTTTGTGCAAGATTGGACGGGTTGGCAAATTCGTTCAAAAGATGGTGGAAAAACATGGAGCCATCCCATCCCTTTACCTGAAAATTTTTTAGGGCCAATTAAAAATAAGCCTGTATATGTAAAGAATAGATATATCAATCCTTCTAGTACAGAAAAGGGTGGTTGGAAATTCCATTTTGAGATTTCAGATGATAAGGGAGAATCTTGGAAATACGTGGGTCCCATTGAGGCTGAAATGAATGTGCAAACGGAAAATATGTTGGATAGTATTCCTGCTGCTATGCCCATTCAGTGCATACAACCTAGCATCCTGTTTTTGCCAAATGGGCAGTTGGAGGCTATCGGACGAACCAGAAACGGACAGTTAGCTGTAACATATAGCAATGATAATGGAGATACATGGAGTAAGGTTCAATTATCTGAATTGCCTAACAATAATTCTGGAACTGATGCTGTAACTTTAGCTGATGGGAGGCATGTAATAGCTTATAACGACAGCAAACCTCAACCGGGTCAGAGTGGAGGTCCAAGAACTCCACTTTGTCTAGCTATATCCGTAGATGGAAAGCATTGGAATAAATTATTGACATTGGAAGATAGCAAAATCGGAGAATATTCTTATCCAAGTATAATTCAAGGTCGTAATGGAAATTTGTACGTGGTATATACTTGGAGACGTCAACGAATTGTCTTTAAAGAAATTGCGTTGAGAGAAATCTTATTTGAAACGACGTCTTCAGATACAATTCCTTATCGGATACCTGCTATCGCTTCTACTTCAGATGGTGATGTCTTAGCCTTAACAGATTATAGATATTGTAAATTAGATATAGGTTTTGGAAGGATTGATATTCATGGTCGTTTGTCTTCCGACTATGGTAAAACCTGGGGAAAGGAGTTTCTAGTTGCTAGGGGTTCAGGAATTCATGGAGCCTTAGATTGTGGATTTGGTGATGCCGCATTAGTAGCAGATAGAGAAAGCAACGAAGTTCTATTGGTTACTGTTTGTGGTGAAACAGTCTACACAGCTCCAACTACAACTCGTCAAAATCCGAATAGGGTAGCATTGATGAGGAGCCATGATAATGGTAAAACTTGGACAAAGTTTAAAGAAATAACAGAATCTATTTATTCCTTGTTCGATAAAAGCACTTTAGGACCTGTTCAAAGTCTGTTTTTTAGTTCTGGACGAATCTTTCAAAGCCGTACAGTAAAAGTAGGCTCTCATTATCGTCTATATGTTTCACTTTCAGCAAGACCGAATGGAAATAGGGTGATATATTCCGATGATTTTGGTAATACATGGAAAGCATTGGGAGATATAAATATCTTACCTGCTCCTAACGGTGATGAATCAAAGTGTGAAGAACTACCAGATGGACGTTTGATTTTGAGTAGTCGTGTTCGTGGAGGTAGATATTTTAATGTCTATACCTTTTCTGATGTGAAGTCTGGTAAAGGACATTGGGACAAAGTCACATTTTCAGGAGCAGAAAATGATGGAACTATAGCAGATAATAATGCTACGAATGGTGAAATTCTTGTTCTTCCAGCAAAGAGGGTTAAAGATGGTAAAGCTACACATCTGATATTACAGTCTGTTCCTTTAGGTCCTGAACGTAAGAATGTGGGGATTTATTATAAGGAATTAGACGACAAGGTAAGCATTTCATCCCTTAATTTGGCTTCAAATTGGATTGGACCATATAAAATAACGGATATGAATTCGGCTTATTCCACAATGATACAACAAGCCGATGGCTCTATCGGTTTCTTATATGAGGAAACCACTTATGGTGCTGACTATTGTCTTGTTTACAAGAACTTAAAACTAAAAGATATTACTAAAGGGGCTTATTACTAATTAATTCCTCTTAATGAGTAGGGAAAGAAGAAAACCTACTAAAAAGATAATGATAGTTCCAAATACAATAGCAAGATATTCATGGATATGAGGTCCTGGAAGCTGAAGATACTCAGCCAGTGAAATCCATCCAATAACCATTACACCGCATATAACGCCAATTACAGCGTGTATTCGGTGTACTTTTTTTGCAAGATATCCTAATAGGAATAGACCTAACATACCTCCACTAAAGATAGATGACAGTTTCCACCAGGCATCAATGATATTATCAACACTTAACATCCCTATAGCTACAATAATACCAAGAACGCCTATTAATCCACTAGAGAATTTAAGAACAAATAAATCTTCTTTGTCTGAACTGTTTTTCTTAATTCGTTTAAAGTAATCTGTTAGAATTATAGTAGATGAACTTGTAATGCTAGTGGCTACTGTACTCATACCTGCTGCAAAAATGGATGCTATTAGCAGTCCTGTTAGCCCTACAGGAAGTTGATGAACTATAAAATAAGGGAAAATGTAATCAGTTTTTAAGTTTTCCGTTGGCATCAGTTCTGGATAGACCTGATAATAGGAGAATAGGGCTGTACCAATTAAAAAGAAAAGAGCAGAAACTGGTATATATAAATAACCACCAAACAATGCAGAAAATTTAGCCTCTTTCAAACTTTTTGCAGTATGGTATCGTTGTACGTAATTCTGGTCTATACCATAATTTTGTAGGTTGGTGAAAATACCATATATTAAACACACCCAAAAAGTTGACGTTGTTAAATCAGCAGAGAATGAGCCCAATGAAAATTTACCTTGTTCCCAGGCTATAGTAAAGGTTTGAGAGGGCCCCTCTGGCATAGAAAATAATAGTATTCCTAAACATACTATAGCTCCTGCAATTAATATGAATCCCTGTACTGCTTCTGTCCAGATTACAGCTTTGATACCTCCCAGTATTGAATAGAGTATAATGAGAACACTGGTTGTTATGATAACAACGTGGATTTCCCATCCCATCAAGATATTCATAGGGAGAGCTAGCAGATAAAGAATAGACCCCGTTCTGGCTATTTGTGTTAGCAGATAACAAGCTGAAGCATAAAGCCTTGCCCATAATCCAAATCGTTTCTCTAAAAAACTATAAGCAGAGACGCATGTCTGTTTTCTGTAGAAAGGGACAAAATATTTAGCTGCGAAATAAGAGGCTATGGGGATAGATAGACTGAACACATAGGCATTCCAATCTGAAGAGAATGCTTTGCTTGGATATCCTAAATAACTGATACTGCTGACGTATGTAGAGAAAATGGACATGCCTACAACCCATCCTGGTAAGCTTCTTCCAGCAGAAGTGAATTCATCAGAAGAGGTTTTTCCCTTGAAAAAAGAACATCCGAAGACTACTATTCCTCCAGTAAAAACAATGAATATAATCAGGTCAATGATATGCATTGGGAATGTAATTTTTATGATAATAGCAGACAAATATAAGGAAAAATATATAATGGGAAGTGGTACTTTCGGAAAAACTGCGTAATTTTGCATGTTAATAATAATAGAGCAGAAAATATCATAATGGATATAGTAGAACTGCAAGACCTTTTATACCGTCATCCACAGGTAAAAGAGTTAGCTGTTGCTCTGGGAAAATCTTCAGTGAAGAAGATTTTTCTGGAGGGTTTGTGTGCGTCCGCTACCCCCTTGGTTTTTAGTGCAATAAGAAAAAAAGTCAATATTCCTGTTTTGTTTATATTGAACGATGAGGAGGATGCTGGATATTTTTATCATGATATGGTCCAGATTCTGGGAGATGAACAGGTGCTTTTTTTCCCTTCATCTTTTAGGAGAGCCGTTAAATATGGACAGCGTGATGCAGCCAACGAGATATTGAGAACGGAGGTTCTAAATAAGTTGTCTAAACAAGGGAATACTCCTTATGTCATCACTTATCCGGAGGCTGTAGCAGAACAAGTCATCAGTAGGAAGTCTCTTGATGATCATACTTTAGATATTGTTAAGGGTGGACATTATGATTTACCACAATTGGGTAAATCTTTAGTCGGTTTAGGATTTCATAGGGTAGATTATGTTTATGAACCTGGTCAGTTCGCTATCCGTGGAAGTATTCTCGACGTTTTTTCTTTTTCATGTGAATTGCCTTATCGAATTGACTTCTTTGGAGATGAGGTGGATAGTATCCGCACATTCGATGTGCAGAATCAGTTGTCTATAGAAAAGAAGAATGATATTTCTATTTTACCAGAATTAAATGATGAGGGTCAAAAGGTAAGCCTCTTTTCATTCTTTCCGAAAGATACAGTTTTGGCTTTAGGAGATTTTGTTTTTGTTCATGATAGCATTGATGCTGTCTATGAAGCTGGATTTTCATCTCAGGCACAATTAGCTGATGAGGATGCTGCAAATACTTTAATCAAAGAAAAACTGTTGATTAACGGATTGACCTTCACAAATGATGCTGCAGGTCTGCGTAGGGTAGAGTTTGGAAATCGTCCCTCTTGTCTTCCAGAGGTATCTCTCAAATTCGAAGAAGTGGCTCAGCCTATATTCCATAAGAATTTTGATTTGCTTTTCGACTCTTTCAATAACTATTTGAATGAGGGGTATAAAATCTACATTTTAGCAGATAGCAGTAAGCAACATGAGCGTTTGAAAGCCATCTTCGA
>Ga0326511_10001061_pt1 | contig 23288 bp, 23 predicted proteins | sample 0_2496_0518_D_FD_203701 | JGI IMG/M metagenome (GOLD analysis project Ga0326511, IMG submission 203701) | Bovine rumen microbial communities from UC Davis, California, United States - 0_2496_0518 | ecosystem: Host-associated > Mammals > Digestive system > Stomach > Rumen | place: USA...
CTTTCGCACAGGAGTCTACAAGATACTGCAATTATTCAAAGGGCAAGTTTAATAACGAAATCAATGTTATTGATATTGAAGGCGGAATTAGACTTGATGCTAAGATGAAAGATTTGCCGGAAGAAACAATTCAGAAAATTATCGCTGAATGGATTTCCGCTATGAATGACGCAGAAAACCACTACATGAACTTGATTGAATTGGGAGCAACACCACAGATTTCAAGAGGGGTTTTACCTAATTCACTTAAAACTGAAATCGTGGTAACTGCGAACTTCCGTGAATGGAGAAACATTCTGACGTTAAGAACTGAGCATTTTGCGCATCCTCAAATCAGAGAGGTTATGATCCCGCTGCTCAATGAACTGAAACAGCGTATGCCGATTATATTTGACGATATCGAAATTAAGTAAAAACCAAAACAGAAAAGGATTATAATGTTAGTTTTAGTTGGTGAAAGTGCAAGCGGTAAATCTACTTTGCAGAATTTAATCACGAAAGAATTTAATCACGTTAAGATTGTCACTTACACTACAAGGCCAATTCGTGCGGGAGAAATAGACGGATTCTCTTATCATTATATTTCAGACGAAGAATTCTTGCGGTTAGACTCCGAAGGATTCTTTGTCGAAACCGCAGAATATAACGGCTGGCATTACGGTACTCCGTTTAATGAGTGTAGTGATTCTAACGATGTAAATGCTGTATTAACTCCGGCTGGATTAAGAGCATTAAAACGCAAAGGCATTAAGACAGTTTCAATCTATTTAAAGGTTGATCGGAGGTCACGGCTGATTAAGATTTTGGAGCGTGGCGATAATATAGAAGAATCTTATCGCCGGAATTTATCTGATGTAGGTCAATTCGATTCTATAGAAAAAGAAGTTGATTATGTGATTGATAATTCTGGTTATAAGAAAGATGTTTATGAATTGCTGCGAGAAGTAGAGAGAATATTAGACGAAAATGAGTAAAGAAATAAAGATTTATACTTGCGGGAAAATAAAAGGCTTGACATATGAAGAACAAATGTCTTGGCGCAATAACATTCAACGGCTGATCGAAAATCGGTTTAAATACTCCTATGACGGAAGTACAAAGCTGACTTTCGTTCATCCCCCGCAGTATTACAGATATGACAAAGACTATCAGAAGTCAGAGCGAGAAATCATGGAATGGGAATTAAACCAAATTCGTGATACCGACATTCTTATTATTAATGCGGAAGGCATTGGTGAAAGTGTCGGTTCGCATTTTGAAATGGGTGTAGCGTGGTCTATGAACCATTTCGGTAATAAACATATTTCGGTAATTGGTATCAACGAAAATGAAGAATGTTTGCATCCGTGGATTCAAGAATCTTTTTTGCGTGTTGAAGATTCTATGAGCGATGCTGCTGATTTCATCGTTGAATACTTAATTATATAAAAACTAATTGGAGGTACTTATTGGAGCAAATAATTTTATACAAAACGCCTACATGCCCGAAGTGTAAGGTTTTGAAAAGGAAGTTAGAAGACAAAGGTATTGAGTTTACGGAGAACGAAGATATTGATGAAATGCTGTCTATGGGTATCATGAACGCTCCAACGCTCAGTGTCAATGGTGAATTACTTGATTTCATGAGTGCCTTAGATTGGGTAAAAAATTACTAATCGAAAGGCTAAAACATGAAAATTAATATTCGGCTTGTAAAGAATTTTGTTCTGCAATACAACAAATTGCAAACAGAATTCGGAACTGAAATTGCAAAGATCAATGGTTTTGATGATGGTCAATTAAGTTATACAGATTTTATAGATAACTTTATTGACGAAGACACCGTAGCAGATTCTAGCATTGATGGGAATTCAAATGTCAGCCACAAAGATATTGTTACCCTTGAAAGAGAAATGCCAAAGCCACATTCAAAGTTGCTTGCATTTAACAAAATCTATTATGAGATTCATAAGAGATTTGGTTTTAAAGCAGCTAATGATTGGCTTAGAGCAGAATGGATTGGTGCATTATATATGCACGATGCTCCATCAAGTACATTCAGATCATATTGTTTTGCGTATGATTTAAAAGATTTAGCAGAAAAAGGGTTATACTTTATCGAAGGGCAAAATCCAAAACCGGCAAAACATTTAACAACGTTTGTAGATTTTGTAAAAGAATTTGTAAGTTTCGCATGTAACCGCACTTCCGGCGCTGTCGGACTTCCCAATATAATTCCCTATATGTACTACTTTTGGAAAAAAGATGTAGACAGTGATTATTTGGGAATTAAGTCTAGCGGTAATGCAAAGTATTACGCAAGACAAAACTTCCAGCGATTCATATATGCTGTCAATCAGCCGTACGTGAGAGATGGCTCGCAGTCAGCCTTTACGAATACTTCTGTATTCGATCATCCGTACTTTGAAGCCTTGTTTGGTGGTTCAGAATTTCCGGACGGAACTTTCATGATTGACTATGAAGAAGAAATTATTGAATTCCAGAAATGGTACATGGAGGTTATGGCAGAAATCAGAAGTGAGAATATGTTTACATTCCCAATTTCCACGATTTCACTTCTTAGGCAAAATGGTAAATTCGTTGACCACGATTTCGCTGTATGGGCAATATCGCACAATTTAAAATGGGCGGATTCCAACCTGTTTGTTGATAGTAGCGTAAATTCTTTAAGCAACTGCTGTCGCTTAAAGAGCAACATTGAGGACTTGGGATATTTTAATTCTATTGGTGGTACTGCTCTGAAAGTTGGATCGGTAAAGGTAAACACAATTAATCTTGCTAGAATCGCACTTGATACAAATAGTGAAGAAGAGTATTTAAAAGAATTAAAGAAACGTACACATATCTGTTTGATTGCTCTTGACGCAGTAAGACACATTATCAAACGGAATGTTGAAAAAGGGATTCTTCCCAACTTTACATACGGCTTAATTGATTTTGAACATCTTTACAATACAATAGGCTTTATCGGAGTATATGAAACAATGAAGCGTTTCGGTTACACCAAAAAGGATGAATTTGATAATACATTCTATACAGATGAAGCATTTGCTTTTGGTGAAAAGATTTTCAAGACAATGAGAAAAGTAGCTGATGATTTCATCAAAGATAATAACTGCGATTATCAGATTAACACAGAGCAAATTCCAGGCGAAAGCGCTGCCGACAAACTTATGAAGAAAGATAAATTCTTCTATCCAATGGCAGACATTTACGATCTTCCGCTTTACGGAAATCAGTTTATTCCGCTTGGTATCAAAACCACTTTGCAAGAACGTATTCATATAGCTTCTAAGTTTGACAGCTATTGTAATGGCGGATCAATTTTGCATGTAAACATTGATGCTCCATTTGATAGTTTTGATAAAGCGTGGAAGATGGTTGAATACATTGCGGAACAAGGTGTAACGTACTTTGCTTTTAATACTAAAATTCAAGCATGTGAAAACAATCATGCGTTCTACGGTAAAACGTGTCCTGTTTGTGGCAAACCGGTTTACACAGAATATTCAAGGATAGTCGGGTTCTACACTAAGATCAAGTCATGGTCAAAACCGAGAACTGATGAATATAAACTGCGTGAATGGGAAAACATAAACGTAACATCAGATAAGATATAATTCAAAAACAAATATGACAATCAAGGGTCTTGTGGAAGAGGATTTTGTAAATTACAAAGTCCCTTCCATGTTTATTATTACAAGCTATTGCACATTTAAATGTGATAAAGAAAACGGAACTAAATGCTGCCAAAATAGTTCTCTTGCATTCCAGAAAAATATCCACATAAGAAATGAAAAAATTGTAGAACGATATATCAATAATCCAATATCAGAAGCGGTTGTATTCGGCGGTTTAGAGCCAATAGATCAATTCGCTGACATTATCGACATTATTAAGCAATTACGAATTAATCATCATTGCAACGATGATGTAGTAATTTATACCGGATACTACGAAAAAGAATGCGCTGATGAAATCAAAACGCTGAAAGAGTTTCCGAACGTGGTTATTAAGTTTGGCAGATTTATTCCAAATCACGAAAAACATTATGATGAAGTATTGGGAGTTTATCTTTCATCAGACAACCAGTACGCAAAAAGAATAAGTTAGGAGAAAGAATTGGTAAGAGTAGGCGAATTTGAAAAAGTAAGCTATGAAGAATTTCATCGAAGCATGAAAGACATGAACGGCGATTATCCGGATTATTGGATTAAAGAAATCTATGACAGTATTAAACTGCCAAAAAGAGCAACGTCCGGTTCGGCTGGTTATGACTTCTACGCTCCACATGCGATTACGCTTGCGCCAGGAGAAACAATAAAGATTGCCACAGGTATAAGAGTAAAAATTGAAGAAGGATGGGTACTGCTTGTTTTCCCACGTAGCGGGTTAGGGTTCAAGTATCGTATGCAGCTTAACAATACTGTTGGTGTCATAGACTCCGATTATTATTACTCTGATAACGAAGGCCATATTTTTGCGAAAATCACAAATGACAGTAACGAAGATAAGACGATTGACATTCAAGCTGGCAAAGGCATAATGCAAGGTATATTCATGCCGTTTGGATTAACTTATTCAGACTATACCGATGGTGTAAGAAATGGCGGGTTAGGAAGTACGACATGAGATTTTGCGAAGAGATGGAAGAGTTAATCAAAAAGACCGGAGTTAAACTTATTCAATTAGATGAAGATGAAATTGAAGAAAGAAACCGTCTTAAATATCTGTTGGAAGGTTATAAAACCGCACTAAAGATATTCGAATCAAATCTGCGAGATAGTTTGATAGTTGGCGAAATTTATTACGTGGTTAATTACAAAGATGGCTTAACTACAATGCCAATCATCGAAAAAATGAAGTTGTACAAAATTGCAAAACGGCAATACTGCTTTACATACGATCTCAAAGGAAATGGTTGGATTCTTAAACAAAATCAAAATCTGCGTCTTGGCGCTAAAGAAGTGACAAAGCGAGTTTTTGCAAATGAAGCAATGGCGAGAAAAGCAATAGGATTAAAGGATTAAAAATGTTATATTATACTGTGAAAGATTTACAAGAGATGATGGGAATAAGTAGAAATACTGCGTATAAGATGGCAGATGTTGATGGCGTGGCTTGCATGAGATTAGGCGGTAAGCTGCTATTTGACAAAGAAGCGTTTGACAAATGGCGCAGACAGCATATTAACAAAGTAGTGGATATCAAATAACAAAGTGATACACGAAAACCAAAGTGAAACAAAAAGTGAAACAATCACATAACTGGATTGAATATTTGTTGAATATAAGGGAAAAATCGCAAGTGCATTGATTATCTCCAAAACCGTCAATGCGGGTTCGATTCCTGCTTCCCCTGTTGCTTTCACACCTAAAGGCGAGTGTTGAAAAACGTTGTATTTACGGCATTTTTCGGCACTTGCTTTTTTATTTGTCTTGGTTTATAATTGAATTACGCACAAACAAACATTCTGTTTTGTACCAAAATTACATAATTTGTATCAGCAAGTTTGAAACAAAAGTGAAACAAATAGGGCAAAGGAGGATGTGTCATGAGTGGCAAATTACCTAAGAAATTGCCAAAGCTGCCATACGGTCAAGGAAGTTTTTCGTGGGCGAACGAAGAACATACGAATATCAAATTTCAAAAGCTATACACTAATAAATTCGACAAATCGGATAAACCCCGAAAAAAGAGACTTATCGTGTACGGCAGATCAATTTCTGAGTGTTATGAGCGCATGTCTGAAAAGGAGCGTCTTGAAAACTCCCAAAACAAGGCGGTTTACAAGGCATCAATTTTCAATAAAAACGTGATTTTATCAAGCGCAATGTATGACTGGCTAAAGAAGTCAAAATACCAGAAGACTAAAGCTAATTCGTATGATCGGAACGAATGTACAATTAAGAACCAGATTGAATACTATGACATTGGTTTAAAACCAGTTATTGAAATTGAAACAAAAGATATAGCGGAACACATACACTATTTGCAATATGAGCATAACGGCGGGAAAGGATATTCATATTCAACAGTAAAAAAGACGTATGAAATTTTAGATCAGTTTTTCGCTTACTTTTACCAAAAGAATCCAACTGATAATCCTATGCTTGGCGTGGTTCGTCCGGTTCAGCGAAAAGAAGTGGGAGAGATAACGCTAGAAGACGCAAGCACTCCCACCGAAATCAAAGACTTGGTTTTGTCTGATGAAGAGATTAAAACATTTAAAGCTGCATGTTATGAGAAACCGCAAAACGGCAGAATCGGCGGTACAAAATACGGTGTTGCTTTATACTTTATCCTTGTCACATTCTTGCGAATAGGAGAAGCAACGGCATTAACCTGGTCAGACATTGATTTTGAAAACAAAATATTAAGAGTAACAAAAGCTGTATCACGTGTCCGCAATAGAGACAACGGCGCAAAAGCAAAAACAAAAGTCATTCTAACAAAACCAAAAACAATTAAGTCAATGCGGGAAGTAGCCTTAACAGACGAAGCAATAGAAGCGCTAAACCATATCAAGGATCACAGCAATTTTACAGCGCCGACAGATTATGTGCTTGCCACCCAAAAGGGAACAAAGGTATTAGAACAAAATCTGTTAAGAGTTTTAAAAGGCAAGCTGAAATCTTGTGGCTTGAATAAGAACGGAGAAAGAGATAAATTCACTTTGCACTTTTTACGGCATACCGGCATAAGCTATTACTTGCGTCACGGAGTATCACTTGACGTTATATCTCAAATGGCTGGCCATGCTTCAACGGCAATTACCATCCAGACTTACTATCATGTAATCAAATCGCAAAAAGAAGAAGCACTAAAACAAATGAATTCTATTGGCTAAAAAAATAAGGGGACTACAGAAATAATATCTGTAATCCCCTTTATGGTTCTATATACAGCCATAGTTAGCAACCGTTTTCAATATCCAATTCTATATGTAATATACTTCAATGAGTGTTTGTTCGAATAAATAATTCTAATTGAAATTAACCTTGAAAAACCGTGTCTAACTATAGTGTCATACAGCACGTTAATACGTTTAATGGAATGCCATATAGTCGTTCTTGATCTTTGCTTCTGATAAGTGCGCATATCTCAATGTTGTACTTGTCAGAGAATGACCTAATATTTTTCCGATTGTCTCAATAGGCATACCACGATTTACCATACTTGTTGCCATCGTGTGTCTGAATCTATGTGGTATAATATTATTAACATGACTTTCATCTTGTAAACCATGTAGCAATTTTCTCACACCCCGGACGTAAGGCGGTCATAAGGACTTCTCATAGAAACGAATAGCGCTTCATTGGTGTCTGTCCGTTCATCCAAATATGATCTAAGCGAAACGATTGTACGTCCGTCAATATATGCCTTTCTCCATTTACCGCCTTTACCATAAACAAGAATTTCACGATTGATGAAATCTACATCATTTTTGTTCATGCCAACACATTCTGAAATCCTGATTCCGGAAGAAGTTAGCAAATCAATAATTGCTCGATCTCTTTTAGTCTTGCACGATTCTCTGATTTTCTCAATGTCTGTATCTGAATATTCCGTTCGTGGTTTTGAATGATCCTTTCCTGTTTTAATTCTTACAGCCGGATTCTTTTCAATATATTCTTCTTCATACAACCATGTGAAAAAGCTGCGTATGATACTTTTGCGCTGATTCATCGTGCTATCTGAAATCGGTTTGCCGGTCTTTGCACTCTTGCTAATCTTTTGCAAATATAACCGCAAGTGATTTGTCGTAATGCTGCTTAACGGCATCGCCAAGAAGTATAACATATCTTCCAAACACATTTTGTACTGCTGCTTAGACATTGCTGACAATTTACCATCTTGCTCTTTTGAAGCCATAAATATAAAATACGCTTGCGGTAATTGATATTGCGCCAAAGACAATTCTGTTGTGACTGGTTTAATGTCATAATTCAGAGTATACACATTCAAAGCATCTCTGATAAATCTTAATTGCTCTGTGCTAAACGAATTGTCAAACTTTAGCATGAAGCCATCAACAAAAGAAGAATAGTCTGACATTGCTATTTCCTTTCTGTGCTACGATCTTACTTTAAGTTATAGTAATTATAGCACAAAGAAAACAGAAAATCAATACTTTTCTGTAATAGTTTTGTCAGACTGTTCTACTGAAAATGGGCGTTTAGTTCACTAAGCTATCAAGCTCTTTGTTCTGGTTCGACATTCCAATAGCATCAAACACTGCTTTGTATGTCGTTATCTCCGTGTTAGACTTGCCACGGATATACTGGATAATATTCGTAAGATTGCTTTCTGTTATCCACGACTCATCCGTTCTTATTCCGTGGAAGCCATACGCATACAATCCGGGCGTTGCCGCCCTTGTATCAATCTCAGCCTTGAACGCCGCCAAACTGTCAAAATTCAGCATGAGCGTCCTGCCTAAGTTGAATCTAAGCGACTGCCCTACTTTGTCGGCATAGGTGTAGTATTCCTGACAGAACTTCTGTCCCTTCGTGCTGTTCCGTGTGCTACTGTTCGCCAGAATAAGCCCGTTGACCTCAAATCCGAGATTTTCGAGCGTTATCTTCGGAGCAATTACCTGCTGATACCATACCTCATCCGTTACATCATCCGTTAAATCGTAGTTGTAATGCATGAGGACTTCTCCGCCATCAGCTACAATCAGATCAAGCCACTCTTTGGCTGTGTGTGCCCCGATTGTATTGTTAATGTTCGTGACGATAGTAGCCGCACCAAGAGGAGCATTTTGACCGTGGAAGGCAGTATAGGCATTCGCCAAAAATGCATTTGTATCATCATGTACAAATACAAAGTACGCCTTGTCGAATGTCCCCCACACAAAGGGATCATTCTTTTCCTGCTCGGCAATCCGTCTTTCTAACTGCGTGACTTTATAGGGCTGATTTTCAATATCAATAGGGTTTCCGTTAATATCATAAACTGTCATTCTTGGCTACTCCTATTCTGTCTTGTTGACTGTTGCATTACTTGGCAGATAATACGATGTGGAACTTATCCAGAATCCAATACAGTTAGCATCGTTAATAGTTACCGATCCGCTTGCCCCCGTCATCACAACATTTCCACCAATTATAGATACTGTTTTGTCAGATAAATCGTTTATGCCATCTCCAACGGTGATAATTGTAAATTGCCGTGTTACGTTTGAAGCCGCATATTTCGAGCCGTCCCATTCGAATTTTGTTACGCCGCTGCCGTTGTATCCATAGCAAGTATTGCCGCTATCTTCTTGTTTGAAGATAATCCACTGTGCGTTATTGCCAGTATTGAGGCTAGGCACGAACTTCGCACGTTTAATGCTACTGCTGAAAATTGCCGCCGAAAACACTACTGCGCTTGTCCTTGCAAATGTGCCGTTTGTGCAAGTAAGCCCCGTAATTCCCTTGGATGTTGAAACGTCCGTCAATGCCGCCGTTCTCATTCCAGTGACAGTAACGTCCACCGTTGCCGTCTTTCCGTTGTAGTAAACCGTTACAGTGCTTGTTCCCTCCGAGAGTGTTCCCGATAACGTATAAGCCCCATCTTCCAGAACTTCTGTCGTAGAATCACTGTAAGTAGCTGTTACAGTCAAACCCGACTTTACGACACTAATATCATCAACTGTATAAACAGCATTCGAAGAATCATAGGCTGCGCTAATGCTTACAAGGTCGGTGCGAGGGTAAAGAGCATCTCTGAGAGCTTCTACATATGTGTCTCTCTGTCCATCTGTCCACAATGCTATATGTTCAATGCAATCAATCAGAGCGTCTTTGGCGGCATCTGACATAACACCCTGAGACAAGGCGCCTAAATCAGCCTTTAGTCCATCAATATCTGTTCCAATAGCTGCTTTGTCTGCATCAAGTCTAGCCTTTAAAGTGGGATAAGTTGTCGAACCGGACACCCTTGCATCTGAAACTTCTGTCAAAGAAGGATCGCCCTCCGGCGCAACAATATTGTCAATTCTTGTAGATAGAGCCTGGTCTGCTTCTTCCCTAGCATCTTGTTCAGTGGAGTAAGCAACGCCTAAAGACTCTAACGTTACAAGTTTGTCTTTTACATTAATTGCCATAACTTCTCCTTAAATATCCAAAAAGTTTTTAGTTTCATCTACAGATGCAATATTGTCTTCGCTAATACCGCCACCAGAACCACCGCTAGAAGTGATCTCTTTCCATGTGCCGGTATTGTCTAAAATATAAGTTTTCTGCGTATCCATTAAAAATGCTTTAGACGCAACGGAACAACCATTACTGCCTAAAGCCGGAAGATTCTGCAAATCGCTAGAACTATCGCACATAAATTCCATGTAGTTAAACGGCCTTCCGTCACCGCCTTGTTTGATTGTTGTAATCATCCAATCAACCCTCCATTAAGTAATTCCTAAATACGCTTTCATTTCGTCAACAGTGGCAACATAGCCATCTGCATCTTCGTCTTCATCTTCTCCACCCTCGCTAGGATCATAGCGCTGCCCGATAATGTTAAACTCAATCGCATTTGATGTGGCTTTAATCGTACCGCCAGCACCGCCGACACCATACAATTCCAGCATACATACACCTTCTTCAAGTCCGGATGGCACATAGCAAGAGTTTTCATTGTCAAGAGTTTTGATATGTTCAACCTTTTCATCATCGACCGTCTGAGTGAAAACCGCCTTGATTAACATATCATCCCAATCTGACGTTAAAGTGAAGATCATTTTTATAAAGTTTGCGCTACCAGTTACAATCTTGAAATTGGAAGGCAACCTTAAATTCTGACCGTTTACTTTTACATAAATGTTCATATTGCTAACCCTTTACATGTCGGCATTTTCGCCAATCATGTTTTGCCATAATACTTTAACCTTTTTAACCGAATCCGCAACGTAGCCATTACTGTGAAAAACGTTTGTGTATTCGTCAAACAATTCGTTAAGAAGTTGAAATTTTCTTTCGGATATCTTTTCACTAATAATGGCTTCATCGCAAATAGTTATAATGTCGTTTCGAATCTGTTTGAGATTTACTTCCTCTTGCACGTGCAGTTTATCTTGTATATAGTCAAGTCTATGATTAAGATTATTCACGCTGTCCGCCAAATCAGAAATCGCTTTTGAGAACTTGTCGTTCTGTTCATCCAACTTGGCAACAATATCTTTCTTCTCTTCTTGTGTGTCATGGTACTTGTCAATCAATCTAATAAACTTCTTTACAAAGTTGCCGACAACCCCGAAAATGCTAGAAGCTACAACAATCCATGCTACTATAGTTCCTATCTGCATTTCGGAAAGAAGTTCCCAAACATCATTTGTATTCATAGCGTTTGCGTCCTTTTCCCTTTCCCGCTTATTAGAAAGCGATTAAATCCTTCCACATCTTTTGATCGCAAACACCGCTGTTCTTTCCGTTAGAACCTAATTCAAAACCTTGTTTTCTACGATCATTCTGATATGCGTTAATAGCATGTACTGTATTTGCACCCGCTTCTCTGTCAAGCGCCAACTCTGAGCCGTTAATACCTGTGTATCCACGTGCTTTCAAAATCTCTTGCAATAACAGGACACTCGTTCCTTTTGAGCCATCTGAAACATCTTGCGGAGTAAAACCGTATTTGACCTTCTCGCCCTCTGTAGGCTTCTCTGTTGGCTTTTCTTCTTTAGCCTTGAACGTCAAGCGGTAAGCATAAATAAATCCCTCTATGTTCTCTCTAAACGGCTGAGAATCATAACCGGAGTAAGCGCCAGTCAAACGAATTCTATCTTGGCTGCCAGCGTCATAACGCTCATAAACACCGTCAGAAACTTTGTTACCCAAAATGAAAACATGACCATTGAAGAAAATCACATCGCCAGCTTGAACGTCATTCTTGTTCACAATCTTCTTAGCGCCTTTAGATTCAAGATAATCACCGACCTGTGTTACGCCACGATTACCAACGTCTTTTAATCCACAAGACCAAAGAACCTGGTCAACAAAGCGGTCACAAGAAACTTTCTTATCGTCTGAATTTACAGCCGGAAGGCAAGCAGCATTGCCGTAAGCAAAGTTATTCTTTCTGTTCTGCTGTGCGATTTCCTTTGCTGTCAACAAGAATGTATCAACTGTACAATCAAGTTTTGAATTCTTAGCTGCCTTAACATATTCAGCAAGCGCCTTTTGTGTATCTGCGCCGTACTCACCGTTAATGTCAATTCCGGCAGAACTTTGAAGCAGCTTCACATACTTCTCTGTTGTAGCGCCAAAACTGCCATCACAGAAACCATTATTGCCGTAGTAACCGCAATCGCAGAATCCGGCAAGTTGAAGGTCTTTCTGCAACTGTTTTACCTTATCGCCAGTATCGCCCTTTTTGAGTGTATATCCTTCTGCTGCAAATCTCGGTCTGCCGAATCCGGCAACACGATTAGGCGCACCAACATTGGCATAAGAATATTCATGAATTGCGACACAACCACCGTTAGTTGTAAAGCCATCGTTATTGGTATTACCCTCAACAGTTTTAAAAGTTTTGTTCTTTGTATTTACTGAAATAACTGCACCAGTATGACAAATGCGCCCCATTGAAGTAGAATAGAAGTAGACCACATCGCCGTACTGCGGAACAGTGTGCCACCTTCCAGCTTTCTTAAAGAAACTTGATCCTTCCGGTGTATAACCAGTCATATACTTATTTCCGGTTGTATCGCACATAACATACTGCGCATCTTTAATACTTCCACAAACTTCAACGCATACGCCGTTTACACTATATTGACACCACTGATCGCCATTACCAGCATTGCAAAGCGGTTGGAACTTCTGAAAATTTCCACTTCCGGCATCAGCAGTAAAACTCTCCATGTTAGCACTTGCATGATTTTTCTCACGATAACCAACATAGCTAACAAATTTGTCTATGTACTGTTTAGCTGTACAAATTGACATAATCAATAAACCTCCCAATATATACCTTTTCGATTTTAGTATTAAATCGAAATTAAATCTTTCCACATCTTCTGTCCGCACGTTCCATCATTCTGACCATTTGAGCCAAGTTCAACGCCCTGTCTTCTCCGTTCACTCTGGTAAGAGTTAATAGCGTGAATTGTATTTGCTCCCGCTTCTCTGTCCAATTCAAGCACTTTACCGCTTGCGCCTTTAAATCCACGTGCTTTCAAAATTTCCTGTAAAAGCAGAACGACATTACCAGTAGAACCAAGTACAACATCCTCTGTTGTATACTTGTATGTTTTCTCTGTGGTTTCTTTCTTTTCTTCAACTTTCTGCTCTGCCGGTTTTACAGTTTCTTCAACATTTTTTCCGTCCGATTTTGCGGTTTCTTCAACATTTTCTCCATCTTCGGTAATGTACTTGCGCACAAAATCTAAACAGTATGTATGTCTATCTTTGTAGTAAATTCGATCACCAACTTGATTACTTGACGATGTATCCGCTTGATCCATTTTCAATGCTCTGTCAACTTCATCTACTGTCTCGGCTTTAATCCGATTAAAGATTCTCTTTGTCGGATTAAGACCGCCTAAATGTTGAATCTCTACCCAAAGCGCTTGGCACTTCTGCGTCTTTAAGCCAAACTCTTCCGCACGTTTCAGATATGCGGGTAATTCAATATCGCAAAAATATTTCTTCTGAGTTGCGATACCTTCCGGAGTTGAAATCAAAGCAATGATCTGTTTTTTCTGTGTGGCTGTCGGATTAAAATATGTGCTGTACCAATCTTTCGAAAGAGTGGCAGCAATACCGCAAGTGTCATATTTCTTGAATACTTCCGGATAATCCTCTTTGATAAGTTTCAGTAAATCTCTAGCTTCATTTGAGCCACCGCCAAACTGATAAGCGCCGATTGTAATTGTATGTTCTTTCGCTGAAATTGTTCCTGGGTCTGAATACGCATTCCATCTGGAATTAGACTCAACACGTGCAATCATCTCAGCGACCAACTCTCTATTCTTACTATTCATTTATTTTTTCTCCATATAAATAGGAGTGCGCCGGTTTGACGCACTCCGTTTTCGGGATCACTTTATTATGATAACTTCTCTTGCCTTACATAAGACTCAATCGCATTTTCAAGGTATTTATCAAAATCGCCGTATGCCATTTCAATAAACTGCTTTGAATCTGCCGTAATTAAATCTTTTGCTTTTTGCATTGCAAGTCTCTTCGCAACAGAAGCGGACTCTTCATCAAATGTGCCAGCTTCTTTAAGTGAATCAACGTAAGTCTGATTTACCGATGTAACCGCAATGCTGATCGCATCAACAATTACATCAATATATCTTTTCGCTTTTTCGTTCTCGATATTTGCCGTAAGTTCATCAATTTTTGCGTTAAACAGTTTAATGATATACGGAACAATAATCGGAAGAATACCTGTGATAATGATGTAAATAATGCTCTTTAAAATATCATTCAAGTTAGACATAATCATTCTCCTTTGTCTTCATTGTCTTGTAATGATTCATTATAAGCTGCAAGTTCTCTCTGATATTGTCTTTCTGTCTCAACGGCCATTCGCTCATATGCGTCTTTCAAAATTGATTCAAGCATATAAGGTTGAAGACCGCTCTCATTAATTAATTCGTTCAGTTTGTATATAAAACTTTTCCGCAAAACTGAAAGCGGAATTCTTATTTTTTCACCCATTTATCTTTCTCTCTTTATGAATTACTTGTGTCACCTGCTGCGACAAAATAATAAGAACGCCACATATTTCCATCATCGCTACAAGTTGGTGGTAATCCGTCACCAGCTATATAAGTTACATTAAAAGGCAACCATACACGACCACTTTCATTTTGTGCTTTTCCAGTGACAGAAGCATAACTTGATGTACCATATCTTGAAAACCATACTTCGCCATCGGTTTTAATTGTAAGCAACCATGTGTTCTTTCCAGAACCTTGACATACTGTACATACTTCTTGCAATGGCTTAAATTTGTTTGACAGTGTTAAAAACTTCTTTCCGGTATGCATGTCCGATGCATCAATGTTTACTGTAGAAGAAATAGCTCCACACAGATTTACAAAATTTCCGATCTTTCTTAAATATGCCTGAGTGAATACATCGTATAAAACAAAATCATTTTCCAACGAATCGTTGTCAATCATACACACATATGAATCCAACATGTCATTCATTGGGAATGTAATATTGTTTTCAACTTTGAATCTGTAATCATAAAATTTAGTTGGAAACGCAACTTCAAAAGCATCACTCTCCGCAATCTTACCAAGACCCAATCCGTTTCCACCAACTCTTAAATCAAGGAAGACCGCTACTGTACCAACGTATGTTTCAAAGAACGCTTCTCCGCCTAAATCATCATAAATGGCTAATTGTAATTCATATGCTTTGTTATCTTCAAATACATTTCCACCAGATAATTGAACTGCTACCGGAGTATCGCCTGTATTTGGATTAATACTACTTATAGGAATCCAATCAGAAGTTCCCGCTTCTCTATAAGCTATACTACCAATCAATGTATTGTGATTGTTTATTGATGAAAAACTGCTTGACGTTTTTACATTTATTATGCTGCTGTCAGAATTATCTCTTTCAGCATTAAACATCAGAATAGCGGGATTAGAATAACCATACACATATTCATTATGTGTAATTGCGGTTGAAACCCTTCCACGGCTATCTTCCACAGTGATTGTCGTTGTAGTATTCTTAGTAGCATTTATAGTCTTGTAAGCACCAACATAAGTACATATATATGTTCCATCGTCATTGTCCCAAATATTTGTAACTTTGGCATTATACAAATCGCCGGATATTGTCATGCTCTTTATGGTTGAGCCGTTTGAACCTCTTGCCGTGATTTCATATGTATACTTCGTAAAACCATCAACATTGACCTGCCAATCGCTAATAACGTCAACTCCGTCAATCTCTTTGTTGATTGTATATACACTATAATCAAGAATGGTCGGTACTATATTTGTAGGAACTGTAATAGTAAAATTCTTTACACTTGCACTACCAATCAACTTTGTACAAGCAGCATCAGCATAAGTATACAAATAGGCGGTCATTGTCCCGCTTGTCGCTGTTGTTATTTGACTTATTAACTCAGATGGGATTTGTCGTGTAAAAGAATACGTTGACGTTGAGTTAGGGAATAAAACAACCTCATTACCCGATTCATCCGTAATATAATAAGTTGTAGAACCGAATTTCATTCTAAATTTATAATAGAAAAATCTTGAATACGGAGTAAATGAAATCGTTGCATTATCCCCAATAACGGTGCTTGCTATATTAGACAAGGAAGACGCTCTATTAATCGCCGGAAACGTTACAGACTTTGATATATTTAAACTATAATAACTTATAGATGTTCCGCCAAAACCGCCACTTGCTTTGAGCGTTGTGGTTTTTGTACCATCGACATTATGCACAACCGCTTCAAGAACAACTCTAGCAACGCACATTTCTTGATTGTTTGCATTCAATGTCATGTTGTTGCTTATCTGTACGTCATAATGTACAATACCATTACACTCAATGTTGAATCTGCAATCTGTCGAATGTGTAGGTTCATTTTGAATTGCGGGGTCTTTTTTCAGCCACAAGCTAATAATAACTTGACTTGAATTTTCTACCGATGTTCCTCTGGTAATCGCCCAATTTAATCTTTGCTTTATTGCCGGATTGGGCGTTGATTTCCAGCCAGTATTTCCAGTTAAATCTGCCATATGTTAATCACTTCCTTCTACCTCTTGATTTTCTATCTCTTCTAACATTGCAAGCATCTCTTGTTTGGATGGTCTACCTGTATAAGTAATAGAGCCACTTTCAGAATTATTTTCAGATTCGCCAGATGATTCACCGTTACCCTCACCGTTACCTTCTGAACCAACTAATTCTTCATCGCCTGAATGGTCAACTAATACTAATTCACCCCTTGAATTAATCGTTCTAGGGATATAGTCACCAACCCAAATAATAGACACGCCATCATCGTTCCTCGGAAATACAAAGAATTTTCCAAGTCTTAATGTGGTTGTTATAGCTGCATTGGGGATGTACAATAATTCGTGATTAACATATGCAACAATAGTATCATCGCTTTTAAACTTTATACTTTCATTGTCTATTACAGTTTCAAACTTGCTCTTATCTTGCGTTGCTGGATTGTAACCAGAAATGACCAAACCTCTGTTTTCATCTATAGAAACACACTGACTCATTCTATCTCTATATCCTAAGAATTCTTGTGAATATCCATAAAGTTCAGTGTAATATGTTGCAGCCTGTGTGTTTAGTAGATCGCTCATATCCGTAACTCTTCGCTCTACATATTGGTGCATAGAATCCGGATTGCATAAATCATTTACGGTTTCAATATCGTATTCTTCACTAGAATTTATTTTTACATTTCCGCTGATTACAACGTTGCCATCTGAATCAATGTAAATTGCTCTGTCTGTTTGTTCTTCGCCTTCGCTATTTAAATAAACTCTACCGATAGACATATGCATCGGAACTGGATCATCGCTAGTCATATCACTAATAATTTCAATTCCGTTTTCGTCTATAGACACACTACCAGTAGTGTTATAAATTCCAACTTCTTGTGAAAGAATTAAATTGCCGACAAGCGTTTCAGCAATAACTCCGTATGCTTCTTCTTCCTGCCCTGTCTTTGGATTGTAGAACGTAAAATTGCCAACTCCGGCTTTTGACGTTCTCCAATTATCGTCTGTTACATACAAACCTTTGTTTATGATCTTGATTTGTTTTTCGCTGTAGGTATCTGAAACAGGTAAATACTCACGGCACAAAATACCATGAGAATCCCATGTAATATTTTGATTATCGGCAGCACTCACAATTTTCATATTCGTAAGCGCCAGACCATCAGTTACCCAATCATTCAGACGATCATTACTTTTCTTACCCTTATTGGCTTGCCGTGTAACAGCGCCGTAAGATGAAGCCATAGACTTAGCCTGTGACATAATGCTTTCGCTGTCTGAAACTCCGTCACGATATTTCTTCACATCAGAAAAAGTAATCCGCAAATTATCAAGATTGTTAAAATCAATCTCATAAGACAGTAAGCGCAATCGGCAAATATCTCCGTCAACTTCAATACGAATCCAGTTGCCAACTTTGAAATTATCTAACAATGGTGCAAACTCTTCCATTGTCAGAAGATTATTCAATGTTGCAGAAATTGAATGTTGTAATGTGGCAGACTTATAAATCTCTTTATTAGCTTCTGCAAGAAACTCATTCGCCATTTCAAACAATTCATCATTGCTTAAACCGTCAGAAATATAGTTCTCATTTTTGTATGTATCTTCTCGCCGGAATGAAGCAAACTCTGTCCATAATTCTTCGCCAATATAATCTTTGAAATTCAGCGCATTATGAATTAACTCTCGCTCTTTATCAAGTAGAGTTTGCATACCATCTACAACAAGACTTCCGTCAACTCCCCACGTACCAGCGATAAGCGCTATTTCAGATTCACGAAGCGTTATCTCTGCCTGGATTGCATTTAGCTTTTCATAATACGGGGCATAAATTTCATCATACAAATTAGGAGTTTTCTGCGACCAAATAGAATCATCGGCAATGTTTTGTTCAATCAGCAAATCAATACAAGCCTGACATGCAGAATAGAAAGCATTAAGTCTAGCTAAACTCCACTTCGGCAATTCAGTTTCTAATTGTGCCTGTGTAGATTCCAGCAAACTTAAAATATCTGTTCCGTCTTCATTTGAACTAGCTTTTAGGGATTTGTCGATTTTCTGTTTAACAAAAGTTTCATAATCGTCACTGATAGTTATTGAAGTAGTATTACTTATAGAAGTATCTTCTTCATCGGACAAATTTATAACGCTAAAGTTGCCTGTCCAGACACCATTTCCGTATGACGCAGAATTAACCTTTACTTGATACCTGTTGTCAACTATGACTTTTGCCATTGCCAACACAGAATTATTTACAGTGCTTGCAGACGCAGTAGTAAGATTCTGAACGGCAACAGGAGATAAGTTTGTTGCGGTTAGCAAAGATGCCTGTTCCGCAGCCGTTGTATCTGCATGTGTAATGTCCGGCATGAGCGAACTACTGAGAAGCAAATACAAATCAATCGTGTCATAATAAACGCTAATCAGACTTTCGTAACCTACTAATTCACTAGGAATTGTATTTAAAGAAGAATCGTATGTCTGGTATTTCTGAACCAACGTATTATAAGCGGTTATCATATCACTGGGAATATTCAACACATATTCACTGTTGTAATATTCATATTGCGCATCATAGCTATCAATCCTTGCCACAAGTTCGCTTGACATATCTGACCGCATTTCATCAGTTAAAAACCAGATATAAGCACTTCCGTTAGGATTTGCGCTTATGATTGTGGCTGTCATTAGATCGTCACCAGCTTCAAGTTTAAAACAATTCTTTACAGAATCAACGTCTGTTTCATATTCAATTTCTTCTGCTAAATTGTTTACTGATACAAAAATGCTTGTATCATCACCATAACCGTGACGGATATTTGAACTTCCGCATTTCGGGCAAGTAAGCGTAAATGTACCACGATTGCCACATTCATAACAATACGCTTCTAAATCATAAACATTGATTTCTCGTTTTGGTTTTCCGGTTTCATCTGAGCCAGAATCAAAAACAAAAATACAATCACATTCTTGGCTGATTTCTTGGAACGCATCATAGATAGAAGTGTTATCAAAATCAAACACTCTGAACATTCCGGCAATTCGGCTGTCTACATAACCAATAGAGTAATGCGGTGCTTTTTCTAAAAGACGATCTAACATTGATCCAGCCGGATTATCTTCGTCATAAATAACTGTCGTTTCATAATCCGTTCTTGCAATATCGTCTTCGGTATTAATCTGAACATTGTACAGCATAATCTGTGACAATTCGCTTTCGCATAAACTCCGACAAAGCAGATTCTTTTCAAGCGCATTTGTCTCTGATACTGTAACCTTTGCTTCTAGCCATTCATCCCATGTGGGGACATATATACAACGGAAGTCTTTTAGTTCGTCCCAATATTTATATTCAGCTTCATTATCATATTTGCTGACAGAACACGTTAATTCTGTATAAGCGTTAAATTCATCAGAGACAGCGATATTCGTTGCCGGAATAACACCGATCTTCGTTCCGTTTCTCTTACTCAATACCAGTGTTGGCGGGATAACATTATGCGATGAATCAAATTGTAGTTTTATCACAATACATTACCTCCTTACCACGGCGCATTTTTAACAATCGGCGCATATGATATTTCCAGTGTGCATTGTTTCGTCACTGTGATTTTGTTTGTCCGATCGTCATAAGTGTTCCCAATCTTTAGAAATATATAATTAAAATCGTTTGCTATGTCGTGGCTATTTAAATTGCTCTCAATGATTTGAGATAATCCGTGAATTGTGATTTCTTCACCTTCCGTACAATTTCTAATAAACGTTGTACTGCCTGTCAAATCATTATGAATACTTAAATCGCCATCTTCACCAGCAACAATCTTTACATCCGGATAAAGTTCACCGATTTCATCTGACAAGTCATATACTATATAACTTTTCGTTGTATCAGTTATTGTCCATTTGTTTGTGATTGTTTCTCCATAGCCAAACGGTTTGTTCGTTTCCATAGTTAAATGCAAACCACAAAGTTTCTCTGCTACCTTAATTTTCTCAACATTAAAACTTGCGTCAAAATAACAAGTGTCTGATTCAGTTTCCTTGTCATTGATTGGATGAAACTTTAAGAATTTACGCCTGTTCAGCCAGCGCATTAAATCTAAAAATTCACCATTCGTTATTTCAAGATCGTCATAAATATCCGGATTTTTACAAATATCAAATTCGGCGGTAATACATGAATCATAACTTGTAGCTGTCAATCCGTAGTGTTTCCCGCTATTACGTGACACTGTATTAAATGTCAATGTCGAACCGGCATCTTCTGTAACTGAACCACCACTATAATCAAATGAGCAAACAATAAACCCATAGTCGGATAGATACTGTCCGTCATACTCAAAATCTATTGAATACATGTGATTACCTCGTTCATGCCAATGCTTCTTTTGCGTCTTTCAAAAGGGAATTCATCTCTTGCTGATATTCTGCTTTTATATCAAGCATAGATAATCTAGCCTTTTCAAATGCAACTTTTGATTCCCTCATTTCTTTATTCAGTTTTTCATATTCATCTGCAAGCTGAGAATAGAAAACGATAACTTCAATCATTTCATTTTCTTTCGCTTTGTAAGCTGCATTTTCACGCTCTAGCTTTTCTGTGTATTCTCTCAACCTGTCGTAATCGCTTTTTCCCATCTTTTCTCCACCATCAAACAGAGGGACAGTCGAAACCATCCCTCTGCGTATTACCATTTAATATTTCGTTTTGCAAGAGCAGAACCACCGACCAAACGATCAACAGTAATGCTCTGAATGAACTTCTCAAACTTCTTATCGGCCTTAATCTGATTAACAAGATCATTATAATCTTCAACATGCTCAATCGGGATATTAACAGAAATTCCGCCAACATCCACACCAGCACGACCAGACACAGTGGACAAGCCACCGAGAAGAGAAGCGGAGTCAAGGAGTCTTCCTGTCAATCCGAGTTTCGCTAAGAACGCTTGCGGGTTATTGCCAAAACTGAAAATATTGTCTGTGGCCTTTGCGCTGAGAACAGCATCGCCACTATTCAGCTTAGTCAACATCGCATTTTGTGTAGGACTGAGAATTGCTTCACTGCCGTATTCCTGTGTCCATGCGAAACCATCAGTAGCACGCCTTACGCCACGTGCATACGCTTTGACATATTGCTTTGAAACCCAACCCCAATAGTCTTCCTTACTATTGTGTACTCTGATATGCAACCAGCCATTAGATTCTTTCCAGTCTGTTTCAACTATATTTCCCTTTGCAAGCTGTCGAATAACTGTTCCGCTTGCGTTCGGTGCATTGCGCACATTAAGTCTATCAGAACCATTCGTGAAGATAGGAGTAACAATGCCGTTTCCGGTTTTTGTATTTCCGCTCTTCTTGCTGGTTTTGCCCTTTGAAGTAGATTTCGGCTTTGTCACGCTAGTTGATTTTGTTGTGGAATTGACTGTTGACTTTGCTTCTTTTTCGCTTTGACCAATCATACTAGCCACTCTAGCATCAATTTGTGAAAGCACATAATTGACTGTAGTAAGCTGAGAATTAAATGTATCGCCGTACTGTGTGATAATGCTTGTCGCATCAGACATACTCTTATCCCAAGTAGCGCTCATTTCGTCTGTCAAAGTATAGCCAACATCATTAGCTGCACTATGTAGAGTATCATTTATCGCAACGGCATTATTATTGATTGTACCTATCATTTCAGTGATAGAGTAATCAACTTCATCCATGCGCTGATTGATATTTTCCTCATACTCTGAATACATGTCATTAAGCATCTTTTTCTGATCTTTAACATATTTATCGTATTCAGTTTCGGCTAAATCTGCTTGCGCTTCTTCCAAATCAGCTTGTAACTTTTGGATTCTTGCACGATTTTCTTCTGATGTATCACCGCCATAAGCTGATAACTGCTTTTGGATTTTAGCTATTGTCTCTGTTTGTTTTCTTACCTTTTTCTGGTAATCATACAAATCTTTCGTTCTGTCGAGAGTGTCCGTATATTCATCAATTACTTTCTTCATAGAACTTAATTGAGCATCGTAACCGTCTTTGACTAAATCCATAATCGCATCTTTTTCATCTTCGGCAGCAAGAATCATCTTACGCTGTAATTCATACATCTTTTCACGCCGTTCGATCAGATTTGTGTTATATGGATCAGAACTAAGTTCCTTATTGAGTTTCCTGATTTGTTCAGCGTAATCATCGGCTTGCGCCATGTAGACATTATACCGCTGACCATGAAGACCCATTGTAGCTAATCCGGCATCAGTTAATAAACCGTCTTCGTCTTTAAGTTCTCTATGGCTTAACAAGGAAATCATGAATTCAGCTTCGTCATTGATTGTGCCAATACGATCTTCCAGATAATCGAAATTATCCCATTCAAGTTCCTTGATTTGTTGTGCTAATTTCGCAAGTTCAATATTAGACTCTTGAAGTTCTTCCTTCGTCTTATTGATTTCTTCGTTGAATTCATACCATTGCTGTGAACCTTGCTCAATATAACCGGAATTCATCGCCTGGTTATATCTTGTTATGAGCGAATTAAGTTCTTTTTGAAGAATGGAATTATGCT
>Ga0326511_10001062_pt1 | contig 23279 bp, 26 predicted proteins | sample 0_2496_0518_D_FD_203701 | JGI IMG/M metagenome (GOLD analysis project Ga0326511, IMG submission 203701) | Bovine rumen microbial communities from UC Davis, California, United States - 0_2496_0518 | ecosystem: Host-associated > Mammals > Digestive system > Stomach > Rumen | place: USA...
AGCGACGACATAGAGCTGGACATCTACCTGCGGTGATTGATGGGTTGCACCTGTCCATGCTATCTCGTCTGGGTGGACAGGTGCAAGCCGTATAGGATGGCACAAAAAAAGCGCCCGCCCCCGAAGGGGCGGGCATGTGCGAGAAAGCAACTTCCGCACTTTGGCCGTTCTGGCATTGTAGCACTACCGAAGCTCCACGACCTCCACGCCGTACGCGACCGCGCAATCGTGCTCGATCCTGCACCCGCGCGCGTTCTGCCACCCTGGCGCGAACGCGGCCACGTCGGCGTGCGCCATCAGCTCGATGGACTTGCCCAAGAGCTCCAGCGGCCGCATCTGAGCCGCGCCGTCGTTGCGGAAGTGGTTCGGCACCTCCTGGCAGTCCTCGCCGCGCTCCGCGTACATGTCGGCGATCCGCGCGAAGGCATCGTCCCGCGCCGCCTTTATCTCGGCGTCGGACAGGCCGCGCATCGGCTGCGAGATGAAGACCTTTACCATTTCGCCACCTTGCCCTTGTTGAGCGCCCGTTGCAGCGCCTTGACCGTAATCGGCCCTATGATGCCGTCGGGCTCCACGCCCAGCTTGCGCTGTAGCGAGCGCTTGAGCGGCTTCGTGAACTTCAGCTCGTTGCCCACCTTGGCCTTCGGGCCTATCTTCGCGCGGAGCGCCTTGTACAGCGCGCCGTCGCGCTTGCCGTTGACCTTGGTGCCGAGCTGGCGCTTGAACTCCTTGGTCGTGAGCGGACCCCAGTCGCCGTCCACCTTGAGCTTCGCGAAGGCATCGCCACCAGCCGTGGTCTGCGTCGGCGAGGAAGCGGGCGCGGTGGTGTTGGCCTTGCCGTTGTAGTGGAGCGTGCAGCTCCACGGATAGTCGTAATACTCGTGGACGGAGGCTTCGAACCCGCTTTGGTCGCCGCGCTTATTGCCGTAGGCGCCCTTGTCGCCCCAGCAGAACTCCGACAGCATGTCCTTGCCGTACGGGCCGTCTCCACGCCCGCCGTCCTGGCATATCGCCGTGTGGTTGGCGTCGTTGAGGTACACGTCGCCGCGCACGGCGTAGGTGCTGGACGTGTCCCACACCTCGAACAGGCCAGACGCCTTGAACACCGAGCGCATGTTGTGCGTCGTCACGGCCCCGTCGAGCTTGCCCTCGTACTTCGTGCCCTGGAGCGCCATCTTCCAGGCGGTGATGACCGAGCTTGAGCAGTCGTAATCTCCACGGTTGAGCGTGTAGCTGCGGCCCTCGATGACCCACGTCACCTTGTCGGTGTTGGTGCCGTAGCGCTCCTCCCAGCTGTAACCGAAGCCGTCGTCGTCGCACATGCGCTGGTGGATTTTCGCGGCGACCTCCGCGCAGTTCACGAGCACCTTGTTGGCTGCGGTGGACGTGGTGGACACCGTTGCCGCGACCGTGGCCGCAGCCTTCGCCACCACGCCGCCCTTGACACTCATGGCCTTCCAGGCTTCCGCGTCTCCGTAGAAGCAGTCGAGGTCGAGGTCGGCGTTGTAGCCAGTGATGCGTCCGCAGGAGGTGTACTGGAAGATGGTCGGCTTGCTCCACGCTCCGAACGGGTTCGAGTCCGTCCAAATGTCGGCAGGCTTCTTGTAGCCAGTCCTGTTGTAGTTCGGGTACTGGGCCACCCAGAGCGGGTATCCAGCCTTCTTGACCGCGCTCCAATCGTAGGCGTTGCACGTGGACTTCGACATGTAGATGCCGGGCTTCACGCCCGTCTTGGCGTAGACCCTATCGAGCCACGCCTTGGCCCACTTCGGGCCCAAGATGAGCGCATTGGCTTCCCAGTCGAGATAGAGCGACGCCTTGCCGACGTACGACTTGACCTTGTTCACGAAGTGCTCCGCCTCGGCCTTCGCGGTGCCGCCGCAGCTGTCCTGCGCGAAGTGGTAGAAGCCGAGCAGCTTCTTGGAGTCGAGCGTCTGGTCTGCCCACTGCTTGTAGTACTCGTTGGTGTAGCCCGTGCCGCCCGTGGCCTTGACGATGACGAAGGTCGTGGTGGACAGCTTGGCTATGTTTATGCCAGCCTGCCAGGACGCGATGTCGATTCCGTTAAGCGTCATCGCCCTCACCGCCCAGCGTCGCCATGATCGGCGAGAGCACCGCCATCACGAGCGCCACCACGAGCGCCCTCTGCGTCGGGTCGAGGATGACCGCGCCCGCGATGAGGTCGATGTTCGCGACGATGACGCCCAAGATGCCCTGGACGATAGTGCGTGCGAGCCTGTACTTCCAATCGTTGCTGGTAAGGAACTTGTTCATGATTGCCTCCTTATTTCGAATGCCGTTCCAGATACTCGTCCACGTCGCAACCCACGAGTTCGTCCATGTGCTGCTTCGTCTGGTGGTTGCCGCCCTTGCTGCGGTAAATCTTGTAGGCGTCCAGCTTCTCGTCGATCGAGAAGTGCTCGTCGTAGATGCACATGCGGCTCGTCATGAGCATCAGGTCGTTCAAGTCCTTCCGAATCTGCGCGTTCTCGGCCTTGGCCTTCTCAGCCGCCTCTACGTCCTTGGCGCGGACGGTCTTGACCTTCGTGATGACCGCGCTGACGATTGCCGCCACGACGCTCGAAATCAGGGCCGTCACGACTGTTGCGATGAAAGGGTGCATCTATTCCTCCAAATTCTTAATGCCTACAGGTAGCAGATGCGTATGGTCAGGTTCGTGATTTTCGCGTTCGGCGCGCCCATGAGGTAGGCGTAGCTGCCGTTCGCGTACACCACCGGCACGACGGCTCCCGTGCTGGTCGTCCACTTCAGCGTGTTGACGGACACGAGCGTGCCGCCGTTCGCGAGGTGCGTCCGCACGTCGCTCGGCACCAGGCTGGTGATATCGACATAGCCGTTGCCGCCGATTGTCTTGGTGCCCACCGCCACGTCCACGTACCTGATGCCGTTGATTCGGGTGGCCGTCATGCGCTACGCCTCCTCGGTCTGCTCGGGTTCGGGTTCAGGCTCGGGTTCAGGCTCGGGCAGGTGCTCGTAGCTCTGGCACGCCAGCAGCCGCCCGTCCGCCTGCATGAGCGAGCAGGCGTGCATGGGCAGCGCGGACACCGCCGCGCCGGCCAGGACGCTGTGGTACTTCGCCTCCGCCTTGTTGCGCTCGTCGTACGCCCAGCAGGGCGTGGACATGGCTCCGTTCTCGAAGGTCTGGAACTCGACTACGACGTACTTCATCCGATCTCCTTCCTAGTTGTCGGTGCAGTAGTAAAGGCCGTTCGTGCCCTTGTCGTACACGAAGCAGGGACTTACCGGGTACGTTCCGCTGTAGCTCTCGGGATTCGTGTCGCTCCCGTTCACGCTGTCCCACACGAACAACGGGTAGCACTGCTCGCCCAGCACCTCGACGTGTCCGCTCCTGTCGATTGCGATGAGTCGGATGTTCGACTGGACGGACGGGAACGCCACGAACGTGTTCGTCCCGTCGTAGAACTCCACCTTGAAGTCATAGGCGGAATCGCCGATATCCGAAATCGTCACGGTCTCGTTTCCCGAGTTGCCGCTGAGCGTCACGGTCTTGGACGCCGACGAAGGGTACGATGCGCTCGAAGCCAGCTTCTTGTAAACCTTCAGCGTCCTCGTCGTGGTGCTCGCGTCGGTCGCCCAGATGACGGATATCGTCACGTCCTTGCCGTCCTCGTCCGCCGTGTCGCCCGTCGTGCGCTGCGCCGTTACCGAGAACGACGCGTTGACGCCGCGCGTCCATGTCCCTGCACGCTCGGCTGCGGTAAGTTCGGAAAAAGCCCTGTCCGTGGTAACAATGAAGCCGTTGGATGTGTTCCGGCAAGATTTTCCCGACGAGACGAAACCCGACCCGGAAGCGTTATCGTAGTTGTACGGAAGCCTGGTGTTTGAGCCGAACGTCACCCGAGACAGAGCGGCACATCCGGAGAACATATATTCAGCACTTTCAACCGCGCTCAGGTCGAGCGAGGACAGGTCGAGCGCGCTGAGTTTGCTGCAACCGTTGAAAAGGCAATACGTTCTTTTCAAACCGCGTAAGCTGCCTATGCCCGACACGTTGGCTAACTCACTGCACGCGTTGAACAGGTTGGATGCATCGCCCGTCTCGGTTGCGGATGAGCTTAATCCCTTCGTGTATATCCTTATCGTTCCAGAAAAAGCCGCCGAGGTAATCTGCTCTCTATAGTTGCGCCACGGGAGGTCGCTACCGTACATGGATATGAAACCTCTGAGCAAGTATCCACTGCTCCCGTTCGTCGGCGCTACGGTCAGCGCCCCCGCATCCGATATGCTCCACGTGCACGTGCCGCTCGTCCCGCTCGCAATCGTCATACGTTACCTCCTCAGGCCTATGACCAGCTTGCCGTCGCTGGCGTTTCGAATGCTGTAGTCGCCGATGTAGAACGCGTCCTCCACCTCTGAGTTGACGCTGTAGAACTTGTCGGTCGAGACGTACGCGACCGTTTCGCTCCCGTTGCGGAACGACAACGACGTTCCGTCGCCTACCTGGTGAAGCGCCGACTCGTCGCCGACTTTGTAGCCTTCCGCGCCGAAGCTCGCCATGCTCTCGCCGTCCACGAAGAACTCCGTGCTCGTCGCGGTCTGGTGCTGGTACGTCCCCGCCGTCTTCGACGTGGGCGAGTCGAAAATCTTGATGCCGTCGGCGTCGGCCTCGATGTAGTTCGTGGCGGTCTTGGCGGCATCGTCGAGCGTCGATTGCAGGTTCGACACCTGCCCGATGGTCAACGAGTTAGTCTCGATGTGCCCGCCGTCGATTACGGTCGTGCCACTGGAGCTCGCGAGGTCGGTGGTCAGCGCAGACACCGCGCCGCTCGCCGCGCCGCTCGCGTCGTAAGCGTTGTCCAGGCTATCCTGGCTCAACCGTCCGCTGCCCGTGAATATGGCCGCGCCCTCGATGTTCACGCGGGTCGCGTCAATCTTCACCGTGTCGGCGCTCGCGTTTATCTCGCTCGTCAGCGTGGCCTTGTTGGCCTTGAGCGTGAGCGATGCGTCCGTCTGCGCCTTGGTGTAGGTGTCGGCTGCGTTGGCCTTGAGGGCGATTTCGCCCGCCTGCTGCGTGATGGTGGACTCAGCCGTGGACACGCGCTCGGTCAGCGCGGACAGCTCTGCTCCCGTGCTTCCCTCGTTGTACGCCAGTCCAGCTTCGTAGCCCGCCGCCGTCCACCAGCTGCCGTCGATTACGGGCTGTATTTCCGCCTCGACGTGGACGGTTCCGTTGGGGAAGGTCGTGGGGAGGTCTATGTAGCCGAGGTCGATGGTGCGGGGTTCTGCCAGAGGGTAGTACACATCCGCGCCGTCGCTCAGGTCGCCCGTGGTGCTCCATGCGTCCGTGCCGACAGTGGCGCTCACGCCGTCCGTGGTTGCCGCGTCGGTGTACGCCACGAGCTTCTCAATCACTGCATGCCCACTCGCATCCACCGTCAGAACGTCCTCCGTACCGTCCGGCAGGGAGCACAGCTCCTCGCCCTTGAGGTTGAGGTAGCTCACGGACTCGCGGTAGGGTTCGTAGTCTGTCGCCGTGGTGCCCAACTCAAACTGCGCTTCGGTTGGTGTTTCGTCTCGCAGCGATAGACGCACGTATGCTGCGCCGCTTGGCACGGTAATCTGAGTGACCGTCGGCTCTAAATATGACAGGTAATTTTGCTCGTAATCGTAGAATACGTGCCCAGCTACGCCGCTCCACGCTTGCGAAACGCCTGAAAGCGTGTATGTTTTACCAGCGATAATGGGAATGAACCCGGTACAACTCCAACCATTAGACGTTGCAATATTGCCGCTAGTACGATTGATGTAACGTTTAGCTTGCACTTGCGCGGGGTCTAGCAGGTTCTTCCCTGTCGCTATCGCGGCGATGTGCCCGTATGGAACGTAGTCATGCATGACAGAGCCGCGTTCGAGCATCGCAACGCCGTCGTTGTACATGCGCCCGCTGATGCGGATGTAGGACACGCCACTTGGGACTGTAATCGTGTAAACGGCATATTGCGGCAACCCGGTGTTCGCGCCAGCCTTTTGCGACGGCCTGCCGCCGCCGTAATAAGCCTTGTTGCTGTTGTAGAACGTATATGCCATCCACAAATACTCGTCGGAGCCGAGCGTTGGCGTGACCCAAACTTGAAACACGAGCTTTTCCCCTGGAATGACTGGTATGAAGTCGCTCGTGCTCTCTTTTCTAACCGAGCTTGCGGCGTTGATGTTTCCCGTGCTTCCGTCGATATAGCCGCTCTGGAAATAAATGTCTGCGATGTTCCTCGACCTCACCGCCTGGATATGCACAGGGGCATCGGGTGTCGGCGTGCCGTCCTGCACACTCTCGCCGTAGGCGGTCAGCGACAGCAGCGGCAGCTCCGCCGCATCCTCGGTGACAATCTCGCGCTTGTCAGAATCGGATGCGGTCTGCTTGGCCTCGCCCTTGGTGGCGTAGGTTTCGGAGACGGTCTGCCGGAAGTTCGCGATCTCAGTGTTCAGGTTCGTCCCCGAGATGCGGATGGAGTCGGGGATGCCGTCGTTGTTCGAGTCGTAGTACTCGATGTACGCCGTTTCGTTGCCGATGCGCTGCGGGCGCGTGCTGGAAAAGTCGATGCTCTCGCCGAACTTCGTCACCAGGACGCTCTGTGCGTCATAGACGTATGTGCCATCGTTGGCAATCACCAGGAAGTAGCCGGAGTCGGTGGGAACCACGTGCAAGCCTGCGGGAACCGTCCCGCCGTGGCCGTCGCTGTACGCGTCCATCATGGCCACGTGGACTTGCAGCTCGTCCACGTCGGTTTCTAGCTGGTTCACCACGCCCTGAACCGTCGCGAGCGCCGTCACCGCGCCGTTCGCGGTCGTGGTGGCATCGGTCGCCGCCTGCTTCGCGGTCGCCGCGTCGGAGACGGCCTGCGCCGCGTTGTCCTTGGCGGTCTTCGCGTCGGCTTGCGCTTGCGTCGCCGCTGCTTTAGCGTTCGCCGCGTCGCTCACGGCCCCCTGGGCGGCGGTCTTGGCGGTGGCGGCGTCGGCCTTCGCTGCCGTCGCGTCAGCCTGGGCGCTCGCCGCCGCGATCCCGGCGGCGTCTGCGGCTTCGGCGGCAGTGTCCGCCCTATCGATTGCCACGAGCGCCGTCGCGTCGTCGGTCGTTGGGGCCGTGACGTTCGCGAACACCACGATGCGGTGGTTCACGATGTGGCACATGACGCGGTCGCCGTGGTGGACGCCGACCATCGCCGTGCACGGCGCGTGTTCCTCGCCGCCGTCCAGCAGCACGGTCGGGTTGCCGTCCTCGTCGAGCGCGATCCAGCCGTACTGGTCCCTGCTCGCCTTCTTGGCGATGCGCTGCTCCTGCCGCTGCGGCGCGGCGAGCATCGACGCCACGTCGGCGAGCGCGTTCCTAGGCATTCAGCGCCTCCTCGTACTCTATGTCGGTGTCCACCAGCGCGGCCGCGCCGCACTTGAGGACCTGCTTGACGATGCGCCCGTCGGCGCGGTACCCCATGCGCGTGTAGTCAAGGCGCACCGTGCGCCCCACAGCCGCGTCCGGCACGTAGGCGTGCGTGAAGCTCGCGGAGTGCGTCGCCCTGCCCTGCTCGGCGAGCAGCTTCTCGGCATGCGCCTGCACCTTCGCGAGCGTCACGGGCTCGTCGATCTCGGGGCTCGTGTCGCGCACGGCGTTCACGTAGCCGCGCGCGACGGTTGACCCCCGCGAGAGCGGGTCGTCGTTGACCGCCGTGCCGACGTGGCACACCATGTCGTCGCTGTACACGACCTCGACCTTGTTCGCGAGCTCGTAGTAGTCGGTCTCGTCGTCCACGTCGGGCGCGAGGATGCTCGGCAGTCCGTACGCCGCGTCGTCGAAGGTCCACGATGGCGATTCGTTGCCCGTCGGGTCGGGCACGAACAGCACGCGCCCCATGCCGTCGACCTCGACGTGCATCGCGGCCTTCGCGAGCACCGCCTCCAGGCAGTCGAGCCACGTGTCGTCGTCCTCGGCGGTCCACGCAGCCATGGACGCGTCGGACGCGGGATAGCTGCATGGCGCGGGGCACTTCTTCGCGATGGCCTCTGCCTGCGCGACCACCGTGCCCTGGGCCGTCCACCCTATCGGCGGGTAGTCGCTGTCGAGCTCGACGAGCGGCGAGTAGCCGACCGCCTTCCACGTGCGCGCGCGCCCGTCCATGCTCGTCCTGGGCGATTGCACGCGGAAGGTGGCCAGCGCTATCCGCTCTGACTCGACCGAGTGCCGCAAGTGCTGCGTGCAGACCATGTACGCGCGGTAGTATCCGTCCCGCAGCTGCTCGTAGGGCGTGAAGCTCGCCGAGTAGCGCAGGCCCTTGCCCTCGTACGTGATGGTGAGGTCGGTGAGGTCCTGGACCTTCTCGGCCTCCGCCCACGCGCCGTCGAGCCGCACGAGCTCGTAGGTGCGCTGCATGCCCTGCCGCCAGTCGATCGCCATGCTATGCCTCCGTGTATCCGACGTCGCCGCCGTAGTCGCCCATGATCCGCGAGATGGCGAACGACGCGCCGATGACGTCCGGGCCGTCCCACTTGAGCGTGGGGACCGCCCACGCCCAGAAGCCGAGGCCCGTCGGGTCGCGGTAGTAGCACCTCTCGCGAAGTCCCGCGAGCATGCGGATGCGCTCGATGGCGTCCGCGTCGTCGGTTGCCACAACGCGGGTGGACACGCTCGCCGTGCGCCCGAGCTGCGTTCCCGCGTAGAGCGTCGGGTCGTCGTTGCCGATGAACTCCGCGAGCTCCACGTCGGGGCTGTACTTCTCGTTCACTTCGATGTCGTACGGCATCTCGATGCGGCCGCTGCCGTCCCACGCGTCGCCGGGCGCGTAGCTGCGCAGGCCCGTGTCGAAGTCGAGGACCACGCTCTCGCAGTCCACGTAGCACTCCTCGTCCACGAAGCCGATCGAGCCGTCGGCGGCGCGCGCCGCGATGCGGTACGTGCAGTAGCCGAAGTTCGGGTGCTTGTCGATGACCTCCGCGCGCCCGTTGTTCTCCACCCCGTCCGCGACGAGCAGCGCCTGCCCGTCGTAGTCGATGCGGTACACCGACAGCTCCACGCCCTCGACGAGCGGGAACACGTCGTTGCCCGACTCGTCGGTGCCGATGGGCTCGGCGCTCAGGTCTCGGCATTCGGGGAAGATGTGCGCTATGTAGTCGTCGCTCGGGTCGGGCACGAACGCCTGCGGCATGGGCGCGTCGGCGTCCCACTGCGGCGTGAACGTCGCGGAGTCGTCGTCGGTCAGGCCGTGCGCGCTTATGGCGTCGAGCCTCGCCGTGTAGCTCACGCCGCGCACGAACGAGCTGTCCGCGAAGTCCAGCTCGACCGCCATCTCGCGCGGGTCGAAGCCGTCCTCGCCCGCCTGGAACGTGCCCTCGAAGGCCACGCTGCCAGCCGGCAGCACGCCCGCCGTGCCGTCTGGCAAGGTCATCTCGGCAGCCTCGTCGCTCGTCACGAGCAGGTGCCACAGGCGCACGTCGGCGCTCGCGAACAGTCCCATGCCGAGCGGTATGGTCGGCGGGTCGTCCACGCCGAGCGTTACCATGAGCGGCGCGTCGATGACGATGGAGGGCGATTCGGACCACTCGGACCACTCGCCCGTCGCGCCGAGCGTGCTGACGCGCAGCTTCACGGACGATTCCGCGCCGATGCCAGCGAGGGACACGACGAGGGTGGACAGGCCCGTGGAGCCTTCGGCCACATTCGCCCACTCGCCCGCCCCGACCTTGCGCGCGACCTCGTAGCCCATCTGCGAGCTGCCGTCGGTGTTGTTGTACGTCCACGAGAGCTGGACCTCGCCGCCCTGCGGCACGTACGCGGGCAGGCTGCCCAGCGTCGGCGGCGCGGGCTTCAGGCCGAGCGTGATGCGCGCGGGGGCCGTGAAGTCCGACTTGCCCTCGCCAGACGTCGCGCGCACGCAGAAGTACCACGTGCCCGCCGCGAGCGTGGACGTGTAGGTGGTCGCGCCGCCCGAAACGCTCACGCTCTCCACGCCCTCGGGCGGCTCGTCGAGCGTCATGTCGTCGGGCCTCGACGCCCAGCGCAGCTCGAACGCGTCGCCCGTGTAGTCCACCTTGTCCCAGGACGCCATGAAGGCGTTCGCCGAAAGCGACGAGACCGAAAGGTTCGCGGGCGTGCTCGGCGGCATCTCGAGGATTTCGGAGAACGCGCTGTACGCCGAGTAGACGCCGAGCACGGTGTTCTCCTGGCGCGCGTCCACGCGGTAGGCGTGGCCGCGCACAGCCGTGAAGACGTTCGCCACGTCCACGATGCCCGAGCTGTACGGGCCGTAGACCTTGCCGCCGAGGTGGTTGCCCCACGCGCCGTCCATGTAGACGCCGACGTGGACCTTGAGCGCGGTTCCCTCGTCGCTGTCCAGCTCGACCGTCACCTTGCCGTCGGTCCCGAGCGAGAGCACGGGCGCGGCGGGCGCGGTCGGCGTGGCCGCGTTGTCTGTCGCGACGCCGCCAGCGACGTGCGACGCGCTGCCGTTGTAGTAGTAGCGCGTCTCCTTGTTCGTCGTGTAGACGTAGTACGTGCGGCTCGCCGTCTTTTTCTTCTTCTTGTCGCCCTTCTTCACGTAGTAGTCGTGCGACTCGACCTTCTTCACGTGCGTCTGCCACTGGTACACGAAGGTCTTCGCCGTCGGCTTCACGTACACGTCCACCGCGATGGCGTCCTGCGGCACGTTGTAGCTGTCGGTGGTGGACGTTCCCACGTCCTGGTAGTCGCGCGACGCGGCGACCCACTTGCCGCCTCCCGTGGTGTTGATCTTGTAGTACCACTGGGTCTCGACCTTGGCCGTGTTCGCGGGGTTGCTCCACGTCGCGACGGCCATGCCGCTCGACAGCACGATGGAAAGCCCCGAGATGGTATTTCCCGCAGCCGTGTACGACGAGTACTTCTGCGCTATGGACTTGTTGTAGCCGGCCTTCTCTTTCTTCTTGTGCGTCCACTTTATCTTGGACTTGCTCGATGCGACCGCCATGCGCTACGCCACCGCCTTCCCGCCGCGCCGCCTGTCCTCCACCATCGTCTCGCCCAGCTCCATCAGCAGGTCGTAGAGCGCCGAGGACGGGCTGACGCTTATGTCGCCCACGTACACGTTCGGCCTGCCGTCCGATTGCCCGTCGTCCATGCCCAGCAGCTCGGGGAGCCTGTCGATGGGCATGATGGCCTCGGGGCCCGCCTCGCCGACGCCCACGGTGCCGCCCAGGATGGTCGGCTTCGTGAAGATCGCGCCCTTGGCGTACCAGTTCACACTGAAGCTCGGCAGGCTGCCTTTGCCGCCGATGCCGAACGGGGGCGAGCCGCCGTTCACGCTGATGTGCGGCAGCTGCAAATTGCTGAAAATCCTGCCGATGTTGAGCGGGAAGAACCCCTTTATCTTGTCGACGACGCTCTTCACCGTGTCGCGGGCCTTGCCAATCGGGTCGGAGATTGCGGACTTAATCGCGTTGAACGTGGACTTGACCGAGCCGATGACGGACTTGATGCCGTCTATCGCGCCCTTTATCGCGCCAGCCGCCGTCTTCACGGCGCCCGAAACGACGGGCCACACGGCCTGCGCGATGGACTTCACGCCGTTGAACACGGACGATACGACCGACTTCACCGTGGAGAGCACGGGGCCGACGACTGACTTCACCGTGCTCATCGCGCCGCGCACCGTCGCGGCCATCGCGGGGAAGTTCGCCTGGGCGTCGCCGAAGATGGCCGTGCACGCCTCGGAGAACAGGCCCGACACGGTGGACACCGCGTCGCCGACCGCGCTGGCGAGCTGCGACATGACGGGCGCGACCGCGTTGAACACGTCGGTCGCGATGGGAATCACGAACTGCTGGACGAACGACACGAGCATGTTGATGCGCTCTGAGAGGTACGTGACGGCCGCGCTTATGACGGACGCCACGCCGCCGATGATGGGCGCGGCCCCCTGGATGACGGGAACGAGGCCGTTGATGACGTTGCCGACCATCTGGCCGAAGCTCGTGACGTCCACCGTCGCGGTGCCGCCGAAAGCGTTGGAGATGGCCTGCCCGACGGCGTCGAACGCCACCTTGAAGCCCTCGAAGTCGATGGTGGACGTGAGGGCGTCCCCGAACGCGGACAGCTGCTCGTTGACCCATCCCATCGCCTCGGTCAGGCCGCCGAGCGCCGATGTGCCGAGCTGCGTGAAGCCGCGCAGCGCGGGCGTGATGGCGTCGGAAATCTTTATCTGCAGGCCCTCGAGCGCGCTCTGGAACGTGGTCACGTCGCCGCTGAGGTTATCGAGCTGGGTGTCGGCCATCTTCTGGGCCGCGCCAGCGCTCCCGTCGATTTTCTCGGACACCTCGTCCCAGCGCTCCGCGTTCGTGCCGAGCAGCGCGTTGAGCGACTTGAGGTCCACCTTGTTGAAGGCGGCGGAGAGAACCTTGGTCTTCTCCTCGACCGTCATGTCCTCCATGGCGACGTTCATGTCGCCGAAGATGTCCTTGAGCGAGCGCATCTTGCCCTCGGCGTCGTACGCGCTCACGCCCAGCTCGCCGAAGGTCTCGCTGAACTTCTTGTCGGACAGGCCGAGCAGGACGTTGCGCAGCGCCGTGCCGCCCTCGCTGCCCTTGATGCCGTTGTCGGCGAGCAGGCCGAGCGCCTGCGCCGCCTCGGTGGTGCCGCCGCTGAGGTTCTTGGCGGTGCCGCCGACGGTGAGCAGCGCGTCGCCGAGCTGCGATACGGACGTGTTCGTGGTGGACGACGCGGCCGCCATCTTGTCCACGAGCGCCGTGGTCTCGTCGAGCGACAATCCGAGCGCGGACTGCGTGTCCGTCACCATGTCCGACGCCTGCGCGAGGTCCATGTTGCCAGCCGCCGCGAGGTTGAGCACGTTCGGCAGCATCGCCATCGACGTCTGCGCGTCGTAGCCGGCGAGCGCCATGTAGTTGAGGGCGTCGGCCGACTGGGACGCGCTGAACTTTGTCGTCGCGCCCATCTGCTGCGCAAAGGCGCGCAAATCGCCTATCTGGTCGACCGTCGTGCCCATCGTGGCGGCTACCTGCGCCATGCTCGCGTCGAACTGCATGCCAGCCTGGACGGACTCCTTGCCGAAGCTGGCCACGCCAGCCGCGAGGCCGACCGCGCCGAGCATCTTGCCCGCCTTCGCGAGTCCCGCGCCCATCGCGCCGGCGAATCCCTGGGACGCCTTCGCGCCCGCGTCGTTGCCGCCCTTGGCGAGCGGGTCGACGACGGAGCGCACGACGGAATCGGACGTGCCGTCGCTCTTCGGGATGATGGTCACGAACGCGCGCGCGACCTCTGTTCCACCGCCTGCCATGTCCACCCCCCGTTATTTCGTGGTATGATTCGGAATGCAACAGGGCGGCTCCCACCTCGGGGGCCGCTCGCTTCGTCTAGCCGCCGTTCCACCAGGTGTCGAAGTCCTTGATGGGAATCGCGCCGCTCCCGATCGTCTGGCCCTTCTTGTCTCCGGGCCTCGGGTACGTCTTCGGCTTCCTGCCCTTCCTCGCGAGCGCCGCGCAGAACGCGTCGAAGAGGTCTGCGAGTATGGCGTTGGTCTTCATGGTCGTGGACCACTCGGCCAGCTCGCCGTCCGGGTCCTGCTCTCGCCTGAGCGCGGAATCCGCGGGCAGGTACTTCACGAACGAGACGAGCGCGACGATGCCCGCCGCGCCCATCTCCACGTACTCGGTAAGCGTCCGCCCCGTGCGCGTCATGAGGTCGTGCTCGAGCGCCTGCCCGTGCTCCTCGACGATGCGCGCGAGGCCGGCTATTCCCCCGCTTCAGCGCCCGACTTGGCGCTCTCCTCGGTCCACGCGGCGTAGATGGCGGACACGTCGCCGGCCGTCAGGGAGTCAACCGCGTCGCCGATGTAGCGGCGCAGCAACTCGACCTGGAACCTGAGAGCCTTCGTGCCGCCCGCGTCGGCCGCATCCTGCAGCTCGAGCAGGGTCTCCATCGGCATGCTCGCGGCGAGCGGCAGCTTGTAGACCGTCTCGTCGTCGCCGAGCGTGAACGCCATGAACTGCGGCGCGTCGTTGCCGAATTTGCGCATATGCGCCTCCTTACGCGCTCACCACGCCGTCGTCTGTCATGATGTAGATGCAGTTGCCCGAATCGTCGGGATAGGTGGACAGCGTCACCTGCCAGCCGACTGCCGCGTTGGCGGCGAACGTGACCTCGCCGACTTCCGTCACCTGGCCGTTGGGCACGAGCACGACGATGCGCGCGTTGCCGTCTTTCATGAGGAAGACCCACGACTGGGCTTTGGGCAGGAACGCGCCGAGCTCCACCATGACCTGCTTGCCGTGCGCGGTGGTGGCGTCCTGCGTCGTGATGTGGTCGGCCCCGAAGGCCACGCCGAGCGCGCCCTCGTTGGTAGAGATCATCGTCCACGAAAGCGTGCCGTCGAAGGACTCGAGCACCTTGCGCACGGTCGTGCCGCTCCAGTCCTTGATCTCGGTGGTGGACATGCTCGGCGCGAGCGTGAGGCCGTCCTCGCTCACGTACTCGTCGCCGACGAAGGCCTCGTTGAGCGTGACGGACGCCTTCGTGATGCTGGACAGGCTCGGCAGCGTCGTGCCGAGCGGCGCGTGCTTGATAGCGCCCGTGGTCTTCTGGTCGGGTGCGCCCACGCACACGTCGGAAGTAAAAGGCATGATGCCCTCCTTTTCGTCAGTCCGCGACGCGCACGCGCAACTCGGCGCTCACGGTCGCGAGGATTACGTTCTCATGTGATTGGTCTGGCTCTGCGCGCTGCAGGCGCAGCGAATCGACCGCGTACACGGGCTTGCCGCCGAGTTCGGAGCCTGGCAGCTCGCGGAGCCAGTTGGCCACTTCGAGCTGCAGGCCAGCCGCTTCGCCGTACGTGCGCGCCCTGCAGTCGAGGTCCACGCTGTAGACCGCCTGCGCGGCGTTGTCGTCCCATGCGCTGAGCATGTCAACGAGCACGTGCGGGTAGTCGAACCCAGCAGGCAGCGGCTTGGCGCACGCGTCGAAGCCCGCCCCGTTGAGCGCCGCCTGCAGCGCGTCCTCCACGTCGATGAACTCGCTCATCGGTGCACCGCCTTCCTCAGCGCCTTGTCCCGCTGCTGGTAGTAGGCACCGCTCGGCCCCGTGCTCGACACGAAGCCCATCGCGGTGAAGTTGCCTGGTTTCGGGTAGTAGCGGAACGGCTCGCCCGAGTAGCCCCCGCACGCTTCGTGCGCGATGCGGTTGCCCGCCTGGTCGACCTGCGCCTGCATGGCGTCGGACTTCCAGATTTCGAGGTAGCCCTTCGACAGGTGCTCGATGCGGATGCGCACTGCCATGGCTCAGCCCTCCCAGCGCCGCAACGTGCAGCGCGTCGTGGACACGCGGCCTGTCGGGGATTTCGAGTGGAAAACCTCGCCGTCCACCTCGTAGGTTCGGCCCTCCCAGCGGACGCGGTCGCCCGGGCGCACGTCCGCGTCGTAGCGGGCGCGCAGCGTGTAGGATTCGGACACGTTGACCACGCGCCCGTCGCGTTCCTGCTGCGTCGATGCCGCGGTCACCTGCACGCGCGTCAGCTCGTGCTCGGTCGCGTTGTCCCAGTCGTGCACGGTCGAGCCGCGCACGGTCATGACCGCTGGCCTGATGACGGTGGCCGTGTCCCTCATGAAGCTAAGCGGCATGGGCGACCACCAGCCTGTAGGGCGAGAGCGCCGCCCTCTGCTGCTCGGTCAGCGCGGCTGCGATTGACGCCGCGTCCGCGCTGTAGCTCACGGTCACGCCGTCGGCGGACTCGCTCCGCACGCCCGCGCTGTCGCCGATCGCAATCACGCCCTCGGCTATCGCGCGGACGGCCTCGGCGAGGTCGGGCACCGCCTCGGCGTCGTAGCCCGCCGTGTAGCTCACGCTCACGGCATTCCAGCCCGTCGGCCAGCACTTGAAGCACGCGCGACGCACGAGGCCGTCGCGCCTCCACTCGTACTCGCCGTCGGTCAGCTCGACGCCGTTCTCGGTCACCGACTCGACCGCCGTCACGGCGTTGGCGGGCAGCGCCGCGAGCCTCGGCTGCACGAGCAGCGGGACCGCCGTGCATTCCAGGTTCGGCGCGACGTGCCAGCCGCACGCGTTGCGCACGGCCTGCGAGGCCGCGTTCAGCGCCGAGACCGCCCGAAGGTCGCCCGAGTACTTCCCGCCCGTCATGTCGTCGAAGGCATCGACGGTCAGCAGGGGCGGGATGCTGCTGCCCTCGATCTCGTAGCCCCACGCGGTCAGCATGGGCTACTCCGCCTTCTTGGAAGCCGCGCGGCTGCGCGACTTGTTCGCGGCGGGTTTCTCCGCCTTGTTCGCCGCAGGCTTCGCGGCCTTCTCGACCGGCACGGCGTCTTCGGGCTGCTCGCCCTCGGCGAACTGCCACGTGAACCCGCGCCAGCGGTACTCCTTGAGCGCCATGTGCGCCTCCTATCGGTCATGCGGGCGGGCGCTTAGAAGCCACCCGCCCGCTCGCCTTGCGTTGACTAGCTCGTGGCGATGGTGATGTTGCAGAAGCAGGTCGGGCGCTTGACCGCGAGAATCTCGCGCGCCTCGGCGCGGACGGACACGAGGTTCTTCTCGAAGTCCACGTCGTTGGAGTTCGTGGAGTCCACGCGCACGCCGTCGACCTTGGAGACCAGCTCCGCGCCGCGGTTGAACGCACCCACGACGACGTGGTTGGCTGTGACGTTGGCGGACTTGACGAACGTCATCTCGAACAGCTTGCTGTACTCGGAATCGCCGAACGGCGAGCCTGCGTAGAAGCGGTTCTCTGCGTCGAGCGCGGAGCGCAGGCGCAGCCAGATGGCCGGGGTGACGACCACGGCGTCTGCCGGGATGTTCGTCGCGTCCTCGATGTCGGCGGCCGCCTTCAGGATGGCCTGGAAGAGCGCCACGTCGGTCGCGTTCGCCGCGACCGAGCCGGTAAGCAGTCCGCTCGTGCCGAGCAGGGTCGTGATTGCCTGCGCCTGGCGGTTGGCGTTGAGGTCGTCCACCAGGTCCTGGTTGATGGCGTCGACCATGTAGGGGGCATCGTCGAAGAGCTCTTCGGTGACCTTGATGAGGCCCGTGATCTTCTGCAGGGTCGCGGTCTTCGGCACGTAGGCGTAGGTGAGCTTGTTCTTGGTTGCGCCCTCGGCGGTGGTGTCGACCGTACCGGTGGTTCCGCTGTAGACGTTCCACGAGTACACGGGCTCGCTGATGGTCTTGCGCCCGAACAGGTCGAGCACGGTCAGCGGGGCTGCGACGCGGCGCACGGGCTCGCGGTCGAACTCGGTGGCTACCAGGCCCGTGGACGGCGTCGGGTCGCCGGCTGCCTTGAACGGGGTTGCGATGTAGCGGTTGTCGGCGGCCTCGTGCGACTTCTTGAACTCGACGAAGTGCTCGCCCAGGGACTTGGCCATGGCGGCTCCCTTCTCTGCGGTGTCGGAGGCGTCGGTGTCCTCCACGGTGGAGTTCAGGCCCTTGAGCAGTTCCTGGGCCTCGTTGGCGGCGTCGACCTTGGCCTGCGCGGCCTTGACGCCGTCGATGGCGGTGGACAGCTCGTCCGCGCCCTTCTCGCCGTTCTCGACGGCGGTCTTGACCTCGGCGAGAGACGCCTTGGCCTCGTTGAGCTGGTCGATGAGAGTCATCGGTAGCTCCTTTCAGTCAGAAGTTCGGATGCTTGCTGCAAGAGCGCGTCCACGTCCGCTCCCTTGGCTTCCGGCTCCTCCGCGTTGGCCCCGCGGGGCTCCTCCGCGTTGGCCTTGGCCTCGTCGGCTTCGGCTTCTGGCTCCTGCTCGTCGGACAGCTCGGACTCGAGCAGCCCGTTGACGATGGATTGGATTTCGGACAGCTTTCCGAGCACGCTCTTGAGCGCGTCGGCGTCCTTCTTGGAGTTGCGGCGTCCCGCCTTCAGGCCATTCGGCGCGACAGCGGTGATGGTCACTTCGGGCAGCGCGTCGCCGCTCAGCTTGTAGCCGATCTCTTGCACGAGGAACCCCGTGGCGTCCTCGATCGACTTGGCGATGGCGTCGTCCACCTCGCGCGCGTCGGCCACCCTGACGGTGGACGACTTGACCTCCACGACCGACGTGTCGGGGTTCGCGGGATACATGACCAGCGACACCTCGAACAGGTCGAGCTTGCGTAGCTCGTTGGCCTCGGTGCCGTCCTCGAGCGTGACGGTCCCCTGGTCCCGGATGCCGTATGCGAAGCTGAACTTGCACAGGCGTCCGTCGCTGGCCAGCTCGCGCGCTCGCTGGGCGCGCTCGGTGCCGTCGAACGTGGCCGTAAACTTCAGGCCGTGGTCGTCCTCCTCGAGGTCGGTCACGGTGCCGATGTAGCTCTTGAGGTCTCCACTGTCGTGGTTCCACAGCAGCGGCACCGCCTTGCCCTCGGCCTTGATGCGCTCGATTGAATCGGCGAACGCGCCCTTGGCGATGACGTCGCCGTAGCTGTCGGGCGTTCGAATCCACGTGGCCGCGTAGCCCGTGATGGACCCGTTGGCCGCGTCGGCCTTGACCTCGGCGGTCATTGTCTTGAGTTGCATGTCTCCCCCTTTCGCGGGCATGAAAAAAGCCCGCTCGCGGCGGGCTGGTTGCTGGTGCGCTCCTCGCGCTAGTCGTTCACGTACACTTCGAGCTGGCAGCGGCAGTTCGCCACCTCGCTCACGTCGAGCCTGTCGGCGTCTCCGGGCCACTGCGCGCCGTTGCTGAACAGCTCGTCGTACTGCACGGTCTCGCCGTTCATCTGCGCGTGGCTCCTGCGCGGGTTCGCGCTGCGCACGACCCACGTCTTCATGACGTTCTCGCCGCGCCGCCTGTTCTGGCGCACGCCCTCGAGCAGGCCCCAGGCCGCCGCGGACGCCGCGAACGCCCTGCCCGCCGTCTCGCTGCGGGTCTCGCGCGCGTGCTCGAAGACGCCCTCGGGCGTGGACGTAAGCGCTTCGCTGTCCTCGTCCCACTCGCCATCCTCGACGGCCTCGAGCTCGTCGTATGTGGCCTGGTTGACCATTTCGGCGCGCCGCTCGCACATCTTGCGGACGTAGGCGCGCGTGCGCTCCACGTCGTACTCGCGCTCGGCCTTCTCGGGCCAGAGCTTCGCGATGGCGTCCTCGCCGTGCTCCCTCGCGATCTCGAGCGCGATTGGCTCGAGGTCGTCGGCCAGCTCGCGGTTCCACCGCTCGGCGTCCCACCAGCTGGCGGATTTCGCACCCATCTTCGGGATGACGCTCTTGGCCTGCCGCTCGAAGAACGCGCGGTAGGCGTCCACCAGCGCGGTCGCCGCCTCGTCCGACGGCTCGCCCCTCGCCTTCCGCGAGGCGGGCGCGTCGGCTCCCTTGCGCCCCAGGATGCGGTCGGCCTCGTCGAGCATCGCCTCGAGCGAGTTGTAGCGCTCCACGGTCGGGTCGGTGTCGTGGCTCGAAGCCAGGCCGCCCTCCACGACGTTGAGCGGCACGATGAGCTGGTCCGCGCCGATTGCGGGGAGGTTGAGCTTCGCGCGCGCCTCGTCGCGCGTGAGGAACGGCGCGCCGACGGCCGATTGCAGAGCCTTCACCTGCTCCTCGAAGCTGCCCTCGGTCTTGATGGTGATATCGTAGTTCACGTAGTTCTCGGGCGGCTCGCCGACCATCTTGGCCAGCGTGTGGTTCATTCGGTCGGTCGCGAAGATGAGCGTCGGTGCCAGGCAGTCGTTGTAGAGGGCGCGCGCGTTGTCCTTGGCGCTCGCGTAGGTCTGGCCGCTGCCCGGCCACAGCAGCGCGGGGTTGAAGTGGTAGACCGCAGCCACGTCCTCGCGCGCCAGCTTCACGCTCTCGTACCACTGCGCATCGCGACTGTTGAACTGCACGGTCTTGATTTCCATGCCATCCTCGAGGATGGGCATGCCGCCGCCCTCGCTCGCGTCGCTTCCCGCCCAACTGGCCTTCCAGGTCTCCTTGAAGCGGTCGAAGGCCACGGCGCTCCACGGCTCGATGCTCGCGGGGCGCGTGAGGTAGGCGTTGAACCTGCCGCCGCGCCGCCACATCTGCCGCCTGAAGCGGTTGGACTCGACCTGCTCGTGCAGGGTCTCCTTGAGCGCGCCGATCCGGCTGCACTGGCGCATCGGGTCGTTCGGGTCATAGCCGTGCCAGAGCACGAACTTATCGGCCGTCACGTCCATGGCGGTGGACTTGCCCGTGCATATGGTGACGGACTCTGGCCTGAACGGGTTCGGGCCGTTGTAGCCGACAATCCAGCTGTTCGGCACGGGGCGCATCTCCCATCCGCTTGGCGTGTCGGCGCTCGGAAGCACGAGCATCAGGAACCGCTCGTAGAGCAGCAAATCGGAGTACATCCACCGCTTGAACTCGAACGGCGTCATGTCTGCGTTCGGGTACTCGAGCAGCAGTGCCAGCGGCGAGTCGAGCACGCGGGGCCTGTCGTCGTCGGCCGCGCGCGCGTGGACCTTCAGCGGCACCTGCGCCGCGTTGTCGGCCAGGAACGTGACAGCAGCGCGCAGGTTCGGCTGCGTGCGGTAGAGCTGCGCCGCGTCCATGTCGGCGACGCGCACGCCCAGGTCCATCCCGCCGCCGTAGACGTAGGCCACGTTCGGCGAGAACAGGCTGCGCAGGTTCTCGAAAAGCGCCATCGGTGACGCGCCCCCTTCCGTTTTCGGGCATTAAAAAAGCCGCCCATGCGGACGGCGGGTTTTTGGCGGTATGTCGTGGATTCGAACCACGGGAACGCGTTGGCGTTCACCTGTTTAGCAAACAGGCGCAATCGACCACTCTGCCAACATACCGAGAGTAAAAAGCCGCCCATGAGGACGGCCGGGTAAGTAAATCGTCTTACTGACTAGCTGCAAACGTTCGCCCAGACGCCCAGCAGCAGGCAGAAGCACGCCATCCCCATGAGGTATCCCGCGAGGTCGGCGCTGCCCGATGCCGCGCATGCGAGCGACACGATGATTAGAACGCACGCCACGACGGCGAGCGCGTAGGTGATTACGATTGCGGCTTTGTTCATAGCTCCACCCCGTACAGTTGCTTCGCCATCGCGATTAGCGGCTTCATCCATTCGCAGATGAATGTGTCATCGTCGCGGTAAAACACGTCGCATGAGCCGCCTCGAAGTCCGGCACGCTCGCTCGTGAACCGAATCGAGCCGTCGCACGACTTAACGATCATCCGCATGTTCGTCTTGCGCGCGACGCACGGGATACCCTGCTCGGCGCACTTTCGACGCACCTCGCCGAACGCATGCGCCGCGTGCTCCATAGTCTTGAACGCGGCGACAACGCGCTGCCCTTGGCTCATGTCGCGCACCAGCGCGTCCATGCTGTCGAAGCTCATACGACCAGCACGCCCCTCTCCTCGTAGGCGCTCGGGATGAGCGCGGGTTGTTCCGTCTCCGTCATCGTCGCGGCACCATGCGCCATGCACACGGCCACGAGCGGCGAAATGTCCTCCATGCTCTTGGCTCGGTCGAACGCCCAGGCGCCGTCCCCCATGGGGCGCGTCGCCGCGATGTTCGCCGCGAGGTCGAGCGCGGGCTGCGTGCGGTGCCGCAGCGGCGTGGCATCGCTGTCGGACTCCGCGTCGCATGCCGCGACGGCATCCCAGAGACGGCCACTCCATCCCGCCACGTCCTTGCCGCAGCACTCGACGACGCTCACGCCCTCGACGGCCGCGATGACGTCCATCAGGCTCGACACGGGCGCGCCGCGCGATTGCAGCGCGACCTTCATGCCCTCGGGGTAGTTCGGCGCTGCGTCGGCGAACCAACCTTGCAGCCAGTGCGTGCCGCCACGGTAGGCGGCGAGCTCGGCGTGCCATTGGCCGTCCGCGCGCTGGCCCACGACCGCGATGCTCGCGTGCGTGCGGTCGGCGCTCACGTCCACGCCCCACCAGAGCTGCGCGTCGGGCGCGATGTCTGATTTCTCGTCCTTGCCGGCGTCCCACGCGCCGATCGGGAAGGGCGGGTCCACGGTGCTCGTGACCCACTGGCAGAGGCATTCGGTCTTGAACACGTCGGCGGGGTCGTCGGCGCACGCGGCCTTCATGGTCGCGTACTCGATGGTGTAGCCCAGGCTCGGACTGCCCTGCGCCCACGCGCGCGGGTCGGTTATCTCCATGTCGGGCGCGGCGCTCCATTCGAAGAGGCCCAGCGCCGTGTCTTCCAGCGCGGCTTCCGAGTCGGCCAATAGCTCGGTATCTCCAAGTGCGGCCACGATGCCGTCCGGGTCTCCGAGCATGCGGTGCGCCCTGATGCGGAAGTGACGAAGCACCACCGACGAGCCGTCCCCGGCGTTGCTCATGCAGAGCAGCAGCGCGTTCTTGCGCGCCATGCCCGTCTTGGAGAGCGCCGCGTAGGCGTCCCATGTCTGATGCTCGCGAAGCTCGTCGAGCAGCACGAGGTCGGCGCTCTTGCCACGTCCTGCCTTGCGGTTGGCGGCCTTCACGCGGTAGTCCCTGCCGCCCGTGAGCTGCAAGCGCTTCGCGCCGTTGGTGAACCAGACATGCTTGATCTGCTCGGCCAGTTCCTCGTTGGCCTGCGCCATCTCCACGCACAACGCCCAGATGTCCTCTGCGTTCGCCACGTCCTGGGCGGTGCCGAGGATGAGCGCCACGCCGAGCTGGTACAGGAAGTACAGCGCGATGATGGTGCCGAGCGTGGTCTTGCCGCACTGCCTGCCAACCAGCAGGATGATGGTGCGGAACCGCAGCCGCCACGTGCCGTCTGGCAGGTCAATTATCTCGAAAGCGTGGATCAGGAACCAGCATTGCCACGGGTGCGGCTCGATTCGCAGCACTTCCCGCGAGAAGTCGATGATGTCGTAGCCCAGCGTCGTGTCGGGCGTCAACTCGCGGAGCGGAGGCGTGTAGATTCGCGGTTCGGTGCATCCGCGGACGTCACTCATTGGCTGCACGCCTCTGCGCCCACTTCGAATTGCCAACCATGCTCACGACCTGCGGCTTGACCGTCTTCTTGCCGGCATTGCCGAGCGCGTCCTTGAGCGCGTCGTACGCCTGCACGTAGCTCTTGAGCAGCTTCTCGTACTCCGAGAACGCGGGGTTCGCGCGGATGCCCGACTGCCCGCCGCCGTTGTCGTACGGGATGACGATGGATTCTCTGTCGAGGTCGGCGCGCGCCTCGGCGAGCTTGTGCCGCATGAACAGCACGTCGTTGGCGAGCGACATCACGTGCTCGCGCTCGTGCTCCGGCAGGCTCTCCGACAGCTCTGCGTAGGTGGCCATGCCGCCCTCCTTTCGCGCGCGCGATTATAGCTGGTCAGCTTCGTGTTCTCGATACCACCCAGTTCAAAAACCTTCGGGGATAATGAACAT
>Ga0326511_10001063_pt1 | contig 23279 bp, 36 predicted proteins | sample 0_2496_0518_D_FD_203701 | JGI IMG/M metagenome (GOLD analysis project Ga0326511, IMG submission 203701) | Bovine rumen microbial communities from UC Davis, California, United States - 0_2496_0518 | ecosystem: Host-associated > Mammals > Digestive system > Stomach > Rumen | place: USA...
GCACGACTGGATGTAGCCCTCGTAGATGGTGGACTCGTCGCTGTAGATGCGCACCTTGTCCCCCGGCCAGTACTGGCCGTTGTTGATGACCTCAACCTCCATCTTTCGATAGGCGAAATAGGCGTAGCATATGGCGTCGGCGATGTCCGTAAAATTGGAGCGGGTGATCAGCGTCACGCCGTCAACGGACATGTTTCTGCTTCCGGCGGTGGGTGTCGCATTGTCAATCGATATTGTCAGGTCCCTATTGAAGCCCCATGTCTCGCCATCGCCGTCCACGGCGGTTTCGTCGGAGGTATCGGTGTCCGGGTCGGTGACCTTATGAAAGCCCGTGTATGTCGTAAATTCGAGGCTCGACGCTTCTCTCAGATCTTCAAAGTCGGGCTTCCAGTAGGTGTCCTTGAGCGGGATTAGCGTTGCCTCTGCCGTCCCGTTGAGCTTTGGCACGGGAACCAGCATTATCGTGCCGTCCTGCCATTGCTTTGCCATTGCGCCGATGCACAGGCATATCCATTGGAGGCGTTCACGCGCCGTCTGCTCCGGGCAGAAGCCATGCACAGGTGCGCCACCAATGCTGTAATGGACGTTGATGCTCACCGCCTTTAGACTTCCTGAAACGGGCAGCTCATTACACAGCCTCCACACAACATGATCAGCGTTTTCGTTCTGGTACATCACAGCGGCCACTTTCCATTCATCCAGCCATGCGATGTCGGATTGCGCCTCAACGTGAATCACGTCGGGACTCAGGCGCTTGGTGGATGAGACGATGTAGGACGCCCACAGGGCGTTCAGATCGTCATAGAGATCAAGCCACAAGCCCACGTCGTCCGTGGTGTGGATGTCCACGGAGAAGCCGCAGGCGGGGAGGGAGGACAGCGTCAGGTCCGTCTCCGGGGCGAAGGAAAGGTTGGAGATGCGCCGGTATGTGCTCTGCCCGTCGTGGGTCTTGATATACATAGCCGCCTCCTCAATACCGGGTGATGTCGGCGTTGCGGTATTGCACCGTCAGCTCCCAGCGGTTGCCGACCCAGATGTAGGTGTCGCCCTCGGAGTGCGCGGCCACCTCCGGCATATTGCCGTGGCCTAATGTGATGGCCTCGGCGAGGGTGTGCGTGCGGGTGGGATTGTTGGCTGTGATGGTGAAGCCCAGCCCCTTCCAGTATTGTCCACCGTTGGGCAGCCGCACCAGCACGTCCCCAACGTTGTCGATTCGGCCCGTGATGGTCACGCTGGACTGGTTGTAGGGCAGGACCACGGTATGCTCCCCCACCGGGTCGGTGAGGATGTCGTAGAGCGCCGTGTGCCTGTCCCGCTGGTCCAGCGGGATCGCCACGCGCACGGTGTAGGACATGTACGTGCCGATGACGTCGTTGAAATACGCCTTGTTCAGCATCAGCCCCGACAGCTCGGAGGCGCGTATCTCCGCCGCCCGCTCGATGGTGCACGGCCACGGCCATACCATGCCGTCAATGGTAAACATCAGTACGCGCCTCCCTTCGCCAGCCGCACGCCCACGCGCTGCTCCTCGGCGCTGCCCAGCTCAAAGGCCAGCCGCCCAAATTCTTTCTCACCCACCTGCATGATGACCGTCACGGGGCGGGACTGGGCTTCACGGGGGACAAAGACCTCGCTGCCCGCGTTGGCGCTGTGTACGGCGTTCGTTATCATGCGTTGCAGACTATTGACGCCGACGACGGCCTCCGGGCCAGCGTCACCAGCTATCTGAAACGCGCCGTTAGCATATCCAAAAATACCAGAAGTTCTGTATATGCGTCCACCAGACATAGCCGAAGCATTTCTGTTGATTTTACCGCCAAACAAATCTCCTATATACCCAACTACGTTTATAAAAAAGTCTTTAACACTGAGCTTTCTTTGTATACTATTTGCTACTTCAGTGCCAGCATCGGAACCAGCGTTACTAAGACTATTATATAACGAGTTAGTTATATTAGAACCTTCGGATCCCATAGCGTCAAGCACGCTACTGGCCATACTACTACCGCCGTCTACACCAGCATTACTTATATCAGTAGCCAGTAATTCACCAGCCGCTTGACTAGCTTGGTCTAAGTTATCAAATATCCCTTGTGCCACGCTAATACTCGCTGTACTTACGGCATCAACAGTGTCGTTAATTCGTGGTGTAGCACCATCATCTATGCCATATCCCAAAGCTTCGCCTAAGGTAATACCGGATTGCCTAAAATCTGGATATTTGGATTCCAAGTCGCGCATTAAATCCGCCACAGCCATGCTATCTAATTCCAGACCACCAATCTTTACCTTTGAGCCAACTGCGGCTGTAGCAAGCACGTCGTCCAAGTCAGACACCAATGTATCAGGATCAATTCTAGCTTTAATCTTTACTTCAACGCTGCTGTCCGTATTAATGTTGCTTGGTTTTTCGTTACCAGTGAGCCATCTATATGATCTGATTGCCGCGCCCAGTGGGCCGACACTGTGTTCATCAAGGTAATCAATAGCTCCTTCAATAACTCCTACTACGAACGACGAACCGAGATCCCTAGCGGCCCCCAAAAACGCCGGAGTAACCGTGTCTACAAGTATAGTAAGTATTGGAGTAATCGCTTCTCCTAAAGCTTCTATTTCATCTTCGTACTTGTCAGTAAAATTACGTATTTCAACGCCAAGCTGTTGTATACCACCCAAAAGACCATTTACACTAACGGCATCGGTAATGTTTTCAAGCGCCCCTGTAGCATATTGTACTACATCACGAAGTGGGCTTTTAACATCATCGTATAGAGCAATTTTCAATACATCCAGTTCAGCGTTAAACCGTGCTATGTCACCCCACAGATTATCGAGCCGGGTATCGGCCATGGCTTGAGCAGCGCCGTCGGCATTCCTAATAGCGTCAGTTAACTGCCTTACGTCAGCCTCACTTGCGGTCATAAGCGCAAGCCAACCCGCTATACCACGCAGGGAACCAATCTGCTTACCGTAGTATATCTGCTCCTGATCGGTAAGACCACCCAATTTTGTCCGAGCATCTTTAGCCACCGCGCTAAACTCACGCAACTGCCCATTGGAATCGCGCATGCTGATTCCAAGAGCAGCAAACTGAGGTTCCAGTTTAGCCACAAATTGCTCCCGTTCAACTGCCGTAGTAAGGCTATTCCACTCAGTAGTCCATGCATCAAGATCACTGGCAAACTCTGCCATAATCTCGTCCGCACTCCGGCTACTGGCAGAAAACTCACCGAACGCAGCAGTAACCTTATCTGCCTTGTCAGGGTCAAGTTTATTCCATGCTTCGCGCATATCGGCAAGCACTTCGCCCCAAGGACGAGCACGGCCCTCAGCAGTATAGAAAGAAACACCGAGTTCGTCAGTAACAATTTGCAGAGCACCGAGATCTTTCGCAGTAGCACCAGCATTGGTGGCTATTCTCGTGAAGATATTTCGCAGGGCGGTACCAGCCTGAGAACCCTTAACACCACTGTTGGCAATAAGACCAACGGACAGCGCAACATCCTCAATGGAATATCCCAAGGCACCGGCAATGGGAGCCAGATTCTTGAAGGTCTGCTGCATACGGGCAACATCAGTATTAGCATTTGTAGCAGTCACTGCCAAAACATCAGCAAAATGAGCAGCCTGACCAGCACCAAGACCAAATGCTGTAAGGCTATCGGTCACCATGTCAGAAGTCATTTTGAGGTCTTCACCAGACGCAGCGGCAAGGGCCATAACACCGGGGAGACCAGATATAGCTTGTTCGGCGCTCCAACCAGCCATACCCATATAATAGTAAGCTTTAGCAGTCTCTTCTGACGTAAATATAGAATCACGTGCTTGCTCAAGAGCAAACTCGCGAAGCTCATTCATAGTGGCCAGGTTCTCTGCTGTATTCTCGGTCAAGCCCATAACGGCTTGGACTGCTGACATCTGCTTATCAAAGCCCATGCCGGTCTCAACCACATCTTTACCAAAATCTACAACTGCTCCAGCAAACTGCAGCAGCAGACGGCGGGCCATATTAATCCCGCCTTCAAAATTGGCGATGTCCAGACCCAACGAGGCCGAAAGAGTAAACAGATCCATTAGTCCACCACCTTAATACCAAAACGTTCTAACCGCTCAGATACTATGTCCTCACATGGGCGATCGTCCTCTTCTTTGGGATGAATCATGTCATAGTATCTTATGCCCGGGTTGTTATCCAACGCACAGCATATCAAATACAGACAGTCTGTCTTATACACACGGTATGTTTCTAACTCTGCATGTTTGTTTATAACGGCTGTTATGCCGTCCCTTAAATATCCGACACCGGCCAATTGGAACAGATCAAGGCGTACAGTGTTTAGCCATTCAAACCATTCTTGAAGGCTGGCGCAAGATACAACGTAAAAAAACCCTTCACCTCTGCGTTGCCGAGCATCTGCATAATGGCAGTAAGGTACTCAACCATGGTGTGGTTATTAAAATCCTCAGGGTCTGTGAAAGTGGCGAGGCACATCAGATTCTTGGTGGCCTCAGGGTTCTTCTCCAGCGCGATGGTGATAATCTCACCCATGTTTTCAGCAGCCAGCTTAGAGATAGCCTCAACTTTCTCGTTCTGGCTCATGTCCTCGTACCCCTCAGGGCGACGAGCACGAATCTCCGGAATACCGATCTCTTCCACCCAGTCCACAAACGGACCACGAAACTTCACTACCTGCGAGATAAACTCGTCAGGGGTACAGTTGGCAAAATGTTTCATACCGCTCCTCCTATAATGCATTGGGGCGGTGTAAACCGCCCCTTAGATGTCCTTTAGGTACTAGTACCCGGCTTAATGTAGATCTCGAACGGGGGAGTATCAGACACGTCCACGGAGTAATGGCCAGTAAACTCGAACGAGAACTTGCCCTTCTCCTTATCAGCGGTCTGCAGCTGGAAGCCACCAGTGGACAGGGCGTCCATCATCTTAATGGCAATGTAGCCAGCGGTCTTGCCGGTGCCGGTCTCGTTCTTGTCACTATAATCAGCAACAAGCCAGATGTCGCGGAAATCGCCCGTCTCCTCAGTGAGGTCCAGCACAGAGCGCGGAGTGATCTTGCCGGATGCAGCGGTCAGATCGGCGGCTGCAGCAAGCCAACGAGCGGCGGCAGGGGTAATGGCAATCAGGGTACCGGACATCTTAACTCCCCAATCTTCAATGCGCTTGAGTTCCTTGGTATTCTTGGGAACATTATCGATGTCTTCCCCGAAATCTGTGTAACTGGGGGTGGCGGTGAAATTTACGCCGCCAGAAGTAGGGCCAAGAATGTTGGCGTCAGTAACAGTGGCGGTGGCGGGGTCAAAATCCGTAAGCAGAACACCGGCCCCGATCACCAGAGTTTGGAACGTGTTATTCGGGTACTGCGTGTATTCCACAATATCATCTCCTTATCTTGTATTGGCATGCAGTATCATCGTAAGATACGCAACCTTTAGGTTAGGGTCGTTCATTGGCTGCAGCTGGATGAACGGGGTATTGCCATCCTTGAAGATAACAACCGACCCGTACTCAGTAGGAATCGTTATACCCCTACCGATAGCCCTCTCGATCTCACCGCACTTGGCTAACACCGGACCGGCAGAAGTATTACGGTACCACACCCTCGCATGGAAAATCGAAGTGTGTAACGGCTCCGGTATCATCAACTGATAAGTGATGTACGGCGGGTTGTTTTCAACCAAACCACCTCCACCGTCAGGTATCTTCTCCGGTACGCTATCTTCGAGAAAAGCCGGTATATCAAATCGAGTGAAAAAATCGTGTAGGGCTACGGTAACATTCGTGGAAACATCATCAATCATCGGGCAAATCCCACCTCTCAGCACGTACTTGGCCGATAGAAAATGATGCTCTATTCGGAGTCTCATTATCCCTGATGTTAGTGGTAACCCTATAAGTTAGGCCATCAGAATGGCGTCTAAAGACATCATGGAACTGCAGTGGAAACCCCTTCTGCACAGTGACAGTATATAGCTCCGTAACCCCTTCTTTCTCAGCAACACGAGCAGCAAGAGTGGAATCCTCGGTAATGGCAGCATCGAACTCAACACCATCTACCCACGCATTTACATACGTGCCAAACCGGTCGAGCACTACGCTCCTATTCACCATTGTGCACTTTTCCATAGATTCAGCAATCAGGCTCATTATACTTTCCTCCACCTATTAAGTCTAACGCTGAACACATCCTGCCAGCTGATTGCCGCGTTGCTTCTGAAATTGGTGCGTTGGCTGTACGAATAATTGCCAAACTTCTCAGAAATATAACCGGTGATTGGGTACTTCTTCAACCACTCGGATATCTCTTCTGTAAGGTCCAGCAACTCCTTCGGCACTGCCATGGCCCAGATCTCACCTTCGAACTCCTCGTCAATAAGATCTGTTGCTGGGTACTGATATACACCGTCGTTAAAGACTGACCCCACAATCCTAAAATACTGCCCGTCCTGCAGAAAATCAAGGCTGATAGTATTGCCCTCAATAGTATACCCACCATGGTGGACGCCATCTTTAACTATAAAATAGTTATTAAGATGGTTTAAAATTGTTGCCAACATCTATCAGCCCCCCTTTCATTTAGGTTACGCCTCAAGCTACATTAGCCGAGGGAAATAATACGGGCAATCGGGATAGACTTGCTCTCGTAGTAGCTGGGGGTAGAGCTATTGGTATCCTTGACAGGCGTCCACCGAGCAGCGGTTTCGAGCTGAGCATCAGTCGGGGAAATGATAGCGGTAGAAGGCTGCACGAAGCTGAAACCAACCGGCGCGAACAGCTTACGCTGACGGGTGTACAGAGTATCCATACCACCATTAGTGGCCGGGTCACGGTCCACCTCATTAGGGACCTTCACACCACAGTCGCAGTAGTCGATCGCACCACGACCCAGCAGGTAGGTAGTGTACTTGGTCACAGCAGAAGAGCCGCTGCCGGTGGTTTCCACCGTACCCTCATCGTCGATCAGGACGGTCCTGCCGTTCCACGTCCGCATGTCGGTGGAACGCTCCAGACCGTTTGCGTCAACCTGCTTGACGAACTCCAGCAGGTTCAGGTTCTCCAGATTGGTGGCAACCTGAGAGTGCATAATCGCCAGACCGAACAGGTTCTTGTTCGCACCGACAGCCTTCTGCAGGGCGTCGTTCAGAGTGGTAGCGCCGACATTGGCAGCGGCACCAGTGCCACCGGAGATATCCAGAGTGTGGTCGGTGTTGAAGTTGTTGGTGCTCACACCAAAAATGCCCTTGAGGATGGACAGGATGGTTGCCTGATCGACATCATCCCAGTATTCACCGACCTGATTGGCGATGTCGGCCATAAAATCATGGCCACCGGTGATGTCATAGGCAAAGTCCTTCTCAGTCCATGCCTTGGCACGGCCAACGACGATCATAGACTGCAGGAAAGTGCCGATACCCGTAGCAGTGATGTTGGTGCTGCCGTCGTAGTTCAGCGGGGTGCCCCCGATACGGCCCACCATGGGGATGCTGATGAAGTTGCCGCCGGTCTGATCAGCCAGCATACTCTTGAGGTCATTACGGGTCCGCAGGACACCGGAAGTCAGCAGAGCATTCTGCTTGTAGCGCGGCACAGTCTCCAGATACTTGCCGAATACCTCGGCGTTGAAGAACTTGGTATCGAAAATACCGGGCATATATCATTCTCCTTTCGTTACTTCTTAAGCCAGTTCATGACCTCTGGCGCATTCGGATGCTGATTAGCATACGCCATCTTCTCGGTCAGATTCATCTTGTCGAACGGAGTAGAGGGATTGTTCGGGGGATTACCGACATCCGCTCCGTCCTCATGCGTCTCCGGGATGTAGTCTGCCCAGTCACTCTTGATGGATTCTTTGATCTTATCCACGTTCTCCAGACCCTTATCCCCGAGCTTCATTTCGGAGAAGTCTACGAGACGCAGGATAGCGTCGAATCTCTTCTCGCTGATACCCAACTCCTGCAGCAGCTTGCGGTATTCTGCCTTGATCTTCTCAGTCTCAGCAGCGGCGGCAACATCGGCTTTGTACTTCTCGAACGCAGCGTGCTCGTCGTTGTACTTGGTTTCCCACTCGTTGTCGGCGCTTGCAGCCTTGAGGTCGTCTAATTCCTTCTGGACGCAGGGGAGCTTCTCTGCGTCAGCCTTATACCTCTGAAGATCGTCCTTCAGCGGGTCTACCACGGCGAGATGGGCGGCAATCAGCCGATTCTCGATCTCGTCGGTATGGGCTTCGCCCAGAATACTGCGGATATCACCGCGAGTGAACTTAGGCATAACTCTATCTCCTTTTCTTTGGGCAAGTTCTTCTGCCTACGAGATTTGGGACAGGTACTTTTGTCCCTCTTACTTCCATTATAACACACGAGAGGTTTCGTGTCAAGTGGAAATCATGCTATTGTTGCGTTCTCACCGGTCCAAGTAACGTCGTTGCAGTTCCGTTCCGTTCCACCTCTTAGGTGGACGGAACGGAACGCAACTCGTTAGGACCCGCTAAGCGTTGTGGAGGTGGTCTTCGAATATGCGTTGCAATTCTGCAACGTTATCGAGAACAGCGGGTCGCAGATACGGCCTAGCGGTAACAAACCACCCAATATGCCACTCCCCGTCCCTATCGTCAAAGTACCACCACGGGTCATCGGTATGATGGCCTCGTTCCGCTGCATTCTTCTCCCATTTGGGTGGTACTGTATAATGTGGACCGGTGCCAAGCTCTACATAACTGGAGTATTCAGAATCGCTACCGATTGTCACATGATCGTCATATACTTCAAATCGGATGCTGTCAGCTAACGCTCCAGTCTTCTTTATCACGTTATCCTTCGCGTGATTGGCCACGGTCTCACCTATGTCCTTATACGCTGCTTTAATAGCGGCTTTCAACTTGCCATTGATTTTGCCGCTATTGTCAGTAAAAACTGACATACAATCACCTTCTATGCTCCAGATGCATCCTTATGAGTTCTACTTCCCCACCAAGTTCAGCAATAGTCTGGTCTCTCCACTTCCTGTATGCAGTAGTCTCAGTCGGCAGTACCCTGTTCTTGAAGTATTTTGGTGCTTTACCGCGTACATGCACAGCAAGACGACACCTACATCCGCATATCTCCTCGGCAGCAGCCTGCGGGTCGTGTGGAAACCTTATTGGACCGTGGTACGACATAAACGTCGCATTGATCGGTATGGTAGTGTTGTTTAGGTGTCTATGACTGTCGCGGACATTCATGTCCATAATTGCCAGCCACGTCTTGTCGATCGGCACACCATGTTTGGCTACTTCCTCGCCTATTTCATATAGGCTATCGTCATACTGCCCTCTTATTACCGTTTCGGCGGCGGAGTGCATAGACTTCTCCATACCACCGGCAATACGGTTCGCCAAGTATTCGGCCAGTCTGTCAAATTTAAACTGGTAAGCGCCCACAGATGACACGGCACTACGTACTTTGGACACACACCACCTCTTGTCCTTGTTCTCGTTAATGGTCTTCATGTTGAGACGCAACATGCCCGCATCAACCATGGATAACACAGCTTTTTCGGTATACGGCAACACATTGATCTTCCTGTCGAGTTGCCTTTCTATTTGGTACAACGTCACATTTGCACCCTCTGCATATGTCTCGGCCAATGTGTCGTTTATATAATCTACGGCGTGCTTGTCAGCAACATACAGAATACTGACAACTTGTTTTACTACTCTGTTCCATTTTGAGCCAGAGAACAACTTTCGTACAGCCGCAGTATACTCATCGCCAGTAAGCCCAGTAACTTCACGTTGCCTAGACCTAAGGTATATGGATATCACACCTTGTATCTTCTTGTTGGCGTCTGCATAGACAGGGCTGAATTTGTTTACAGCCTTTTCCAGCATTTGACTTGCTAAGTACAGCATGTCTTATCCCTCATACGCCCCAATCGTCCCAATACTTGCCGACCCAATGCTCTCTGCTGCAGCGTTCTTGGGCGCGGGGGCATTACCACCGGTATTGCTGATGTCGCCGCCCCCACGTTCTTCTTCGTCCTCAAGCCTATCTATATTCTGAATCTCAAGTCGCTTAAGGATGTCCGGTACCTCGTCGATGGTGATGAACGGCAGTTTACGCAGAATAGTCTCTTCGTCGAGGTAATCCGCAGCGGCCAGCACCATGGTCGTACGTTCACTTTCATTGGAGATGCGATTGCGTACGAAGATGGGGGTATCCTCGATATTGAGCAGACTGAGTATCTGCTGCACAAATTCGATCAGCTGATACTCATACTCGTCCGCGTTTTCATCCATGGGCTGGTACGCAGCAGTAATGTGGTCGTTCGTAGACCCGGCCTGTACCGCGTGAACGTCCAGACCGCCGAAGTCCTCATAAATACCGGCGCGAATGTCATCGAGGTACGCCTTTCTGGCCTCGTACGGAATCTCCTGCGTATACGGGGTGATCTTCCCGTTGTCGGTGTCAGACGGAATGAAGTGGGTAATGCGCATCTTATCGCGCAGCTGCATAAGGTCTTCCATCTTCATGCCGCCGTAATTCTCCAGAATCCAGTATATCTGGGTACAATCCGACAGATCGTTTGCAAACCCGGACCTGATGAGGTCGAACGAGTCAATTGCCTCCTGCATACCGATCAGCGTAGACTGGTGCAGGTCCGAACCCCAGAGCGGTACTATCGGCAGTGAACCGTAATTCATCTCGCCGATTACGTAGTCTCCGTCTGCCACCGTTCGGGCGGTGAGCTTTCTGTACGCCTGAGGTCTCCTATCGATTGCTTCAAACCCGCCATCATCACCACTCTCGGACTTGTAGCGACTGTAGCCAGTCTCCTCATATAGCGTCGCCATCAGGGGCTTGTCCGGGTCGACCTGCCAGAATCTTACGCCAGCCCGGAGGACGCCAGTCTCCTCGTCCCACAGGGGCGCGAACTCGGTGATGGGGAATACGTGCAGTCGGTCCACGTTCCAGAATCCGAAGCATACGCCGTGAATGAGCGCCAGATAGCCGGTCCTCTTGAGGTCCGTGTCGAATCTCTTGCCCAGCCGCTCCTTGGTCCTGTCCACCAACCTCTCGATGCCGTCCTCGTCAGTGTACTTCTCGATGTGCTCAGTAAACGACACACCGTTGCCGAGAGAGTATACGCAGCGCTGGGTATTCAGTCGACGGAAGAAATTGGACGCAATCTTGTTGTTGGACGCCGTAAAGTCGTCGATCTCCTCACCGAAAGCGGAGAAGATGGTCCTCACATAGTTGTTGATCGTAACGTTTCGGTGATGGTCGTACTCGTCAGCGATCTTGGCCGTGGAGTACAGATCGCTCTGCTGGTGCTCCCGGATGGCCTTACCGACTGCTGCAGCCTTGTCTTCCTTGGCGTCGATTTCGAAATCCTGATAGGTGTACATATTAATCAATTCCCCCTTACTCTCGGCGGTAAGCTCCACGTGTCTATGGGTCTCACCAGTCGCATAGTCTTCACGAAGTATCGGGTCGCGTCCATTAAGTGGTCGTTCTCCTTGATCGGTCTATCTTCCCCACCATTCGGGTCCCATATGTACGACTGCGCTTCCTGCAGCCAGTGGTCACAGTCCCGCGACACTTTGATTATGCCGTTGTGCATGGCCGAGGACGTGTCGCGTATGCCGTTTAGCACGTCGTTGTTGGCCGACTTCGGTCTGAATATTTCAGACTGCCGCAGCAGGGCCACGAAGGACGCAGCAGATGGGTCAATTATGACCGGTATCCGCTCGATCTCCGGGGTATATATACCCCACCTGTCGCGCTGTGCAGCGTTCCTCCGGTTGATTGCTTCAATCGCCGGTTGCGCGAACTCCTCCAGATCGTCGAGGTACTCCCCATCGGTCTTCTGTACGCCCGTCTCGCGCCCAGAGTAGTAATACTCCCGAATCGCATGCCACGTGGGGCCGTTCCGAGCCCACAGGAGGGCCGCGAACGGGTTGCTCGTGCCGTAGTCGACCGAGATGGCGTATTCCTCGTGAGGGCCAAGGAACGTGTCTTCGAGACATTCGGAGAATCGTGGGAATACCAGTCCCTCAGCCAGCGTCCACCTGCCGAGTATATACCTGTCGTACCATACCGTCCCCCGATACTCGGCCTCCAGATTACGCACGTAGTCGATCGGCAGGAACGGATTGTCGTATATAGTATACTCCTGCAGGAAGATATCGACTCCTTGGTCTTTGCTGTCGAGGAACCGCTTGAACCAATGGGTGGGTCTGCCGGGGTTGGTTGTGATGTCGCAGCAGGACCACGGCAGCGACAGGCGGCTCTTGAGCATGGCGAACACTTCTTCGTTCAGGTCCGTCACCTCGTCCACCGCGCAGTACGAAATCTCGGAGCCTCGAATCTTGGCTACCTGCCGCACATTGTCCGCGCCGACGCAGTATGCCTTGATGCCAAATATTTTGGTGTAGTTCTTTGCCGAGATGTCAGTCGCGGCAGTATCGCCGTATATGTCTCGTATCGGCTGCAGCAGGTTGCGCTCAATGTTTGATCTCGTCGCGCCCATAAGCACTATCAGGCCGCGCTTATCTTTGCGCTCCATCATGCGCTTGGGTATGAGATACGACACTTGCAAGTACGATTTGCCTGATCGGACCGCCCCGCACGATACGTTCCAACGATGATTGCCTTCGCGGATGTACTCGGCTTGCTTCTTGGTGAGCCTAAACTCCTCAAGCATCGGTAACACCTTCCATCACGCTATTGGCAACAGCCGTATCGTTCACCGCTGTATCGTTCACCGCTGTATCGTCTACCACGACACCAAACTCCCCGTTGTCGTCCTCAACTAGCTCGACAGTCTGAGGAGTGCCTTTTACCGCTACCTCCTGCATGGCTACCAGAATATTACGCACGGTATCCACATACTGCGTAGATTCCAGCGGCTCCTGTATGGAGCGCCAGCGGTTCGGCAGACGGTTGTGCAGGTAATGCATGATTGCCTTGATGTCCGGGGGCATATGCTTCTTAGTTTTCTTGGTGAGGACCAACTGACCCTCGACCAGTTCATACGTCTCCTCCCAATAATCATAACCGGTGGCTCTTTGCAGCAGAGCCTCTTCAACCGACAGATTAGAGACTTCCTTCGCAGCAAGTACCGCCTCCTGCATTCGCTGTGACTCGTTACGCCACTTCTGGAAAGCCCTGCCACTTATGCCGATGTAATCGGTGGCAATTTTAGCCACAGGTACGCCTTGTCTGCGCCAGCCACGAATAAGTATCAGGCCGTCCTCTGACATCCAAAATTCCCTACGCTGCTTGATGCCGTTACCGTCAGTCGGAAAATCAACGTATGCCATGCGCAACCTCCTTTCGTATAGCCTTTTTTATATTATAACACATGGGAGGGCGAGGTGTCAAGGGTAAAACAAATATTTTCCATATAATATTCCGGAAAGTCCCGGGAATCGATATATAGGGGGTAGTGGTGGGGGTGCGGTTAGTTGCAGCAAATATGCCATATATAGGGGGGTGGATGTCCATAGATGCCTGCCGCCTCCCTGTGCCGCCTCCTCTGCTGCTGGTTGCCCTTGCTGCTCTGCCTCGCCATGGGTCCGCTGCTCCGCCTCCCTGTGGCTGCCGCCCTCGCCTGCGCTGCTGTCGTGCCACCGGTGGTGGTCCTCCATGCCCCGCCATGGTGGTTGTCTCGCCTCCTCCTGCTGTCGTCTCCCGCCCCTGCTTGCCGTGCTGCTTTCCCATCGTCTTGTGTCGCTGGTCTGTCCCTGCTGCTCTGTTTTGCTCGTCTGCTGTTTCTGCTCCTGTTTGCTGCCCCGCGTCGCCCCTCTGCTCTCGATCTTCTACCCCGCTGCTCCGCCAGCGGTCCAGCCGCCTGTCCCTTCTTCTGTTTGCTCCCGCTGTCTCCGTGGTATCGTCCTTGTCTTCTGTGCTGTCGCCCCTCCTTCCGTGTCGCCCTCCTGCAGCAGGACAAGGACGACCCCTCCGAGAGCCTCGGAGACGTGCATCAACTGGACCGGTCCGGGGGTCCGGCCCTCCGATGCCCCGAAGCAGGACAAGCAGCATCCGAAAGGAAGGTCGACTCCGAAACGCAAGGAAGCCAGAAGGCAAAGCTGGGTTCTTAACAGAGCCTTAACAAAACGGCTTCTCCGCTTCCGGAACGCAGGCCGAGTTTACGCCCGATATACCCCTCTCGGGTTGTATCGGACCAGTTGCAGCGTTGCATGGTTGCATCGTTCCATCTTCCAAGAAGATGGAACGGAACGCAACCACGACAACCAAACGCCGGTTCCGTGGTTTAGTTGCATCGATGGAACGCCTGGAAGCCCCGTCCCACCGGTCCGTTTCTTTCCTACGTTCCGCCTCGGTTGCACGATGCAACCGGCTTGTCAAGTCAGATCGCTTTACAAGCCTCCGAGATGCCCATGGAACGCCTCTGGAGGGCCTCTCGGACCCCCTCCGAGGCGGGCATAGGTCGCGTCTATTGCCGCACGCCCAGCCATGGCTTCCTGTTAAGCTTTTGTTAAACCTTGTCCGAGATACTTGACAAGCATAGGGTTTCCGTGGTATACTGTTTGTGTAAGGCAAGGAACCAATTACCAGACCGACCACCGAGAGGAGATGAGGACAGCGACACCCGATGGGTGGAATTCCCGTGGCCTCGCCAGCCACTCCGAACCTTGACAGCCGAATAGACCCACCACCTCAGACCTGCACCAAGGGCTAGCGCGCCACCGAAGCGACGCCGGGACACCTCGAAGAGTGCAGCGGAGCGAGTCGCCAGAGGTGGGGAGATGGGAGCGACACGGGCGGAGGTCGGAGATCCGCCAGTGGCAATGTGGCCATCCTATCGGATGCCGGTTGCAAGCCCGGGCAAACACAGAGCACCACCACAACGACAAATATAGAGGAGGAGAAGACCATGACGAGGGCACAGATCGTCGAAGCAGCCAAGACGTCGATAGCCAAGGGTGAGGACCTGCAGCTGTGGCAGGCCGTCGTGTGGATGTACTCATATGGCCTGATGGACTACAAGCAGTACACCCTGTTCCTTAAGACGCAGACCGAGACGAGGAAGACCGAGACCAAATCCGCCTGACGAGAGCTGGATGGCAACCAGCCGAAATCGACCAGCCGAGAGGCTGGCGATAGCGGAGAGCCGCGAATACAACGCCCAAGAGGCGATATAGGAGGAGACACCATGGAGTACAAAGCCAAGATTCTGTGGGGCATGAGCCTCAGCGACATCGACAAGGAAATGGGCGAGATCGCCAAGGCCGAATACGAGGGCAAGGCGGTGGACAAACCCCACATGTGGGACCTGCTGGAGACCAAGAAGCGCTACCTCGCTGCTCAGGCACGACTGAATGAGCAGCAGAACAGGGACAACAGCTTCACCGAGATCACGACCGAGACCATCTACAACCAGATCAAGAATGAGGAGGAGAAAACCATGAGCAACACTTTCAAGAGCATCACCGGCATCGAGTACACCAGCAACGACCTACAGACCCGCTTCTACACCGTCGACGCGGAGGGCAAGAAGACCCGAATCAGCCGCAAGGCGTACGAAGAAGCCAAGGCAGACCACGAGGCGTGGGTGAAGGAGCAGCAGACCGAAGAGGAGACCGATAAGCCCGACAACCTGTTCACCGCCTACATGGACTACATCGAAGCCGCTAACAAGCCGGAACCCACTGAGGCCGAAATCGAGGCCAAGGCGGAGACCATCGAGACCCCCGACATCGCCCCGCTGATGGACACTATCTCTAAGGCGGTAGACGAGGCGTGGGAGGCCGAAGCCGAGGAGGAGCGCAAAGCCCGTGAGGCCAAGATTGCTGCAGACGCCAAGGCCACCGAGGATGCCGTGAACGGCATCGTGGCTACCTTGATCGAGGAGAAGCCCGAGAAGGGCAAGAAGAAGGCCAAGAAGGAGAAGACCGGCAAGAAGGACCAGCCCAAGGCCGAGGCCAAGAAGACCCGGAAGAGCAAGGACATCGCCCATGAGCACAAGGACGGAGACCTGATGATCACCCTGACGGCAAAGCAGGTCGATTTCGTGCTGCACCTGAGCGACAGCAGCTTCTGGACCGGCCTGAGCAGCACCCTGTGGTGTGACGTGCTGTGCGACGAGATCGGGGGCCAGTTCGAGGGCAAGCCAATGACCATCGGGGCCATGATCTCGACCCTCTGCGAGAAGGGGCTGGCCGAGCGGTACAAGGACCGGATGACCGACGAGGTGACCGGCAGGAGCCGCAAGAGCACGATCTTCCAGCTGACCGAGAAGGGTAAGGAAATCGCCAAGGAGCTGGGCCTCAAGTGAGGCCCTCTCCACCCCTTCTGTCGTCCGGTAGAAGTCCGGACCTGACGAGCAAGAGCGAAACGGAGGAGGACATACCATGAAGAGGATACATCTGCAGTTTGTGGGCGACGTGCCCGCCATCGAGGCTAAGGACCTGAAACCTGGCATGATCACCGTCTGGAACGGTGGATTCACCGAGGAGGTGCTGGAGGTGGAGCCGTCCAAGAGCGGCAAGACCCTAAGGGTGAAGATCAAGTCGAACAGCAGCGACTACGTAGGGACCCGGACCTTCAAGGCCGACAGGCTGGTTGCGATACAGTAAAGGAGGAAGACACGATGCCGAATAAAGATACCATCAAGAAGATGGGCGAGATGCTGTCGGTGGGCTTAATGGCCACGATAGCCGACTGCGATTTCCTGACGGAAGACGAGGCGGACCACCTGCAAGCGTTGGCATACAGACTGCAGGAGGGCTTCGCCTCTGATGAAGACTGGATAGAGGCGCTGGAGCAGATAGTGCCGGTGGACACGGAAATGGTGGAAGAGCAGCTGTGAGAGCAGATATACCCGAAGGAGCGTGGGAGTGAGAGAGCCTCGACAGCATACAGAGAGCCGAGGCCCCACGCAGAAGGGCGAGAGCAAATAAAGCATAGGAGGAAGACACCATGACATATCTGATGATTGAAGGACGGCGAGAGGGCTACGGACCCGACCAGCTCAGGAAGACCATGACGGTGGGGGAGTTGATGGACTACCTCAGCCAGTTCGACGAGGAGACCCCGGTCATCCTGAACAACGACAACGGCTACACCTACGGGAGCATCACTTATGACAGTTTCATGGACGGCAACTTCGACGAGGACGGAAACCCGGTGGACGAAGAGGAGGAATGAGACAATGAAGCACGACTGGACCTTCGTAGCCCACGACAACGGCGGTGGGCATCAGGTAATAAAGGTGAAGGCAAGCAGCAAGACAGAGGCAATCAAGAAGGGATTCGAAGCAGCAGACAAGAAAGCGAAGGGCGATATCTTCAAGTGGGACTGCAGACTGAACATAAGGATGTAAGGAGGATTAAGACAATGAAGAAGATAGCGAAGATGGTACTGGCACTGGTGGTCCTGCTGACTATGACAGCAGCAAGAGCGGAAACTTACCCGGCAGTATTCGTGGTGCACGAGATAGACTACGCAACCGACACTCTGACCTTGATCGACTTTAACGGCTGGATGTGGGACGTGTACGGAGTGGAAGACTTCGAAGTCGGAGATGTAGTTGGAGCCATAATGGACGATGTAGGAACTGAGATCATTTATGACGACGAGGTACAGTGCATTCGGTACTGCGGGCGGTTGGAAGAAGGATGGAAATAGTCGAAACGCTCCTGCGGGAGCGTCTGCCGGAGATCGCCTACCGGCACTGACGAGACAGGCGAACAATAAATACGAGGAGGATACAAACCATGACTAAGGTAGCAAGGAAGAACATGAGGGAGACCGTGAGCAAGTGTCTGGAGCTGATGGTAAAGGGCGGCAGGTATGAGAGCGACGAGGCGAGGGAGCATGTAGAGCAGGTACTGCAGCAGATCAGAACCGGGACCGCTGACGATGGGGCGTGGGCCGACGCCATGAACCAGCTGCTGGACGTGGTAGAGGAGACCTACCCCGAGAAGCAGGACGAGAAGGAGGAAAAGGAAGATGCGTAGAGAAACACTGGAGGAGACGCGCGGGGGAGGCAGAACGTACAGGTTCGTCGAGCGCAACCAGCTAGGCGAGAAAATTGTGGTACACATCCGCAAAACCAAGACCGACATTGGGGTGGGAAGGGAAAACCACCCCAAATATTGGTTGTCAGTGACGACGTTGGTTACTGACAGGAAGGGCAACGTGCAGGAGAAGTACAACCCGCAGATTAAGATAAGAGATCACCGCAAGACCATTGACAGGGAGTGGATTTTGGAGCCGAACATGGAGAACACCCAAAGGCTGCTGGAGTAGGTTGAGCGGCTGGCATTCGGCGGTCAATAAGCCGCTTGACAGGCGGACCGTCGAGTGGTATAATGGATTCGAACAGGGCGACAGCCTAAGGACAGAAGATATAAGGAGGAAATCATAATGAGTAACACTACCCCTATCATCGTGGACCGGACCACCACGTGGCATGCCGTGGGTAAGAGCGTCGAGGAGTGCAGGAACATGGACGAGGTGCTGAAAGCCTCGGGGCTGGACTACACAGTGCAGAAGATGCCGGTGTTCGCTGGAGAGAATTGGGCGGCAGACACCGGGACCTGCGAGATCCCGAACCGATTTATCACGGTCAGGGACTCGGACCAGCACATGTACGACATCGTGTCGGACCAGTTCGAGATCATTCAGAACCGGGAAGCGTTCGACTTCGTGGACTACATGGGCGAGGAAATCCAGTACGAGAAGGCCGGGGAGACCGCGAATGGCATGGTGTACATCATCGGCAAACTGCCGGAGGTCGACATTCTGGGTGATACCTTCACCCCGCACGTGATCTTCCGGAATGGGTTCACCGGTAAGGTCAAGATCACTGCAGCGATCTGCCCTCTCCGGATGGTGTGCCAGAACCAGTTCAACTTTGCATTCGCTCACGCCAACAACACCGTGACCATCCGCCACGTCAAGAACGCCCCGCAGAAGCTGGAGGAGGCACAGGAAATCCTGAGGGTATCCGCAGACTACATGCAGGAAATTACCCGAATGGCCGAGACCTACGCGGTCAAGAAGCTGTCGCCCAAGGCGCTGGAATGGGTGCTGGACATGATGTTCCCTCTGCCGAAGGAGGGCGAGAAGATAAACTCTTTCGCCAAGAACAGGATGGAGACCGCCAGAGCCGCGTTCACCCGGGCTTACATGGCCGACGACAACGCCAACTTCCGGGGGACCGCGTGGGGCATGATCAACGCCTACACGGACTTCCTGACGCACAAGGACATCGTGCACCCGACCGACGAAAAGCGGGAGGGCCGGTTCGTGAAGACCACTTTCGGCCAGCCGATGAACCGGATTCTGACGCTGGTGGAGCAGGTTGCCGCGTGAAATGTTTCACGTGAAACAGGCGGAGGGCCCCTTCGGGGACGCCTCCGCTATATGAGCGTAAGGAGAGTCAAGAATGGCGAGGATGGTTGATTTAGACCAGTCCGTGTTCGTGCCAATTGTGGACGAAACCAAGGGTGGGATGGTATACGAGATGCAGATGACACTCGGAGAGTTCTTCGAGAAGTTTCTGCCGGATTTTACCCCAGAAGTTGTTGAAGTAGATACAGGCAAGGAGGGATGAATGTTGGTGATATTCAAGTACGAGTATTTTAGTCGCCTCGATAAGGCGCAGAAGTGCTTCGAGGAAAAGGACGCGGCGGGGCAGCACCCGACGATGTACCGGGATAAGCCCGACAGTAATACCAAGAAGGAGTACGCCGGACTAAAGCAGAACCTGTTGTGGCAAGGCGCCCACCCGGGGCGGTACTTCAAGACCCGGCCCTATGTGGTTGTTTGGTTCGAGCGGTAATAGACGTGTTGACACCATCTGGTGGGGTGTGGTATAATAGGTATTGGAGGTGGTAACATGTCTAAATGCCCATGCCGATACTGCACCCCACCGAAGCGCCAAGAGGGGTGCCACGGGACGTGCAAGGAGTACATCGACTACAGGACCGATCTCGATGTTCAAGCCCAAAGAAGATACCAAGAAGGGGCAGCAGACGTGATTCTTGCGGAAGGGGCTAAGGAGCGCAAGATTAGATATTACAGGAGAGGAGGGAAACATTAATGGGGGTGGTGGTATATGTGGCCGGGGTGCTGACTGGAGCTGGCTTGATGCTGCTGCACCACCGTGAGGTGGCTAAGGCGGTAAACGCCGAGAGGACCAAGTACCAAAGCCGATTGAGAGAGCTGGAGACTGAACGCATGACTGCCGACTGTGCTGATGCTTATAGGCGCGGTAGGAACGACGGCAAGTACAGCCCCGCTACAGCAGCAGAACGATTCGCCAAGACCTTCGAAAATCGACGTGCGCAATTTAAGGAAGTGAAATAATGGACGCTCGGACCTGCCCGAGATGCGGGTATCGCAAATCAGTAGTAAAGGATGTGAGAGACACCAAGTATATGACCCGGAGAAGCAGGACCTGCCCTAAGTGTGGGCGTAAATGGCAGACTGTGGAAGTCGAACGTTGGCACTACGAGAACCTGAGGAGGAAAGATAGTGATGAGCATGTTTGTTAAAGGACTGACCCATGGAATGTACGTAACCGGGCTGCTGGTTGGAATCGGTGGAGGGCTGGCGGTAGTGTTAGGACTGATCGCAACAGTTGTGTGCATAATAGGGCTTGTTGCCGGAGAGGAGGACGACGAGTAATGTTGCCGCGCTGGCAAAATCAGGAGGAGGCCATGCAGTTTGCCCTACGGCATAATGCTGTGATGCTAGACCTCGACATGGGGTGTGGGAAAACCCGGGTAGCGATAGACACCGTGTGGCAGCGCAAGGATTCATTCCGGGTGCTGGTGGTTTGCCCTAAAGCAGTGATCCCGGTATGGCGCGAAAATCTGGAGAAGTTCGCCCCTCCGGGGTGGTCCTGTTGGGACGAGCAGAAGGGTACGGTGGCTACTAAGACGGCACATTTGAAGCAGTTTTTCAACGACCACCTGCGCAATCCGTCGACCCACCAATTCGTGGTGATCAACTATGACTGTGTGTGGCGTAAGCCCATGGGCGATCTGATACTCAAGGCCGATTTCAGCACAGTGATTCTGGACGAGAGCCACCGGGCAAAGGCAGCAGGGTCGAAAGTCTCCAAGTATCTGGCTATGCTGGGTAAGAGGGTAAAATACCGGATGTGCTTGTCCGGTACCCCCATGGCCAACTCTCCGCTGGATGTCTATGGGCAGTACCGATTCCTCGACCCGTCGATCTTCGGAACCAATTACTACAACGACTTCCTGTATAGGTATGCGGTGATGGGAGGTCCGGAGCGCCGATTTGTGGTGGGGTATAAGAACCAGAAGGAGCTGAATGAGAAGTTCCAATCCATTGCATATACCTGCCGGATGTCGGACATTGCAGACCGGCTTAAGCTGCCGCCTCAGCTGCCAGTCACCAAGCAGACGGTTACCCTACCCGCCAAGGACTACAAGCTGGTCAAAGAACTGGCGAAGGATTTTATTGCTGAATGTCACGAGGGTGGGGCAGTCGTCGTATCGAATGTCCTGTCTAAAATGCTTCGAATGCAGCAGATTGCGTCAGGGTACTGTGTGGTACAGGACGGACCCGCTGAGGAGAGGCGAGTGCAGGAGTTGAACACCTCTAAGGCCGACGCGCTGGAGGACCTGCTCACGGATATATCCCCTGAGGCTTCCGTGGCCGTCTTCTGCGTCTTCGTGCACGACCTCGACACCGTGGCCGGGGTAGCAGCGAAGGCCAAGAGGGGGGCCTTCGAGCTATCCGGGAGGGCCAACCAGTTGGACGAGTGGAAGAAGCACCCGGGAGCGGTGATTGTGGTACAGATCAGAGCTGGAGCCGAGGGCGTGGATATGACGAACGCCAACCACGCGGTCTACTTCTCCCTGCCGTATTCGCTGGCACAGTACAACCAGTCCAAAGCGAGACTGTACAGGCCGGGGCAGACCCGCCCGGTACACTTCTGCCACCTGATCGCTGAGGGTACGATCGACGAGGCGATGTACAAATCGCTGCAGCGAAAGCGGGATGTGATCGACGCAATAAAGGAGGGATCGTTCGACTATGGATTTGTCAAATGAACGGGAGAAGGTTATCAAGGGGTTGGGAGAAACCCTGCGGTATTGCCATGAGATATACAACGGTTGCAACAATGATGGGCAGTATAAATTAGCGTATATAAATCAAGCGGCGAAAGATGCCATTGCCCTGCTGAAAGCGCAAGAGCCGCATAAAAAGGGGTATTGGATACATCCACTGTCTATTGATTGTATCTGTTCTGAGTGCGGCAATCAGCCTGAACATGAACCCGGTGGGTCTGTGCCGTTATACGATTATTGCCCATATTGCGGGGCAGAAATGGAGGTGAAGTGGGATGACTAAAACATTTTGCGATAGGTGCGGTAAAGAGATAACGGAAGAATACGGATGGATTACACATAAGACGCTATACGCAAGGATAAGACTTTTACCCGGGAGAAAGCATGCCGAATGGTCTGAGCAAGCGGATCTATACATATGCCCGGAATGCGAAGATAGTTATATTCAGTGGCTTATGAACCCAGAAACGGAAGACAGGCGGTGAAGTGGGATGCTTAAGTGGGTAATACCGTTTATATGGTGGTTTTGTCGGGCGTTGGCCTTTGTACTGCAATTGGTTGGGTGCACCGGCATTATATTCTTTATATTAGTTGGTGTGTGGGCATTGGCTGGTTACATCGACCAAATGTAGGAATAGACTACTTGACACGACTTTTTCATCCATGTTATAATGTATAAAAAGGAGGTTTTGACATATGAAAGAACTGGCTCAGGAAAATCGACTGCGTGAACTGCGTGACAGGTCCCGACTAACCCTGCAGGAGGTAAGCATTCTGACGGGCTACAGCGTTCCCACCATCTCCCGGCATGAGAACGGCGGCAGAAGCTTGACGGAGGAGGCGCTGGGCAAGTATTCCGCTCTGTACAAGGTCCCCACCCATCAACTATTCATGAAGCCGTTGGGAGGCGGGAATAGTGGCGACGAAGACTAACCAGCTGATAGAGGAGTACGTCGACAGCGGCTGGAGCATACTGCCGGTCAAACCCGACGAGAAGCGCCCCTACATGGCCAACTGGCTGCAGTACACCCGGACAAGAGCTACCAAGGACATGGTGAGCAACTGGTTTGCAAGCCTGTCCGGTGCTGGTGTAGGTGTAGTAACTGGTCGAATCTCTAACATGGTGGTGCTGGATGTTGAGAGCTGGTGCCCAATCCCTGTCGACGAACTGCTTAAGAAGTACCCCACCCAAATGGTTGCTCGGTC
>Ga0326511_10001064_pt1 | contig 23275 bp, 20 predicted proteins | sample 0_2496_0518_D_FD_203701 | JGI IMG/M metagenome (GOLD analysis project Ga0326511, IMG submission 203701) | Bovine rumen microbial communities from UC Davis, California, United States - 0_2496_0518 | ecosystem: Host-associated > Mammals > Digestive system > Stomach > Rumen | place: USA...
GTAACCTCGCGGGGGAGGATTTCGGAGTAAGCGGGGACGAGCAGCACGTCGTCGTAAGTGAGGCCTTCGCCGATGAATTTAGAAGTGTCTGTATACATGATTTATAAATTTTATTCTTAAAAATATTAATTTGCAAAGATACAACTTTTTTTCGACATGGCAACAGAAAAATTTCACCTTCAGTGGAAAAACATCCATTACTCCCTGATTACCAACCATCAGCGGAAGAAAAATCTTTTTCACTCCATCGAAAAACAGACATATCGAATTACGATAAATTTTAACATTTTTCAAAAACACTGACAACCAGTACACTTAACCCACCATCTTCTTCCCATCTTCTTACCATCTTTATACCCTCTTCATACCATCATGCGCTCCGGAAGAACATGGGAGGGTTGCGATTAAAAAATTTTTTGTATCTTTGCAGCCGTTATTTAATAATAGAAACAATGAAAAAAACGATGCAAATGCTTTTTGCAGCGGCAGTTACGCTTGTGCTGGCCAGCTGCGGAAACAGCAACAATTACAAGATTGAGGCTCAGGGCTTCGACGACATGAACGGACAGACGGTCTACCTCGTCAGCCAAACCATGGACGAGATTGTGGACAGCGCGACCATCAGCGAGGGTCGCTTCGCCTTCGCAGGCACGGTCGAGTCGCCCTGGGTAGGCGCTGTTGCCACCCACGGCGGCGGCACCATGCTTGTGGTGGAGCCCGGCACGATCCATGTCACCACCGACAGCCTGTGGGGCACCCCGCTCAACGACCAGATGTTCAATTTCATCCAGAAGACCAAGATGGAAGACCTCACACAGGAGATGGACATGTGGACAGCCCTCTACAACACTCCCGACGCCGAGAAGCGCGCCGAGGCCGAGAAGAAGCTCGACAGCATCTCCGAAATCGGCAACCAACGCATGATTGACGCCTCGCGCGAGCTCTACAACGGCAACCACGACAACATCCTCGGTGCCATAGGCCTCGAATGTCTGGTGCAGAGCGATGCGCTGTCCTACAACGAGTTGGACAGCATCCTGAAGGTCGCCGCCCCGGTCATCACCTCCTATGAGCCCCTGCAGGACATGCTGGAGGAGCTGCGCAAGGCCGATGCCACCTCGGCAGGCCACCCCTACGTCGACATCGTCGGCCAGTGGCGCTCGGAGAACGGCGAGCTCAAGGACGGCAAACTCAGCGACCTGGCCAACGGCCATCTGACCCTCGTGGACTTTTTCGCCTCGTGGTGCGGCCCTTGCCGTCAGGAGATTGAGAACAACCTCATCGGCCTGTGGAACAAGTACAAAGGCCAGGGCCTTGTGCTGGTGGGCCTCAACGTGTGGGAGCGCGGCAACGCCGAGAAGCGCGCCGCCGACCTGCAGAAGGTCATCGGCGACCTCGGCATCAAATATCCCGTCCTCGTCGACAGCACCCGCACCGCCACCGACACCTACGGTGTGCAGGGCATCCCGCAGATTCTCCTCATCGGCGCCGACGGCACCATCCTCGCCCGCGACCTCCGCGACAAGGACATCGAGGAAGCCATCAAGAAAGCTTTAGTAAAATGAAGAGGTTTTGGGGTTTGATGGCTTTAATGGGATTGATGGGCGTTCTGCCCATTAACCCCATCATGCCCATTAACCCCATTAACGCCCAGGACACCAACAACCTCTTCCTCTACATCGACGGGGCCTCGTTCTTCATCGACAACGAGTACTTCGGCGACCGCCTCAGCGGCTACACCCTTCCGGGCTTCGTGCTGCAACCCAAGGTGGAATGGAAGCTGCACGACAAGGTAACCCTCAGCGGAGGTCTGCACTGGCTCTACTATTGGGGAGCTCGCGACTATCCTGCCACAACGGCCTATGGAGCCTACCCATTGTATGACAGCATTTCGCGCCCCATGCATATCCTTCCGTGGTTACAAGCCAAAATACAATTCACGCCGCAGATAAGGCTGAAGATGGGTTGTCTGGACAACAGTGGTCACCGTCTGCCCATGCCTCTCTATAACGACGAACGCCAGCTGGTGGGCGACCCCGAGGCCGGTTTCGAACTGGAAGTCAACGGCCGTTGGTTCAACGTGGACATCTGGACCGACTGGCGTGAGTACATTTGGGACCGCAGCCCAGTGCCCGAGCGCTTCACCGCAGGTCTTTCCGGCAAGCTTTATCACTTTATCAATGATTTCTGGTACGTCTATCTGCCCCTGCACTTCGTCGTCCAGCACGAGGGCGGGCAGAACATGTCGGTGAGCCACAACATCAACAACAACTTCAACGCCGCCGCCGGATTGGGAATTACCAACAACTATCCCGTTTTCAACTGTTACTTCGACCTGAGTTGCCGTGTGATGTGGTATCACCAGCACGGCAACGCCGCCGTACCCTTCTCCCAAGGCTGGGGCATTTACCCCGAGCTGCAGATGGAAATCAACGAAAGCTGGCTCCTTCTGGCCAGCTACTGGCACGGAAAAGACTTCGTCCCTTTGCTGGGCAGTTGGCACTTCTCCAACCTCTCGGCCAACACCGCCGGACTGACCTTCGACCGCACACGCGTAGCCACACTCAGCGTGGGATGGCGATGGAATCCCCTGCCCTCTTGCATCCTCACCTTCCGCGGCACCCTCTACCACTACCTGCCCTCCACGGGCACCTTCGCCGACGGCACCACCAAGGAATACGGCCACCGCAACCAGTTCTCCGTCGGAGCCACCGTAATGTTCCGCCCTACTATCAAACTGCACTAAATGTTCCAACTCTACGACATACACGGTCCCATCCACGCCATCCCCGACCCCACCGCCGTCACCGTCGGTGTCTTCGACGGTGTGCATCGCGGCCACCAAGCCCTCATCCATCAACTTTCAACTCTCAACGCTCAACTCTCAACTCTCGTCGTCACCCTCACCTCCCACCCCTCTTTCGTCCTCGGCCGCCGGCAGAGCGAGTACTGGCTCGACGACCCAGAGGAGCACCTGCGCCTGCTGTTCAATGCCGGCGCGAAGTATGTCGCCGTGCTGCCCTTCACCGCCGAGGTGGCACAGCTGTCGGCCTGCGCGATGGCACGCCTGCTCTTCGAGCAACTGAACATGCGCGCCCTGCTGCTGGGATATGACAGCCGTTTTGGCAGCAAGCAAAACGACGACTTCGACCGTCTGCCGCTTTTGGCCTCCGAGTTGGGATTTTCCCTGCATCGTGGAGAACCCTATCAAGTGGAGGGCTCCCCCATCAGCTCCAGCCGCATTCGCGAGACCCTGGAGCGCGGCGCCGTCGACGAGACCTCGACCCTCCTGGGACGTCCCTTCGCCGTCGCGGGAGCCGTGCAGCACGGCCGTGGCGTGGGCCACACCCTCGGGTTCCCCACCGCCAACATCGACCTCTCCCAAACCCGCAAGATGCTCCCCAAGGAGGGCGTCTACGCCGTAAAGCTCTCCACTCATGTCGGCATGGCCAACCTCGGCGCAGCCCCCACCTTCGGCATCGACCGCCCCACCCTCGAGGTGCACCTGCTCGACTTCCACGGCGACCTCTACGGCCAGACGGTCAACGTCGAGTTCCTCCACCGCCTGCGCGACATCGAGCATTTCTCCACCCCCGAAGCGCTGCAGCAGCAGCTGCAGAAAGACCTTGAACAGACACGCCTATGGTCATAACCCTCTATCAACACAATATTGCTTGGGCGCAGCCCGAAGAGAACCGCCGTCAGGTGGCGGAGGCTTTGGCATCCGTCCCATCGGAAACAGACATCTTCGTCGTCCCCGAGACCTTCACCACCGGCTTCGGCGACCACATGGCCTCGCTGGCCGAAGTCCCCGACGGGCCCACCCTACGCTGGGCTCAGGAGATGGCTTCGAAACACAACGTGCTCCTCGTCGGCACCTGGATTGTCCGCGAGGGCGACTGCTGTTTCAACCGCTTGCATTGGGTCCTCCCCGACGGCACCTATGGCTTTTACGACAAAGCCCACACCTTCCGTCCCAGCGGCGAGCACGACATCATCAGCCGTGGCACCTGCCGCACGGTCTTCGAATACAAAGGGTGGCGCATCAAGCCCGCCGTCTGCTACGACCTGCGCTTCCCCAAGTGGCTCCGCAACGACGGCCTGGCCTACGACCTCCTCCTCGTCTGCGCCAACTGGCCCGCCAGCCGCCGCGAGGCCTGGACCACCCTCCTCCGCGCCCGCGCCATCGAGAACCTTTGCTACGTCGTCGGCTGCAACCGCACCGGCATCGACGGCGTCGGCGGCGAATACAGCGGCGACAGCGCCATCGTCGACTACAAAGGCTTCAGTATGCCCGTCGGCACCGCCGACGGCTCCCTCTGCCTCACCGCCACCCTCGACCTGGGGCGACTCGAATCCTTCCGCCAGAAATGGCCTTTATACCTTGACTTCGATTAAATGAACAATATAGAACAGAAACTAGGCTTCGACCGTATCCGCCAGATGGTGGCGGAGCACACCACCAACGCCCTGGCCCGCCAGATGGTCGACGCCATGGACTTCTCCACCGACTACGACACCCTGCGCCACGAACTGCAGCTCACCGAGGAAATGCGGCAGATTGTCCTCATGGAAAGCGAATTCCCCCAGCAGGACTTCATCGACCTCACCCCCATCTTCACCCACCTGCGCGTGGGCAACACCTTCATCCCCCTCGAGGCCCTCTTCGACCTCAAACTCTCCCTGCGCACCATCCGAGAATGCTACTATTTCCTCACCGCCGAGGAGCACATCCAATACGAGGCGCTGCGCAACGTGGCCGTCGAGGTGGAACTGGGATACGGCGGCAAAGCCTCGCAGCTCAACGTCATCAACTCGCTCCTGGGCCAGCTCATCGACGACCACGGCGAGCTCTACGACAACGCCTCCCCCGCCCTGGCCGAGATACGGCGCACCAAGGCCCGCAAGGCCGCCGAGGTCGACGCCCAGGTCAACAGCGCCCTGGCCCGTGCCAAGCGCGAAGGCTGGGCCCCCGAAGGTGCCGAGGTGACCATCCGCGACGGCCGCCCCGTCATCCCCCTCCTCACCACCCACCGCCGCAAGATGCGCGGCCTCATACAGGACGAGAGCGCCAGCCACCAGACGGCCTTCGTCGAGCCCTCCGAGGTGGTGGAGCTGGGCAACGACCTACGCGAACTGGACTTCGACGAGCGCCACGAGATACAGCGCATTCTCCTCACCTTCAGCGACCGCCTGCGGCCCCTGCTGCCGCAGCTCGAGGAGGCCTACCGCTTCCTGGCCCGCATCGACTTCCTCCGCGCCAAAGCCCGCGTGGCCGTGGAACTCAACGCCGCCGTGCCCCTGCTCCACCCCGAGCCCCGCATCGAATGGCTCGACGCACGCCACCCGATACTCTATCTGCAGAAAAAGGACGGAGTGATACCGTTCAGTCTGCAACTGAATTCTCAATCCTCCCGCATCCTCATTATCTCCGGCCCCAACGCCGGCGGCAAGTCCGTGCTGCTCAAAGCCGTGGGCCTGATACAATACATGCTGCAATGTGGCATGCCCGTACCCCTGCGTCCCACGTCGGAGTGCGGCCTCTTCTCCTCCGTCTTTATCGACATCGGCGACCAGCAGAGCCTCGACAACGACCTCTCCACCTACACCTCCCACCTGCAGAACATGAAGGAACTCCTGGCCAGCGCCAACGAGAGCACCCTCTTCCTCCTCGACGAGCTGGGCGGCGGCACCGAACCGCGCTCCGGCTGCGCCATCGCCGAGGCCGTCCTCGAAGAGCTGTACGACAAAGGGGCCTTCGGCGTCGTCACCACCCACTATGCCGACCTCAAACTCCTGGCCGACCACATGCCCGGCGTCGTCAACGGCGCCATGCTCTTCGACACCGAACACATGCGCCCCCTCTACCGCCTCAACGTCGGCCACCCAGGCTCCAGCTTCGCCTTCGAGATTGCCGAGAGCATCGGTTTCCCCAAGGACATCCTCGACCGCGCAGGCGAGAAAGTGGGCCGCGAACAGCTCAACTTCGAACACCAGCTGCAACAGCTGGAGCTGGACAAGAAAGAAATCGAGAAGAAGAAAGAGGAGCTGCGTGTGGCCGACGAGTTCCTGAGCGAGGTGACGCAGAAATACCAACGCCTGAGCGACAACCTCCAGGCACGCCGCAACGAAATCATCGGCGGCGCCCGCCGCGAAGCCCAGCAGATACTCGAAGGTGCCAACCGCACCGTCGAACGCACCATCAGCGACATCAAGAGCGCCCACGCCGAGAAGGAAGCCACCCAGCAAGCCCGCGCCCGCCTGGCCGAAGCCACAGAACAGAACATCAAAGCTCAAACGGAACTAAAAGAACAAAAAGAAAAGAGTCGCAGTTCTGATAGTTCTTTTAGCTCTGATAGAGAAAAAAACATCCCGATTCTAGTAGGTACCATTGTACGCATCGACGGAGAGGAGACCTTCGGCCAGGTGGTCGAAATCAAGGGCAAGAAAGCCGTCGTGGAGAGCAACAGCCTCCGCATGACCATCCCGCTCGACCGCCTCACCGGTACCGCCAAGCAGAAACTCCCGACACCGAAAAACTCAGCCTCTCAGTCACTCAGTCACTCAGCCACTTCCTACACCTCCATCTACAGCGACATGAACGAGAAACGCGCCCACTTCAACCCCACCCTCGACCTCCGCGGCCACCGCGCCGAAGAGGCCTTGGACATGCTCCACAAGTTCATCGACGAGGCCATGCTCCTCTCCGAGAAGGAAGTGCGCATCCTCCACGGCAAAGGCTACGGCATCCTCATGCAGGTCATCCACCAGGAGCTGAAATCCATCCGCGAAGTACGAACCTTCCACCCCGAGAAGGTGGAGCTGGGAGGCGTGGGCGTCACCATTGTCGAACTGCGCTAACGGCAGAATATTCGCCACATGTAACTGATGTTGCGCCAGCGATTGTATTCGCCTGGGCAGTAGAGGCGTGCGCCGCGCAAGCCTTTATCGCGGAGGTCGAGGTAACGCCAAGCGGAAGGAACGAACTGCTGACGGTCGGGATAGATGGCCTGCGGAGCTTGGCGCAGACGTTGCTCGTCGTAGAAGCGACTCCAATCGAGCAGGTGGTTCTCTATGTAGTACAATTCTCTGTTGTATTGCTTTTCATAGTCGCCCGCATGGGGACCCACTGCGAACATTATCACAGCGTTCGACGGCTCGCCGTGCCACACCGACGCCACTTTCCACAGCACGATGCCCTCCACATCGCCCACGGGATACTCCAGCACCAGTTCTTTTCCATGCAGCAAAACACGGCGCACATCCGTCACCCTTCCGTTCACCTCCAACTGTACGACGGCCTGCACATCCTTCTGCCACGAGGCGAGGTGTATGCGGATGGTGTCGCCGAGGGCTATCGGGCCGGGATGCTCCACCCAGGCGTCGACATGCGAGGTGGTTATCGGCATGCGGCCTTGGTAAAGGGTGGTGTGCGTGGTCTTCTCCCCTGCCCTGACGGTGACGCGATAGACGCCGTCGGACGCCATCGGAGGGAGGGCGAAGGCATGAAGCCTGGCGGGTGCAAAGCGCTGGCGCAGGATTACGCTGTCGGCCACAGGCCAAAGGCCGGTATTGTTAATGTAAGGGCTGTAGGCAAAGCCCGGAAAGCGACGCTCAAACTCTGCGGAGTCGATGGCATGTTCGGCTTTACGCGAAAGCATGGTGTGGTTGAGCCGATGGACGGCGGGCGGCAGCAGACGCGCCACCGAGAGCTCGGCGTCGACCGCGGGCGTGGACTTCATTCCGCCCTTCATATAGTCCCAATAGCCATAGGAAAACCAGAGGCTGTCGCACGTGGCGCTGTCGAGGTAGAGGCCACATCCCTCCCCGTCGAAATTGCCATTCCCTTCCTCGTCCTCCTGCGGCTCCTCTTCGTCCAAATCATCCTCATCCAAGTCATCCTCCTCATCATCCAAGTCATCCTCGAAGCGGGCGGTGTCGAGCTCAAAATGCCAGAGGTACGAAGGATAGGCTTGTGAGGATCGGGCAAGGTCCACCCCTTTGTAGGGGGCGTAGAGCGTGTAGCGATACTCTTTGCCCGAATGGGGAACCTCGAAGGCGAAGCAGCCATTGGGGTCGGTGCGCGTGGTGGCGACGGTATAGCCTTCATATTGCAGGTGGACTTCGAAACCTTGGATAGGCTTGCCGGTGCGGCTGTCCATCACCACGCCGCGCCCCACCTTGTCGGCCATGAGGTAGCGGTCGGAGAAGACGACCTCCTGCGCCTCGTAGTTGCGGAAAAGACTGTCGGCCGAAGCCCACAGCAGGTAGCGCCCCGTGGGCATAGGCGGCAGATAGACGTAGGCCTCGTGGAAGAGCAGGTCGGGATGTTGCGTCACCGCCATCGTCCACTCCTTGAGCACCTGCGGATGCTCTCGCACCACGGAATCCATCGGCGTCAGCCGCAGGTAGACCTTCTTCGTCATGCGGTGCCACAGTGTGCCCAGAGCCCACTCGTCGGCAGCATAGGGGACGATGTAGGGACGGTGGTCGTCCTTGAGGCGCACATCGCCCGTCAGCACCTGCCCACGCAACACCAAGGCATGCTGCGCCGCAACGCTGGAGGACCAAAATTGCTCGATGGTGTCGCACCAATGGAGGATGTCCCGGTATCGGTACCACTGGCTGTACTTCTCGGCTTCTACCAAGGCTTTTTTGGCCATGCGCAGGTAGTATTCCGCCAGCAGCAACGAGGTGTCGCCGCGATGGCTATGGAGCTGCAACTCATATTCATCCGACGACCATCCGTCGCGCTCGGCGAACTGCAGGTCGAGCCAGAGGCGCCCGTTGGGCACCCGGTCATAAGTGCGATACAAAGAGTCCTTGGCCAGATGGTCGTGATTGGAGGCGAGGTCGAAGAGCCTGCGCTGCTCCGCCGTAGGCAGCACCCCCAAGCGTACCATCGCCACACTGTCCTTGTAGCCGAAGATGTCGCGTCCGCAGCGCAGCACCAAAGGTTCCACCGTAACATTGGACAGGCGCCACAGCGGCTTGCCCATCAGTGCGCAGCGCACCTCAGGGTCGCCGGTGTCGTCGCGCATGAAACGCGCGTCGGCATAGGAGGCCACGTGGAACGGCAGCGTGTCGCTTCCGTTGCCGGAGGACCACACGGCCTGCACCAACCCCATCAACTGGAGCCACCCGGTGTTGCCCGCACGGCGGCTGACGGCGGAGAGCGTATAGGCGGTGTCGCCACGCTGGCCGGCACCGTAATAGAGGCAACGGTAGTGGTCGACGGTCAGCGACGTGTCGCCGCGCTCGAAGCGGCGGACGAGGCTGCGGTAGCGGTACTCCCCGAACCAGCGGCGCGTCTCCTTGTCGATGCGCTCGTAGTTGGGCGGCACGGGCGCGGGGTTCTCCTGCGCCTGCAATGCGGTAGCAACCAGCACCAACAATACCCCAAAAACATATCGTTTCATATCCTAATTCCCAATTCCTAATTCATAATTCCTAATTTCATACTGCCTGGAGAGGTCGAACGTCTTGTTGCTGTAGAGTTCGTCCCAGTACCAGTCCAGCCGCGTGCGCCCCACATCGACACTCGCGGTCCACGACTCAAACTCGCCCTGCCACATCGACAGGAACTTCATCTGCACCACGCCCCGGCGCCGCAACGGAAGGGCAAGCACCGTATCGTTGTCGTTGAACTCCAGCCGCTTAACCTCCAACACCTTGCCATTCTCCTCCACCTGGCACATCACCGTCACCCCACGGTAGCAGCTGCCCACCTTCACCCGCAGCGTGTCGCCCACGGCCAGGTGCCGCCCGCCGACGATGTCGGCATAGAACGGGCCGCTGCCGAGGCGGTAGCCGGGAGTGTGATAGTGGTAAAAAAGGCTCTCAACGGAATCCGCATCTCCCTCCGGCAGGGGCATCTGCAGGGCGATACGGTACAAGCCCGGCGCCAGCTTGGACAGGTCGACGCTTGCCGTGTCGCCCAGCAACATCGCTATATCGTAGGAGTTCGCGAGGGTAAACGCGGGCAGCGCGGACAGCGAATGGCGGTTCAGGGTGTCCATCAGCAGGTACGGAAAACGCCGGGCAAATTCGGCACTGTCTATCGAATGGTGGAAACCCTCCGCCCATATCGGTGTGGAAATGAAGGTGCTCATGCGCCAGGGCTGCGGGTCGGCAATGCGCATCACATCGACATGCACCGTCGTCCGGAACGGCTCGTTGCCACGACTCGCCACCGTGAAACGGAAGCGGTCATCCTCCGACGGAACAGTCTGTATTTCACGCGAATACAGGTAACAATACGTAGCATTGTCGGCAGTATCGGGCCGCACGACAGACACCGTATCGTCTTGGTTCAAAATCATGTGAAAAAATTTCCCCTTGGGCATCAACGCCATTGCCTCGCCAACGCCCAAGTCGTTGGGTTTGAAGCGCACCGAGGCCACCTTCCGGCCATCCTCGTCCACCAACCGGCCCTCGGGCGAGAAGCCCCGGCCAACTATGCGCAGCGTGTCGCCGAAGAACCAATAGCGCCCGAAGGCATCCCCTTGGTAGATAATGCCCATGACCTGCGTGCCCGACTCAACGACATATTCCTTCCACGGCACCAGGCCCTCGAGCCGGTAGGCCCCCGTCGAGTCCGTCCGCACCGTCCTCACCCACGTACTGTCCTCGTAGTCGGTCACCTTCACCTCGACGCCCGGGATGGGTTTGCCGCTGACGGCATCGAGCATAAAACCCTCGGTGCCAATCTGGAAGAAATTCTCGTCGCAATTGAACACCATCACCGTGTCGGACCGGAAAACCACAATCTCATCCAGCCAAGGACCGCCCTTCTTCAGCGAGGCCCGCAGAAGGTAGCGCCCCGGCGCCGCAGGCGGCAGGTAGAGGTACTCCGTACCCTTGCCGCCGGCAATCTTCCACTCCACGGGCTCACCCTTGCCGTCCTCGCGCTCCATGCGTATCCACAGCGGATCCTCCATGTTGCGCGCAATGCCCATCAGCGTCCATGTGCTGGCCGGATTGGCCCCCTCGCGCGGACAGAAACGTACCTCCCTGCGTTGCCCTTCAGAAGCGCAAGACACTAACAACAAGAACATTAAAATAAAAGAATACCTCATTTTACCATATTTTTTATGATTGCAAATATACATTTTTTTCTCATTCGTGCAAAATCATTCATATTTTATATAACAGGTTTTTTTCCAAAAGTCTACACCGACCATACAATTTAACATTTTTTAAGAGAACAGACCCTTGTCGTAAAACAGTAAAAAACGCAAAAACACAACCATCTGATTTTCAAGCACTTGCAAAATACAACAACTTGACACATAACTATCTAATAATCAGTACTGAAGAGGTACCATCTTCTTCCCATCTTCTTACCACGTTCTTACCCGCCTCTTACCACCCTTCACGACGGAAGAACATGGTAGGGAGTTGGAGGGTCGGGGAAAGGAATTTTTTACATATCGCGTGCGGATTACTATTTTTTTCGTATCTTTGCAGCATGATTGGAAACGAACTGAAACCGCGTATCGGCCTGTTTGGCAGGAGGAATGTGGGCAAGAGCTCCATGGTCAACTACCTGACAGGTCAGCAGATAGCCATCGTCAGCGACACTGCCGGAACGACCACCGACCCCGTGCGCAAAAGCATGGAAATCGGCGGCATAGGGCCTGTGGTGCTCGTCGACACCGCCGGCATCGACGACGAGGGAGACCTCGGGACCCAACGCGTGGAGAAGAGCATGGCGGCATTGGCTGAAGTGGACCTGGCGCTGCTGCTCTACACGGAGTGGGGCGAACCCGAAGAGAAGGTGGTGCGCTGGTGCGCCGCGCACGGCACGCCGCTACTGAAAATCAGGAGCAAAACGGATATCCCGGATGCTCCGGATATTCCGGAAGTTCCGGAAGTTCCGGATTTCCAGCTGACTACCACCGACCCGTCGCTGCGCGAGGGCCTCATCGAGGCCATCCGCCGGGCGATGCCGGAGAGCGCCTACCGCAGCCGAAGCCTGCTGGGAGACATTGTGAGCCAGGGCGATACCGTGGTGCTGGTGACACCCATCGACAGTTCGGCCCCCGAAGGGAGGATGATTCTGCCGCAGGTGCAGGTGCTGCGCGACCTGATGGACCTGCATGCCCGCGCCTACTTCTGCCAGCCCGCAGAGCTGGAGGGGACCCTGGCCTCGCTGCGCGAAGAGCCTCGCCTGGTGGTGACCGACAGCCAGGCGTTCAAGCAGGTGGCTGAGGTGGTGCCCGAGGAGGTGCCGCTGACGAGCTTCAGCGTGGTGCTGGCACGCCAGAAGGGCATGTTCGAGGAGTACCTGCGTGGCACACAGACCATTGGCCGACTGAAGGACGGCGACCGGGTGCTGCTGCTGGAGAGCTGCACACACAATGTGACCTGCGAGGACATCGGCCGCGTGAAACTGCCGGCCGCCCTGCGCAAGAAGACGGGGAAGAAACTGGAGTTCGACATCCTGGCTGGAAACACACCGTTCTCCGCCCTCAACTCTCCGCTCTCCGCTTACGCGCTGGTGATACAGTGCGGCGGATGCGTCATCACGAAGCAGCAGGTGCGCGCGCGACTGCTGCCGGCGCTGGAGGCGGGTGTCCCCGTGAGCAACTACGGCCTGGCCCTGGCTTGGTGCAACGGCATATTCGAACGCGCCACAAGGGAATTGAGAAATTGAAAATCGAAGATGCGCACCGTGAACGGTGCGCCGCAGGACGCCCCTCAAACCTTAAACATTAAAATTTAAACGTAAACCTTAAACTTTAAACCGTAAACATTAAACTTCAAACCCCATATGAACAGCAGGAAATTTGTTATTCTGGTGAACCGCGAGGCCGGTTCGGGCGGCAAGGAGATTGCCGAACGGCTGGGAGCGCTGCTGAACGTGAACGTATACAGCAAAGCCGCCATCGACGGACTGATCAAACACTTCAACCTCAGCGAAGAGGAGATTGAGCACATTCGCTCGCGCAAACAGAGCTGGTGGGACGAAGTGTGCCAGTTCCACCGCCAGTTTGCCGCCGCCAGCGACCCACTGGCAGTGGACCGCGAGGTGACGCCGATGCAGCTGTACCACACCGAGGCCAAGCTGCTGAAGGAGCTGGCTGCCGAGGAGAGCTGCATCATCGTGGGCCGCGCCGGCTTCCACATCTTCAAGGACACCCCCGAGGCGCTGAAAATCTTCATCATTGCAGACCGCAAAGACCGCGTGGAGCGCATCAGCAACAAGCTGCAGATGAGCGCCAAAGAGGCCGAAAAGACCATTGACGAAATCGACAAGCAGCGCGAGAACTTCACCCAGACGTTCGCAGGCGTGTCGCGCTACGATGCCCGCAACTACGACATGGTGTTCAACATCTCGCACGTCGGCGCCGACATGATTGTCAACTCGATAGCCACGTATATCAACGAAAACTTCAAAAACTGACACGCCATGGTCGACACCAACAAGAAACCGAACCTGAGCATCATCGTGGCCATAGCGCAGAACGGTGCCATCGGCAAGGACAACGACCTGCTGTGGCACCTCAGCGACGACCTGAAGCGTTTCAAGAAGCTCACCACCGGCCACCCTGTGGTGATGGGTCGCAAGACATGGGAGAGCCTGCCCAAGCGCCCCCTGCCGGGAAGGCAGAACATCGTGATGACCAACAACCCCGACTACGAGGCCGCGGGGGCGACGGTGGTGCACAGCATCAACGGCCTGTTCAAGGCCCTGAAGGACTGCGAGGGCGAGGCCTTCGTCATGGGTGGCGCCGCCATCTACGAGGCGTTGCTGCCGTTTGCCAACAGGCTGTATATCACCCGCGTATACCGCGACTACGAGGCCGATGTCTACTTCCCGACCATCGACATGTCGGAGTTCACGTTGGTGAAACTGGGCGAGCCGATGTACGACGAAGAGAGCGGCCTGGACTACGCCTACGAGGAGTACGACAGGAAGATGAAGCATTAGTTTCAGTTAAGATAATGAACGTTACGATAATCAATATCGGTGACGAGCTGCTGATTGGGCAGGTCGTCAACACGAATGCCTCGACGATGGCACGTATGCTCACCGAGGCGGGAATGGAAGTGGGGAAAACGGTCGTCGTGGGAGATAGCCGCGACGACATCTGGCAGGCGGTAGATGCCGCCATGCACGCGTCGGACACCGTGCTGGTGACCGGCGGACTGGGTCCTACGAAGGACGATATAACGAAGAAACTGCTGTGCGAATACTTCGGCTCCGAACTGGTGGAGAGCGAGGTGGCGCTGGAGAATGTGAAGCGGCTGTTCGCCGTGCGAGGCTTCGAGCTGACGCCCGTCAACCGCGCCCAGGCCCTGGTGCCGAAGTGCTGCGAGGTGTTGAACAACGACGTGGGTACAGCGCCGTGCATGTGGTTCGAACGAAAAGGCAAAGTGCTGGTGTCGCTGCCCGGAGTGCCGCACGAGATGGAGTGGCTCATGGCGAACCGCGTGATTCCCAAGCTGCAGGAGACCTTCAAGATGGAGACCATCATCAACAAGAACATACTGACGCAGGGCATCGGCGAGTCGTTTCTGTCGGATCTGATTGAACCGTGGGAGCTGGCGCTGCCAGAGTGCATACGGCTGGCCTACCTGCCCGTGGCGGGGATGACCAAGCTGCGCCTGACCTGCCGGATTTCCCCGGACTATCCGGAGACTCCGGATATTCCGGAGTTGCTGCAGGGTCTCTACAAGATTGCCGGCCAATACATCGTGGGCGAAGACTGCGAGACCCTGGCCGAGCTGGTGCACAAGACCCTCTCGGAGCGCGGCCTGACCTTGGCCACTGCCGAGAGCTGCACGGGCGGCACCATTGCCAGCCAGCTGACGGCACAGGCCGGTGCCTCGGCCTATTTCAAGGGCGGCGTGGTGGCTTACAGCAACGAGGTGAAGGAGTGCGCCCTCGGCGTGCAGCACAGCACACTGGAGGCCCACGGCGCCGTGAGCGAGGAGACGGCGAGAGAGATGGCCGAAGGGGTGCGCAAGCGCCTCGGTGCCGACCTGGCCATTGCCACCACCGGCATCGCCGGCCCCGACGGGGGCACCAAGGAGAAGCCCGTGGGCACGGTGTGGATTGCCGTGGCCGACGCCACACACACGGAGGCCCAGCTGCTGAGTTTCCCCGGCCGTCGCCGCCAGCAGAACATCGACCGCACGGTCAACCAAGCGTTCTCCATGTTGATGAAACTAGTAGTTAAGTAGACAGTAGTTAAGTAGTTAAGACAAATGCCCAAAGGACTCATAACCATCTTGATGCTCGTGGTGAGCAATGTTTTCATGACCTTCGCCTGGTACGGCAACCTGAAGCTGCAGCAGATGAACATCATAAAGGACTGGCCGCTGATAGCCATCATCGCGCTGTCGTGGGGCATGGCCTTCTTCGAGTACTCGTTCATGATACCGGCCAACCGCATAGGCAGCCAGATTACCGGCGGCCCCTTCTCGCTGATGCAGCTGAAGGTGATACAGGAGTGTGTGTCGCTGCTGGTCTTCACGGTCATCGTGGCCACCGTCTTCAAGGGCGAACCTATCCGCTGGAACCACCTGGTGAGCTTCGGCTGCATCGTGCTGGCGGTGTTCTTCGCGTTCATGAAAACGAAATAGCACCGTGCGATGAGCAACATTCTTATGACACAGATGATTGTCAGGTCTGTCCTGAAAAAACTGGACAGCCACAACCGTCAGCAGCCTCAACTCAAGAACTACGACAAGACCACTGTGTTCAAGGCCCGCGGCGGCGCCTGGTTCATGATTGTTCTCAGTTGCCTCATCATAGCGATGATGCTGTATTTGCTGATTTTCAGCGACCCTGACTTTTGGCTGTATGTAGTGTGCATATTCTGCATTGTTATTTTCATATTTATCCTACGCCAGAGTATCTCGATGCTCAAGGCACAGATTATTGTGGGGCCGGAGAAGCTGGTGCTGGACGGCGCTATAGAATACACAACGAAAAGAAAAAAGAGGTACTGGATGACCCAGGGCCTGGAGACAAGCGACCTGGTGGTGGAGATACCGTGGAGCAGCATCTCCCTTCTGGCAACCGATTTTCCCACACTGGTAGTCAAGAACTATGCCGGAGAATGTTTCTTGATGGAGCTCAATTACTTCGACATGAAGGTGACACGGGAAATCAGCAAATACCACAAAATAGAAGAAACGGTATTATGATTATGAAAAAGATATGGATTTTTGTGTTGCCGCTGCTGTTGGCGGCCTGTAGTTCAAGGTCCGACACGGTGGAACTGACCGACTGGCAATTTGAATACAACGGCAAGTGGTATCCGGCGACGGTGCCGGGATTCATCCACACCGACTTGATGGCCAACGGCCTTATCCCCGACCCCTACTACGGCACCAACGAGGACAGCGTGCAGTGGGTTTACGATGAGCGGCAGTGGATCTACCACACCGTGGTGGACCGCAAGGCGCTGCCCATTGGCGACACAGTATGGTTTGTGTTTGAAGGATTGGCAGGCCCTTGCGAGGTAGAGATAAAAGGAAGATGGGAAGACACTAACGACACATCTTTTGTAATGTGGTGCCAACACTTCTCTGATGATATGTTCATTGAAAAAGCCATTGATTTTGAACCCATAGGCGATAGTTTCGACATCACTGTGCGTTTCCTGCCTTTGGAGGACAACGACTGGTCCAGAGGTCTCTATCTGAAGAATGTCCGCTACGGTATCGATCTCCCCGAGCGACGTGCTTTCACACGTATGGCGCCCTACCAGCCAGGTTGGGACTGGGGCCCCAAGCTGCAGACCTGCGGCATCTGGAAGAGAGTATACATCACCAACAGAAAACCGGATAATCCGGATAATCCGGGAATTCCGGAAAAACCGGAAAAACCGGAACACCCTGTAACTCTGCGGCAGGAGCAAGACTCCATTGGCCAAAGCTTCACCTTCTACCGTGACGGCAAGCCCATTTTCATCAAAGGCGCCAACTGGATACCCATCCACTCCTTCCCCGTGCTGGACAGCGCCAACCGCGCCCGCTACCGCCACCTGCTCTGCTCCGCCAAGGAGGCGGGTTTCAACATGATACGCATCTGGGGCGGCGGCATCTACGAGCACGACTATTTCTACGACCTCTGCGACTCCCTTGGCCTCATGGTCTGGCAGGACTTCGTCTTCGCCGGTACCCCCTACCCCGACAACGAGGAGATGCTGAACAGTATCGACCGCGAGGCGCGGCAACAGGTGGCCCGCCTATCGAAGCACCCCTGCATCGTCCTCTGGTGCGGCAACAACGAGGTGAAGAACGGCTGGGAAGACTGGGGCTGGCAAGGCCAGTTCAACTGGACACCCGAGCAGCGCGCCCGCCTGGAGAAAGCCATGGACACCATCTTCGGCTACTCCAGCACGACGAGCAACACCAGTTCCACCAGCATCCTCGCCAAGGCCGTCCGCGACTGCGACCCGCTGCAGCGCCCCTACATCACCACCTCGCCGCTCTACGGCTGGGGCCACCCCGAGTGCGTCACCCACGGCGACAGCCACTATTGGGGCGTATGGTGGGGCGAGCTGCCATTCGAGGTCTATAAGGAGAAGACCGGCCGCTTCATGAGCGAGTACGGCTTCCAGAGCTACCCCATGATGAGCACCATCCGCCAGTTCTGCCCCGAAGACCAACTCTCCATCGACTCCCCCACCCTCCGCAACCACCAGAAGCATGGCCGCGGCCGCGAGATTATCGACAAAGCCATGCAGCGTTACTACGGCTTCGACAGCCGCACCCTCAGCCTCGAGGACTACGCCTACGTCAGCCAGCTGCTGCAGGCCTGGGGCGTCGGCTACGGCATTCTCTGCCACCTCACAGACCCGCGCTGCAGCGGCACACTCTACTGGCAGCTCAACGACTGCTGGCCCGTGGCCTCGTGGAGCAGCATCGACTACTACGGCAACTGGAAAGCCCTCCACTACCGCGCACAGGCCCTCTTTGGCCTCACCCCAGCCTCCTCCCCAGAGGGAGAGGGGAAAAAGATGGAATACTGGCGGCAGTACTACAACGTCTACCCCAAGGACCGCACCTATCCCGAGGCCAGGTACAACATCAGTCAGTCGTGGCAGAGCGACGGCAAGCTGGTGGTGACAATCAAAGCCCTCGCCGACCTCTACGACGTCTACATCGACACCGACCCGCACATCAACGGCCATTTCTCGCGCAACTTCGTCGATCTCCGCGAAGGCCAGACGCTGCGCACAGTCTTCCATCCCGTCGACCCCAAGGCCGATGTGCGGAATGTGAAAATAAAAGTCAAAACGCTGAACGCGCTCTACCGCTACAACGGCAGGTAGATTACCTTCTTGGTCTCGAAGAACTCCTCTTCGAACCACTCGCTGATGTCCCACGTCTTCACCTTGTGGCGGAAGGTGAAGAGTTCGCTGGTGAGGTCGCCGCCCTTGAGGTACAGGATACCGTTGCGCAGTTTGTTGTACTGCGTCTTGGATATCTTGCCCTTCACCCAAGGCACAAACTCGCCCAGTGTGGTGACGGCGCGCGACACAACAAAGTCGTACTCCCCGTCCAGCTGCTCGGCGCGTATCTGCATCGCCTTGCTGTTGGTCAACCCCAGACGGCCGATTACATCATTCACCACCTTGATTTTCTTCCCGATGGAGTCGATCAGCGTAAAACGGGCATCGGGGAACATGATGGCCAGCGGCACCCCGGGAAAACCGCCGCCCGTGCCCACATCCAGCACCTCGGTCATGGAGGCGAACTCCATCACCTTGGCAATGGCCAGCGAGTGCAGCACATGGTGTTCGTAGAAGTGCTCCATGTCCTTGCGCGAGATAACGTTGATCTGCGCGTTCCACTCCTCATACAAAGGCAACAGAGCGGCAAACTGCTCGCGCTGCCGCTCTGTTAGGTTGGGGAAATATTTCAGAATGATATCCATTAGAGATATGCTTTCAGATGTTTGCTCTTGCTGCTGGTCTTCAGGCGCTTGATGCCCTTCTCCTTGATCTGGCGCACACGTTCGCGGGTGAGGTTGAACTTCATGGCAATCTCGTCCAGGCTCAGCGGATGGGGCAGTCCGATGCCGAAGTACATCTTGATGACCTCGCGCTCATACTCCGTCAGGGTCGAGAGCGAACGCTCAATCTCCTGCGAGAGGCTCTCCTGCATCAACTTGCTGTCGGTCGGGGGAGTGTCCTCGTTGGGCAGCACATCGACGAAGTTCACATCCTCGTCGCTGGCCAACGGGGCGTCGATGCTCACATGGCGGCCGCTGATGCCCATGATGGCCTTGATTTTGTCTTCGGGAATATCCAGCAGCTCGGCCAGCTCCTCCTCTGAAGGCGGACGCTCCAGCTGCTGCTCCAGTTTGGAAATCTCTTTTTTCAGTTTGTTCAAAGCGCCCAGCTGGTTGCTCGGCAGACGCACAATGCGGCTGTTCTCGGCAATGGCCTGCAGGATGCTCTGGCGAATCCACCACACGGCATAGGAGATGAACTTGAAACCACGCGTCTCGTCGAAACGCTTGGCGGCCTTGATCAGTCCCACATTGCCCTCATTGATGAGGTCGGGCAGCGACAGGCCCTGGTTCTGATACTGCTTGGCCACCGACACCACGAATCGCAGGTTCGCTTTCGTCAGGCGCTCCAGCGCGGCCTGGTCACCCTGCTTGATGCGCTGGGCCAGCTGCACCTCCTGCTCGGGCGTCAGCAGCTCCTCGCTGCAGATGTCCTGCAAGTATTTGTCCAACGACTTGATGTCGCGGTTGGTAATGGAATGCGTAATCTTTAGTTGTCTCATACTACACCTTTATATTTACACCAAATTTTATTCCTATAACGCAGAATTTTCGAAAATGTTACGTCAACGGGAATTTTTTTTTCGCCAACCTCCATTTTTAACATTTCGCACCCCCGAAACCGCCCCCAATGCGCCTTCGGCAACTTTATTCTACCAACAAAAAGAATTATAAACCAACCAGATACACACCTTTAGGAAAAATATTCCCGAAAAACAGATTTTTCCTACCGTTTTTTTCTGTATCTTTGCAGCGTGAAACCAGAAAAATTGTAGAATAATGAAAAAGATTCTCTTAAGCCTGTTTGTCGCCGTCCTCGGCCTCACAGCAACCTCCTGCACCAAAGAATACAGAGAGGTGGTTCTTGAAAGTTCCGGCACCCGCGTCAGCGAATTCACCGTCCACATCGACGAGTGGGAAGCCTTTGGCGACCCCGACACTGCCGACTCCAGAAACTATTACTATTACACCTATGAATGGGATGTCCTCACCGACCACGTGGTCTACGACGGCAACGTCAACGCCTACGTCTACAACGAAGGCCGCCAGAACGCCCTCCCCTACACCTACCCCGTCACCGTGCAGTTCGACGACGGCACCACCGGCATTGCCGGCGAGGCCCTGAGCTACGACTTCGAGCCCGGCAAAGTGACCATCATCATGCAGGACCTCGACGGATGGATGCCCCAGCTCACCCTCGCAGACCGTCCCATGACCTTCCGCATCGTGGCCACCGCCCCCATCAACTACATCATCGAGCAGTAACACACCCATCCACACACAAACATAAGAAAGCCGCCTCAATCCCGAGGCGGCTTTCTTTGTTTCTCTGCCTTGCCCCCCTCCACGGGGGGAGCCGGCGGGACGACCCTACCTGCCCTCGTGGCGATGGTAGGCGGCCAGGGTGTTCTGCAGCAGGCTGACGATGGTCAACGGGCCCACGCCGCCGGGCACAGGCGTCACCCAGCTGCACTTGCCGTCCACCTCGCTGTGTTTCACGTCGCCGATGACGCGGTAGCCGTTCTTCTTCGTGGCGTCGGCCACACGGTGGATTCCCACGTCGACCACCACGGCGCCGTCCTTCACCATGTCGGCGGTGACAAACTCCGGCTTGCCGATGGCCACCACCAGTATGTCGGCCTGGCGGGTAATCTCCGGCAGGTTCTGCGTCTTGCTGTGGCACATGGTGACGGTGCAGTCGAAGCCCTTACGGCTCAGCAGGTTGGCGGCGGGCGTACCCACAATGTTCGAGCGGCCGATCACCACACAATGCTTGCCGGCGGTCTCGATGCCGTAGCGCTTCAGCAGCGTGCAGATGCCCATCGGCGTGGCGGGCACGAAGCACTCCTCGCCCAGCACCATGCGGCCGATGTTGACGGGAGTGAAACCGTCCACATCCTTCTCGGGCGAGATGGCGTTGATGACCTTCTGCTCGTTGATATGCTTCGGCAGGGGGAGCTGCACGATGAAACCGTCGATGTCGGGGTCGTTGTTGAGGAATTCAATGGTCTCCAGGAGCTGGGCCTCGGTGGTCTTGTCGCTCATGCGGTAGACGCTGGAGGTGAAGCCCACCTCGTGGCTCGACTTCTCCTTGTTGGCGACGTAGGTCATGCTCGCCCCGTCCTCGCCCACGATTACTGCGGCCAGATGCGGTGCGCGGTGCCCCTGCTGGGTCAGCTTGCGCACCTCGTTGGCTATTTCGTCTTTGATTTGCAAGGCCATCGCCTTGCCGTCCAATAATTGTTGCATAGTATATTGTTTAAGGTTTACGGTTTAAGGTTTAAGGGTCTCGGTCGCCGGCTTTCGCCTTAAACCTTAAACCTTAAACCTTAAACCAACTATCTTCTCTTTCTCATCGGCAGCTTGCCGCCGTTCTTGGTCACCATGCGCATCATCTTGCGCGTGTCCTCGAACTGCTTGAGGAAGCGGTTCAACTCCTGTATGCTGCGGCCGCTGCCCGCCGCGATGCGCTGCTTGCGGCTGCCGTTGAGGCATCCGGGGTGCTGCCGCTCGTAGGGCGTCATGCTGCCAATCATGGCCTCGATGGGCACGAAGGCGTCGTCCGTAATCTCCACATTGCGCGTCAGCTTGTCCATTCCGGGAATCATACCCACCAGGTCCTTCATCGAACCCATCTTCTTGATCTGGGCAATCTGCGACAGGAAGTCCTCGAAGTTGTACTCGTTGTGGATCAGTTTCTTCTGAATCTTGCGGGCCTCCATCTCGTCGTACTGCTCCTGCGCCCTCTCGACGAGGCTCACCACGTCGCCCATGCCGAGGATTCGGTTGGCCATACGGTCGGGATGGAACACATCGAGGGCGTCCATCTTCTCGCCGATACCGACAAACTTGATGGGCTTCTGCACAGTGTAGCGGATGGTGAGGGCGGCACCGCCGCGGGTGTCGCCGTCGAGCTTGGTGAGCACCACGCCGTCGAAGTCGATACGGTCGTTGAAGGCCTTGGCGGTGTTGACGGCATCCTGACCCGTCATCGAGTCGACCACAAAGAGGGTCTCCTGCGGCTGCAGCTCGCGCTTCAGGGCGGCAATCTCGTCCATCATCTCCTCGTCCACGGCCAGACGGCCGGCGGTATCGACGATGACCACGTTGTAACCCTTGCTCTTGGCCTCGTTGACGGCATGCTGGGCAATCTGCACGGGATTCTTGCTGCCCTCCTCGGTGTAGACCGGCACCTGCACCTGCTCGCCCAGGGTCTGCAGCTGGCTGATAGCGGCGGGACGGTAGACGTCGCCGGCCACAAGCATCACGCTCTTTCCCTTCTTGGTTTTCAGGTAGTTGGCCAGCTTGGCACTGAAGGTCGTCTTACCCGAACCCTGCAGACCGGCGATGAGCACCACCGCGGGCTGCCCCTTGATGTTGATGTCCACCGCCGCCGAGCCCATCAGTTCGGTAAGCTTCTCGTGCACAATCTTCACCATCAACTGGCCGGGTTCGATGCTCTGGATAACGTTGCGGCCCATGGCCTCGGCCTTCACCTTGTCGGTGAACTCCTTGGCGATGGGATAGCTCACATCGGCGTCCAGCAGGGCCTTGCGCACCTCCTTGACGGTCTCCGCCACATTGATATCGGTTATCGACCCCTTGCCGCGAAGGGTGTGTAACGCTTTCTCTATCTTGCTACTAAGGTTCTCAAACATAGTCTACACTGCATTATTATTCCGTTGCAAAGATACAAAAAAAATTTGATTCCTAGTAAAAAACTTGTCCTCCCCCACCCCAAACCCCTTCCAACCCCACACCAACCACTAACCACTAAACACTCTACACTAACCACTAAACACTCTACACTAACCACTAAACACTAAACACTTAACACTTAACACTAACCACTAACCACTCCCCGAAAGGGATCAAATTCGGCCCTTCTTATATAGTTCCTATATACTTCTCATATACTTCTTATATCACCTATATAAGAAGTATATGAGAAGTATATGAGAACGATATAAGAACGATATAAGAAATGCCGAATTATGTACCTCTTCGACCCCTCTC